>Ga0157378_10003502_pt1 | contig 13932 bp, 15 predicted proteins | sample M65metaG_FD_115309 | JGI IMG/M metagenome (GOLD analysis project Ga0157378, IMG submission 115309) | Miscanthus rhizosphere microbial communities from Kellogg Biological Station, Michigan, USA - M6-5 metaG | ecosystem: Host-associated > Plants > Roots > Rhizosphere > Soil | place: USA: Michigan...
AACGGCCCGATGCAAAGGCGATGGTCTCGGTCTTCGACCGCGCCTTTCTGTTCGGCGACGGCGTCTATGAGGTGACAGCGGTGCTCGACGGGAGGTTGGTCGATTTCGAGCCGCATCTCGCCCGGCTCGACCGCTCGCTGAAGGAGATCGCGCTCGCCCCGCCTCTCAGCCATGACGATTTGCGCGCGCTGCATACTGAGCTCGTCAGGCGGAACGGCCTCGAGGAAGGCATCGTCTATCTACAGATCACGCGCGGAAGCGCGGACCGCGATTTCGCCTACCCGGAAAAGCCTGCGCCGAACGTGATCGCCTTCACCCAGTCGCGGCCGCTGATCGCCAACCCCTACGCCGAGACGGGGGTCAAGGTCGTGACCATCGCCGATCTCCGCTGGAAGCGCCGGGACATCAAATCGACCTCGATGCTGGCGCAGGCGATGGGCAAGCAGGACGCCAAGCTGAAAGGCGCTTACGAGGCATGGATGGTCGAGGACGGGCGCATTACCGAAGGGACCTCATCGTCGGCCTTCATCCTCGATCAAGACGGCGTGATCCGCACGCAGCCGCTCGGCCACCATATTTTGCCAGGCGTGACACGCCGGGCCGTGCTCAGGCTCGCCGCGCTGGAAGGGGCGAGCCTCCAGGAGCGCCCTTTCAGCGTCGCCGAAGCGCTCGCCGCACGTGAGGCGTTCATGACCGCGGCCTCGGCCTTCGTGCTGCCGGTGGTGGAGATCGACGGCGTCAAGATTGGCGGCGGTCGGCCAGGACCGATGGCCCGCAAGCTCCGCGCGCTCTATATCGAGGAGGCGCGCAAATCGTGACCAAGCGCCTCGGAGCGGCCGTGAAAATGCCGGAAAACGCATGCAACCGGATGGCATGCGACGCCATTATCGGTCTATGACCACGCTGCTTTATTGGATCGTCTACCATCTCGACCTCGGCCGGTTCGGCTCGAGGGCGCTCGACTTGGCCGTGCATAGCTGGCTCCGGAGCGCCAAAGACGATGAGCCGGCCCCGATGGTGCGGCGGCGGAGCTTTGGCGAACTCATCATTCTTCACCTCGAGCCGAGGATTTGAGGGCATTGCCCTTTCGCTTCCCGTTCGCGCGCTGATAGGTTCGTTTGGCTGCGATCCAGGCGGCATAGAGGTCCCCATGGCGGACGCATCGACGCTTGACCTTGCTCGGGAGCCACCGACCAGGCTCACGGTGAAGCGTGTTGTGGCGCTGATGAATGCCGGCGCCGGCGCCTTCAACCAGAAGCTTGCCGATGATGTGCGGAGCGGTCTCGCCGCAGCGTTGGCGCAGCATGGGGTTACCGCCGAGATCAGATTCATCGAAGGCGAAAGCCTACATGGCGCCGCCAAGCGGGCACTGACTCAAGCCAAGCGCGGCGAGATCGATGCCGTCGTGGTCGGCGGAGGGGATGGCAGCATCCGCACGGTGGCAGGCGTGCTTGCCGAGACATCGGTGCCGCTCGGCGTGCTCCCCCTCGGCACCCTCAATCATTTCGCCAAGGATCTCGGTATCCCCTTGCCGCTCAAGGAGGCGGCCGCGACGATTGCCGCCGGGACGATACGCATCATCGATCTCGCCGACGTCAACGGCGAGACCTTCATCAACAACTCCTCGATCGGCATCTATCCCTACATGGTCATCGACCGCGAGCGGCGGCAAGCCCGGCACAAGCTCGCCAAATGGATGGCCATGGTGCCGGCCTTCTTCCGCATGCTGCGCCATTTCCCGAGACGGCGCCTGCGCATCCTTGCCAAGGGCTTCGCCCGGCCCTACCGCACGCCCTGCTTGATCGTCGGCAACAACGAATATGGTATGGAGCTATTCACCTTCGGCAAGCGTGACCGTCTCGATACCGGCAGGCTATGGTTCTATGTGGTCAAGCCGCGCAACCCGGCGGAGTTCTTCGCCATGGTGTGGCGGCTTTGCTTTGGCCATCTGGACCAGGCGCACGACCTCGACAAGTTCGAGCTGGCAGAGGCCGAGATCTCGGCCAGGACGAGCCGACTGCCAGTGGCCCTCGATGGCGAGGTGAAGATCATGCACACCCCGCTGCATTATCGCTCACGCCCCGGCGCGCTCCGCGTCCTCGTTCCACTGACGCCGCAAAGCTAGCCGCCGGAGCCCGCGATGCGGGCCCCGGCTTGAGACATTAGCGCCGCGCCGTCTTCTTCTTGGCGGCGGGGCGCCGCTTGGCGGGGGCGGTCTTTCGCTTCACCGTGGCGCTCGAAGCAGCCGCGCGGCGCGCCGGCGCCTTGGGCGCGGCCCGCCCGGATGCGCGCCGGTTGACGCCGCCTTCGGCAAGGCCGCTCAACGTCTTGTCGGCGGCTTTCTCTTGCTTGAGATTGGCGCTGAGCAGGCTCACCACATTGCTGTGGCCGAGCTCGTCGGCCCAGGCGATCAGGGTGCCATAACGCGAGATCTCGTAATGCTCGACGGCCTGCGCGCTGCCGATAATGGCGGCATCGAGCACCTTCTTATCGTCGACCTCACCGGCAACCTCGTCGGCCTCCTTGATCAAGCCGTCAATCGCCGGGCAGTCGACGCCCTTCGGCGTCTGACCAAGCTTGGCGAATACCTGCTCAAGCCTGACAACCTGGCCTTCGGTCTCGCGCAGGTGATTGCGCAAGCCAGCGGCGAGATTGCGATTGGTCGCTTTGTCGATCATCTTCGGCAACGCCTTCACGATCTGGTTCTCAGCGTAATAAACGTCCTGCAAGGTATGCAGGAACAGATCGTCCATCGTCTTGATGTCTTTGCTGAACAGCCCCATGGGGTAAGTCCTTTCCCGGTCGGTTCTTGGTTCGAGAGATGGGGGGGCGTTTCGGAGTCGAAGCCTAGCGCTTGGCCTGTTAATCGCCGAGAGAGGCCACCGGTTCCCGTCGCGCATGCTCATGCCGGGGCGAATCAGCTATGCTTGTCGCCATGTTCGCTCGCCCTCATTCGAGTTACATGAAGCGCAAGCTTATCGAGTTTGCGCCCGAAATCTGGCTTGCGCTCGAAATGCTGGCGAAAGACACCGGCAGGAGCGTGCAGGATTTGGCCGACGAAGCGTTCGGCGATCTGCTCGGCAAGTATCAGCGCCCGGCTTCGTTGAAGGATGCACTCCGAGAAAGCGCGCGCCGCCTCCCTGCCAATGACGACGCGCCGCCGGGGCGTTGAGGCGGGCGACACCACTGTCAGGCTGGCATTACCGTCGAGCTGCGACTAGAAACTCTCAACTTTGATTTTCAGCCCTGGGGGTGGTCTTGGCGGAAGGCGGCATCGCGCCGACCAATGCGGCGCATTTCGACGGCGCTGGCGCAAGCCTCGCTTGGTCGATCCCTTTCGCGGGTTTGCTTCTCTCCATCGCCTTATTGCCGCTGATCGCGCCGCATTCCTGGGAGCGCCATTTCGGCAAGGTGGCCGCCTTCTGGTCGTTTGCCCTGATCATTCCCATGGTCGCAACGAGTGGATTTTGGACGGCCACGACTGAGATCCTGCATGTGTTCCTGCTCGACTATCTGCCCTTCATCATCCTGCTGTTCGCGCTGTTCGTTGTTGCCGGCGGCATCCGCGTCCGCGGCAGTCTCGTCGGCACGCCGGCCACGAACACGGCAATGCTCGCGTTCGGCACTTTGTCGGCAAGCTTTCTCGGCACGACCGGCGCCTCCATGGTGCTGGTTCGACCGATCATCAGGGCGAACCAGGACCGCCGCTACCACATCCATATCTTCGTGTTCTTCATCTTCCTGGTCTCCAACATCGGCGGCTCGCTCACCCCGCTCGGAGACCCGCCGTTGTTTCTCGGCTTCCTCAAGGGCGTCGACTTTCTCTGGACGCTGGAAGCCATGCTGCTGCCCATGCTGTTCGTGAGCAGCATCCTGCTGGCGCTGTTCTATGTGATCGATAGTCTCGCCTGGAATCGCGAGTCGGCGGAGGTCAAGGGCAAGAGCCGCAGCCCACGCCACATCGAGATCGACGGGCTGCACAACGGGCTCTATCTCATGGTCATCGCGCTGGCGGTGCTGGCAAGCGGGATCTGGTTTCGCGAGGTGACCTTTCCTATCGGCCTCGGACTCGAAATGCCGGTCAGCGGCCTGATCAGGGACGTCGCCCTCGTCGCCATCAGCCTGCTCTCCTGGTGGACGACACGGCGAAACATACGGGTGGAGAATGCGTTCACCTGGGCGCCGATGCAGGAGGTGGCACTGCTGTTCGCCGCCATCTTCATCACGATGATCCCCGTGCTGGCTCTGCTGAAGGCCGGCAGCGAGGGACCATTCGGGCCGCTGCTCACCCTGGTCTCGACACCTGAAGGTAAGCCGATCGAGGCTGCTTACTTTTGGCTGACGGGCGGACTATCAAGCCTTCTCGACAATGCCCCGACTTATCTCGTGTTCTTCAATCTCGCCGGGGGCGACGCTAAAGTTCTGATGGGTCCGCTCGAGCCGACATTGCTCGCCATCTCGTCAGGCGCCGTGTTCATGGGAGCCATGACCTATATCGGCAATGCACCGAATTTCATGGTGCGGTCGATCTGCGAGGAGCGCGGCATCAAGATGCCGAGCTTCATCGGCTATCTGCTCTGGTCGGGCGCGATCCTCCTGCCCCTGTTCGCGCTCTATAGCTGGATCTGGTTCCGGTAAGGCGTTCAGGCTGCACCGCCGCCTGACGCTTTGAGCCTGGCGACAATCGCTTCCAAAGCTGCCACGGCCGCCGCCCTGTCCTGTTTTTGCAGATCGAGCAGGACCTTGAACCCATCCGATTCCTCCCGAATGACGGAGCCCTCCGCCGCGAGGTCGTCATAGAGCCCGAGCACCTTGTAGCAGCGCACAGGCTCGGCGAAGCCCTTCACCTTGATCGGGGTCTGCTCGTCGACCGCCACATCGTCCCTGACCAGGGAGTAGGTCTCGTGGCCGAGCAGGACGCCGTCGATTTCCGAATGCGATTGGAGGCGCGCGGTCAGGTTCACGGCGCTGCCGATGATCGTATAGTCCATGCGATCATCGCTGCCGAAATTGCCGACGGTGCAATAGCCCGTGTTGATGCCGATGCGGAGATGGAACGGCTTCTCGGCGCCGAGCTCGAGCCACTCCGCGCGCAGCTCGCGCAGCCGCCGCAGCATGGCGATCGCCATGCGCACGCAAGCCCGCGCATCCTCCTTGACGCCCCGCGATTCGGGATCGCCGAAGAACACCATGATCGCGTCGCCGATATATTTGTCGATGGTGGCGCCGTGTTCGAGCGCGATGTTGGTCATCTCCGTGAGGTAGCGGTTGAGCAGATTGGTGAGGTCCTCCGATTCGAGCTTGTCGGTCGTCTCGGTGAAGTTGACCACGTCGGAAAAGAAGATGGTGAGCTTCTTGCGGCTGGAGGCGATCTCCACATTCTGCGCGCCGGTAAAGATCGAGTGGTAGATCTGCGGCGAGAGATATTTCGAGAGCTTGGTCGAGAGCGCGTCGAGCTCCTGATTCTTCTGCGTGATGATCTCGTTGGCGCGGCGTTGCTCCTGGCTAAGCGCGTTGAGCTGCTGCTCGTTGCGGTCGCTGAGCTTCATCAGGCGGCGTGTGGTGCGGAACAGCTTCTGGTAGTCCTTGAGCAGCTCCCCGTAGAGCTTGCCGTCGACCCGATCGGCGAAACGGCCGTTATCGAGCAATTGTTGCGCGGCCGCGATGACCTGCTCTTCGGCCGCGAAGAGATCGTCGGATGACATCAGCCTGGCATTTTCTCGAGATGGAACTTGGCGCTTTGGAGATCCTCCCCGAATTCCTCGCCGAGCTCCTGCATCGTGTCGTCCTCTTTGTCGTAATACCAGTAGACATCGACCGCCGCGCCTTTCTTGGCGGCGGCGTCGAGCTTATCCATCAGCATCATGATCGCCTTGGCGCTCGAGCTGTTGAGATAGATGAGCTCGAAATCAAAGCGGCAGGTGCCGCTGCCCAGCTTGCCCAGATAGGAATCGAGCGCGGTGAACACCGGGCCGTAAAATTCGGTGACGTCCTCAGGGTACGACTCTCCCGTGATCTTCAGATGATTCTGCATGAAGTCGAAGCTCACCGCCGGGGTGCGGGTGGTGGCTTGAATATCCAGCTTGTCTCGCATCGATCCGACTCTCAGATGGTCGCTTTTAGGGCGAAGAACGCGTGGGTTGCGTCAACGTCGGTGAAATCAAACTCGATAGGCTTGGAGGCGCGGCGCGCTATCTCCATGAAGCCGAGGCCTGCGCCCTTGCTGCCCTTCTCCGGCTCGGCCCTCAGTTGCTCCTTATAGAGCGCCTTGAGCTCGTCCTTGCTCATGTCCCTAATGCGGCTGAGCTTCGCGCGCAGGCGCTCGACATCGGAGCGCTCGACGAGATTGCCGGCGCAAACCATATAGTCGGCTCCTTCCCTGCCGATGGTGAGAATGCCGTAGCGGATCTCCATCAACGCGCGCGGATCGGATGCGGGAGCCAGCGCGGGTTGCGCCTTCTCGGCGGAGTAGCGGATGATATTCTGCATCTGCTCGACGAACACGGCGAACACGCTGCGCAACGTCTTGGTATCGGCGTCGTCGATGGTCAGCTTCTGCTTGAGCGCTTCGCCGACCCCGCTCAGCACGGGCTCCGTCACATAACCGCTATAGGCGAAGATCACGCCCTGGCTATGCAGCATCCCGCGCAGATCCATGAGTTGGGAGGCGAGCATCGGCGCTCCTTAAGCGTGTGGGACGAAACCCAACACCGTGAGGTCGTCGCGGCGGATTTGCTGACCTTGGTAGGTGGTGAGGGCTTTGCGGAAAGAGTCCTCCTGCTTGGCCATGGGCGTTCCGAGGTTCTTCTTGAGAAGCTCCTGGAAGCGCCGCTTGCCGAAGGAGCGGCCGCGCGGGCCGCCGATCTGATCGATCAGGCCGTCGGTGGTGAGGTAGAAGCTGTCGCTGTCCTCGAACGGCAGCGCGATGTCGGTATACGTCGTCTCCGAGGGATAGCGCCGGTAGCCCACGCCCTTGCGGTCACCCTTGATCTCGATGACACCCTTCCGGTTGGCGCGCCACAGGGAGAAGCGAGCGCCGGAGAAGGTCATTTTCCGATTCTTCACGTTGATGAAACAAATGCCGGCTTCCAGCCCGTCATCGGTCTCGCCTTGCAACTCGTTCTGGCCGAGCAGACTTTGCACCCCGCGATGCAATCCGGTCAGAACCTTGCTCGGATTGTCGCTATCAGCGCTGCGCAGCATACGGTCGAGCAGGCCCCAGGCGATCAAGGTCATGAACGCGCCCGGAACGCCGTGGCCGGTGCAGTCCCCAACCATCACGGCATAGCCGTCGCTGATGGGCTGGAACCAGAAGAAATCGCCGCCGACGATATCGCGCGGTTCCCAGATGAGGAAATGGTCGGCGGCGATGCTATCGAGCTCGCGGCGCGCGGGGAGCACGGCGGACTGGATGCGGCTGGCATAGCGCAGGCTCTGCAGGATCAGCTGATTGGCGGCGGCGGCGCGCTGTTCGCTTTCCTTGACGTCGGTGAGGTCGCTGTAGACGGCGACGGTGCCGCCCGTCTCGGTGCGACGCTCGCTGATTTGCAGCCAGCGCCCATCGGAGTGGCGTTCCAGCAGTGGCTCGCCGGGATGCCGATGCGCGGCGAGGCGCTGTCTCAGCCAGCCGTCTTCCCTCCCCTTGGCGTCTTGGATCAGGCCGTGCGCTGCCGCGCTCCGCATGATTTCCTCAAATGTCGTGCCGGTTTTGGGCGCGCCTTCGCCGTAGTCGAACAGTTCGGCATATTTGGCGTTGCCGAGGACCAGCCGATCCTGATTGTCGTAGAGCGAGAATCCTTCCGAGATGGTCTCGATGGCGTCGGTCAGCCGCTGCTCGCTCTGCGCCAAGGCGGCCTGCTCAGCCGTCTTACGCGCGGTGACCTCGCTCCAGGAGCCGATCACCTCCAGCGGGTTGCCGTTCTGATCCTTGACCAGGTGTTGCTCGTCGCTCACCCAGCAATAAATCCGGTCAGCCTTGCGGAAGCGGTACTCGGCGACGTATTGGCCTTCTTCGAACAGCTTGGCCGCGCCCGCCTCGACCTCCGGGAGATCCTCCGGGTGCACGCGGGCGCGCCAGAAGTCCGGGTCCTTCAAATATTGGTCGGGCTCGTAACCAAGCACGCGCTTGATGTTCTCGCTGACGAAGGTAGGCGTGTAAGAGCCGCCGGCCTCGAAGCTGTAGACCACGGCAGGCGCGCCGTGCAGCAGGAGGTCGAAGCGGGCACGGGCGGCATTCTCGGCCTGCTCGGCCTGCTTCCGGGTGGTGATATTGCTCCAGGAGCCGACGATCTCGACGGGCTCGCCGTCGTCGCCGCGCAACAGGTATTGATCGTCGCTGACCCAGATGTAATTGCCATTCCGCTTGCGGAAGCGGTATTCGGCGGTGTGGCGGCCCTTCTCGAACAGCTTGCTCTGCTCGGCCTCGACCGAGGCCAGATCCTCCGGGTGAACGTTGCTCCGCCAGAAATCGGCGTGCTCCAGATATTTCTCGGGGCAGTAGCCGAGCAGGCGCTTGATATTCTCGCTGACGAAGGTGGGGGCGTAATCGTCCTTGGCCTTGAAGCTGTAAATTACCGACGGCGCGCTTTCGAGCAGGGATGAGAGGCGTGCGCGCGCCGCACCTTCGGCGGCTTCGGCATTCTTACGCTCGGTGACGTCGCTCCAGGAGCCGACGATCTCGAACGGTTCGCCGTTCTCGTCGCGGATGAGATGCTGCTCGTCGCTCACCCAGCGATAGGCGCCGTCTTTCTTGCGGAAGCGATATTCGGCAGTGTGCCGGTCGCGTTCGAACAGAAGCGCCTGCTCGGCTTCAACGGATGCCATGTCGTCCGGATGTACGCGGGCGCGCCAGAACTCGGCATCCTTGAGATATTCGTCGGGGCAATAGCCGAGCAGCCGCTTGATATTCTCGCTGACGAAAGTCGGCGCGTAGTCGCCGCTCGCCTTGAAGCTGTAGATCACCGAGGGCGCGGTATCGAGCAAAAGCGCAAGCCGCTCGCGCGCGGTCCTCCGCCTCCTCGGCGAGCCTGCGGGCGCTGATGTCGCTCCACGAGCCCACGACCTCCGACGGAGCGCCCGAGTCGAGCATGAGATGCTGCTCGTCGTTGACCCAGCAATACGAGTCGTCCTTCTTGCGGAAGCGATATTTCGACGACATGCTTGCCGGCTTTGAATAGCTCGCCCATCTCGGCTTCGACGCGCGGCAGATCTTGCGGATGTACCCGCTCGCGCCAGAAATTCGGGTTGTCGAGATATTCGGACGCGGCATAACCGAACAGTCACGCAATGTTCTCGCTGACAAAGGTCGGCGCGAAATCACCCTTGGCCTCGAAACTGTAGATCACCGCGGGCGAGGCATCGAGCAGGCGGGCGAGCCGCGTCGCCGCTGCGGCTTCGATGTCGGCGACGTGCCGACGCTCGTTTTCGTCATGTTCGCTTGTCGCTTCGGCCAAGACACTCTCAACGATATCGGCCACTTTGCCGGAGTCGGTGCCGGCCTGCAGCATCTTACCAAGCGCGGCAGCAACTTTCTCAGCGTATTTTCGGGAGGTCATGGGGCGATCATGTCGTTCGAAGTGAAAAGGCGCCCGCGACGGCTCCTGCTGCCAGGGATAGTTTCGGGCCGACCAGGTTCTGTCAATGGCACGACCGGAAATGACCCGGGTAAATCAAATGAAGGTTTAATGAACCACGAAGCTGATCTTGCCTATTCGCTGGTCGAAGTTAGCGGGCCGCGATCGAAGAGGCCGCGCACGCCCCCCGGCGCGCGCGGCTTCGCTTTGCAATAGACCGAATCGAAGCTTACTGAGCCGGCGGCGCTGCTGGTGCTGGCGTTTCGGCTGGCGGCGGCGGTGGCGGTGGCGGCGTCTCGGCGGTCGGCGTTCCCGCTTTGCCGAGGACGCAGTTGATCAGGGTTCCGTCGTATTTGCAGTCGTGCCGCTTCGCCTGAACCACGACGAAGATGGCGATAATCACAAGCAAAATGAGAAGAATTCGCATTCGGGCACCCTCCCTTTCACGCCGGCGTAAAGTATACGAATGAAGGGCAAACAAAAAGGCCCGGTGGAAAACCGCGCCCTGATTTCATTCAGGCGTCACGCAAGCTTTCCGGCCTGCCGCGGCGGCGGGCCCTCCCGGCAGGCTTTACGCCCCCGGGAGGCGGATCACAGGGCTTAATACCAGCGGTGATGCCAGCGGGGCCCATAGCGGTAGGAGTAGCGGTCGTAACCCTAATAGGGGCGATAACCGTAACCATATCCGTAGTTGCGGTAATAGGGGTGCGGACCCACATAGATGCCCAAGCCGGGGCCCCAACCGCCGCCCCAATATCCGCCACGCCACCCGGCATCGGCGGTCGCTGGAGTGAGCGCGAGCCCGGCAAGAGCCACAGCCGCGGCTAAGCCTGCCAATGCGTATTTCATAGGATTTCTCCATCAATGAGCCGTTCAGGTGGCGCCTCTGACTACGCCGGCATTAATGAAAAACGCAAGGCGCGGCCCTGCGTTCCCGCTGCGCCAACTTCGCTGCATGCGTGGCCCGAGCGGCGCTAATGACGAAATTTGCACCCCACGACCTGTGCTGCGTCCCGTGCCAGATCTCGCGGCAGGACTTCCTGCGGGCAGCTCTCGCGCTCGCGGCATCTCCCCTGCTGCGTTTCGTGCCGGCGAAGGCGGCCGAGGGGGTTGAGGTGAGCGAGATCGCCCCCGGTGTGTTCGTGCATCAAGGGCGCTATGAGCTGCAGTCTCCCGAGAATCGCGGCGACATGGCCAATGCGAGCTTCGTGGTAGGAACCGATTCGGTCGCCGTCATCGACACGCTCGGCAGCGCGGTGGCCGGCCGCGAGCTCAGAGCCGCGATTCGCGCCGTGACCGACAAGCCGATCCGCTACGTGATCAACACGCACATGCATCCCGACCACGTGTTCGGCAACGCCGCGTTCAAGCAGGACAATCCGACTTTTGTCGGCCACTACAAGCTTGCGCGCGGCCTTGGCTCACGCGCCGAGCGATATCTCGCCATCAACAAAATGATGCTGGGCGACGCGGCCTTCGAGGGAATCGAGATCATCCTGCCAACGCTCGCCGTGGAGACGAGCACGACGCTCGATCTCGGCGGGCGGAGCCTCGTGCTGGAGACGCAACGGACCGCCCACACCGACAACGACCTCACCATCACCGACACGGCAACCGACACGCTGTTCCTCGGCGATCTCCTGTTCTCGGTGCATGTGCCGACGCTTGATGGCTCGATCAAAGGCTGGCTCGCCCTGCTCGACGATCTCGCCGGGAAGAAAGCCGCGCGCGTCGTGCCGGGGCACGGACCGCATGCCATGGAGCTGCCCGAGGCGCTCACGCCCGAGCAGCGCTACCTCGCCACGATCGCCGCCGATGTCAGAAAATTGATCAAGGACGGCAAGACCTTGGAAGACGCCACCAAGACCGCGGGCTTTTCCGAGCGCGACGCCTGGAAGCTTTTCGACCACTACCATGTCCGCAACGTCACCGCGGCATTCGCCGAACTGGAGTGGGAGTGATATGATGGTGTCAAAACCTCGAGAGGACGGTTGCCATGCTGCTCTCCCTGACGCCTTTGGGCTACGCCGCCGGCGCTGCCGCGCTGGCGACCGTGCTCCTGCTCGGCCCGGTCGCCAAGGCCGACGAGGACGTCTGGCCCGCGCTCAAGCAGCAGGCTTTCGGCGATCGTGCCATCCAGGCGGAAGACGGCATGGTCGTGCTGGAGATTCCTGGGACGGCCGAAGACGCGGCGCTGGTGCCGTTGACCGTGCGCGTGCCGCCACGGGTGGCACAGACTCTCAAATCGCTGACCATCTTCATCGACAAGAACCCCGATCCGAAAGTGGCGACGCTTCACTTCGGTCCCGCCCAAGGCACAGGCGGCGAACGCAGCTTCTCCACCCGCGTGCGCATCGACAATTTCTCCTATGTGCGGGCGGTGCTCGAGACCGAGGACGGCGTGCTGCATATGGCGAGCAAATTCGTCGCGGCCGCCGGAGGCTGCGGGGCAATGCAGGCCAAGGATCCCGACTCAGAGACCGTCGGTCTCGGCAAGATGATCGTGAAGACCTTCCCGCCGGCGCTTGACGCAAGCCCGATCTGGTCGGCGCAGGTGATGATCAAGCACCCGAACTCGAACGGGATGCAGCTCGACATCAACACCGCCAAGGTCATCCCGGCGCGTTACGTCGACCAGATGCGCGTGAAGCGCGGCGGCGAGCTGGTGTTCGACATGGACGGCACCTTCTCGATCTCGACCAATCCGAATTTCCGCTTCACCTTCGGCCGCGGCGCCGACAACAGCCTCGACGTCGCCATTACCGACACCGACGGCGCCAAGTTCGCGGCGCAGTCCGAGCCGAGCGGCTTTTAGCTCAACATTCGAATCCGTCATGCCTAGCCTTGTGCCGGGCATTCACGTCTTTTCACTCATTCAGGCAATGCAATCGTGGATGGCCGGGACAAGCCCGGCCCCATGACCGTGTTGCAGGGTTATGAGGAAAACTCGCCGGCTATTGCGGCGGCTTGCTGGAATAGAAAATCTGGGCTTTCAACAAGAACTCGTCAGGCTTCTTGAGGAAGAGCTGCTTGGCCGTCTCGTTGCCGAAGCAATAGGTCTTGCCGGCATAGACTGTGTTGACTGAGCAGTCGGTCTTGATTTCCTTGCCGAGCGCGAGCCCCATCACGCAGTTATCGTCGAACTCGCCCTCGGTCGTGGCGGCGGCCGGAGCGGCCGGAAGGTTTAGGCCGAGCGTGAGCGCGGCAGCCAATATGCCAAGATAGGCGGCGCTCTTCATGGTCTCCTCGCCAAAATCAGGCCAAGCTTCGCCATATTACGCTAGCCACGCAAATACTACAGCCGATATGGTGCCATCGACCACATATAGTGTCGCTGATTCAACGTTGTAGCGTCCGCTTTTTTCATGCTGGCTCCTGCCAAGATCGGGATTGTCGGAACGGGCTTCATCGGGCTTGGTTTGGCCGTCGCGTTGGAGTCGATGAAGACTCTCACCCTAAGCGCGATCCTCACGCGCCGGGACACAGGCTCAATCGACTCTCGCCATCGCGACAAGCTCACGACATCGTTGAACCGCTTAATAGATCAATCGGATCTCATCGTCGAATGTACCGGCGACGCGATTTACGCGACGGAGATCGTCGACCGTGTGCTAAGCGCGGGGCGCCCGATCATGACAATGAATTCGGAGTTTCATGTCACGACCGGTTCGTATTTTACGGATCGGGGCGTGCTTACGGAGTCACAAGGCGACCAGCCCGGCTCGATCGCGGCATTGGCGGAACAAGCTCGCGAGATGGGGCTTGAACCGGTGGTGTACGGCAATCGGAAGGGCTTCTACAACCCGGATCCGACCCTCGAGCAGATGCAATACTGGGCCGCCGCACAGGGCATCAGCCTACGACAGGTCACCTCCTCCACCGACGGAACCAAAATCCAGATCGAGGCTGCGTTGGTTGCCAATGGGCTTGGCGCGCGAATTGCTCAGAATGGATTACTCGCGCTGGAGGCCGATGACATCCAATCCGGAGGGATGGAGCTTGCGCGTCACGCCGAACGCCTGGGTGCGCCCATCTCCGACTATGTGCTAGCACCTAAGGCTCCTCCGGGTGTGTTCCTTGTCGTCAAGGCGGATGCTCGGCATCATTCGGCGCTAAAGTATCTCAAACTCGGCGACCGGCCTTACTACGTGCTGGCGCAGAACTATCATCTTTGCCACCTGGAGATTCCGATTACGATCCGTCGTATTCTGAACGGCGGCTCGCCGCTATTGACCAATTCGCCGATACCTACCGCCAGCGTTGCGGCGATTGCCAAGCGCAGGCTCGTGCCGGGCGAGCGGATCAGGCGCGGAATCGGCAGCTTTGCCATGCGAGGTATCGCGATTTCAATTGCCGATCA
>Ga0157378_10003503_pt1 | contig 13927 bp, 12 predicted proteins | sample M65metaG_FD_115309 | JGI IMG/M metagenome (GOLD analysis project Ga0157378, IMG submission 115309) | Miscanthus rhizosphere microbial communities from Kellogg Biological Station, Michigan, USA - M6-5 metaG | ecosystem: Host-associated > Plants > Roots > Rhizosphere > Soil | place: USA: Michigan...
CGATGAATTCGAGAGACAAAACTGCTATCGGTGTTGCGGCAAAATTGTAACTCCACTGGTCACCTGTCACTTTCCTTTCTCCGGCTTCTCCATCATCACTCGCGCGCCATTCTTCAGTTTGCGGCTGATCGCGCTATAACTGCCGGAAATCACTTCGTCGCCCGGTTTGATTCCGCTCTTGATCTCGATGTCGGCGTCGTCCGCGATGCCGGTAGTAACCTCGACCATCTTCGCCTTGTTGCCGTCCTTCAGGAAAACAACCTTCTTGAGTTTCTCGCGCTCTGCCTTTTCCGCCTGCTTCACGAGCCGCTCGTTCTGCACCTCGGCGTTATTGTCAGCTTTTTCTTTCGCTTCCTTGAGCTGTTTCTTCTGTTCAATTTCTTCCGGACTTAGATTGCTATCGTCGGTGCGAATCGTGACGCTCTGGATCGGAACCGAGACAGCGTCCTTCACCAGATCGGTCTGGATCTCGGCGGTACAACTGAGCCCCGGTCGCAATCGCATCTCGGGTTTCTCGAGCTGAATCTTGACTTCGAAGTTAGTCACTTCTTCCTGGGTCCCGGTGCCGGTGGTTTTGCCGGTGTTGGCGATCTGCTCGACCGTGCCTTTGAATTTGCGGTCACCGTAGGCATCGATCGAGACCGTGGCAGGATCGCCGCGCTTGACGTGCACCACGTCGTTCTCGTTCACGTCCACCACCGCCTGCATGTGAGTGAGATCGGCCACCCGCATCACTTCGGTGCCGGCAAACTGGTTTGTCGCCACCACCCGTTCACCCAGCTTGCTGTTAAGGAGTGTGACGATGCCGTCGAGCGGTGAATAAATGGTGGTCTTGGAAAGCTGATCGCGCGCCTGGCTCAGACTGGCCTGGGCGCCTTCGATGTTGTGCAGACCCGATTCGAACATCGACTTGGCGGCATCATAGTTGGTTTGCGCGGCGGTCATTTCCGTCTGCGAAATCAACTTTTTGTGAAAGAGGTCTTCCGCCTGTTTGCGATCCATGTCGGCTTTCTGCACCGACGCCTTCTGCTGTCCACTCACCGCCTGCGCGGTGTTGATCGCCGCCTGCTGCTGCTCGAGTAAAGCTTTATAGGAATCAGGCCGGATCTTGACCAACAGGTCGCCCTTTTTCACTTCCTTGCCGTCCACCACCGGCAGCTCAATGATTTCGCCCGCGACTTCGGGGGAAATTTTCACTTCCGTTTCCGGCTGAACCTTTCCGGTCGCCGAGACCCTCTCGATAATCGTGCGCCTAACGGCTTTCTCAGTGGTGATCGGGATGGGTTGCTCGCGTTTGCCGGAAATGATCGAACCCACGACGAGCAGAAGAATGAGCCCGCCAATCCCGAGGCCGATGTAAAGGCGGCGACGTGACTTGCGTCTGCGACGGCTCGTGACAGCTGGGGCGGCAGCTTGATGCATCGGCAGGTGTTTAATGGATGGATTCAGGTTGTAGCGGCTCTTTGGACCAATGCAAATCTTTCCCGTTCAGCACGCCGCGCCTTCCCCGAAAATTTCAGCTCCCTTCCCGGCGCTCTGGCCGGACGCGTCGGGCTTGGATTTGATCGATCGCCTCATCGAGCATGCTCGACCACGAGCGGTTCGTGATCGCGGGTCGCCACTTCCAGCGCGGGCAGATCGGCTTCTGTCCCAACATCGCCGAGCGCGACACATACATTGCGCAGAAAGCCGCGCCGTTTCGTTCGCCGCATGGGGCGAGGCAGCGAAACAGTGCAATCCAGCAACACGAAATTGCTTCTCCTTTTCGCTCCCTATCACGGATTCGCGACCGCTTCTCTTAGGATCAGGAAATTCTAAAAAAGTTGTTGAAGAAGCTTGGATGATCTGCGCAAAAGCAAGGCGAAACAAAAAAATGAAAAATGTTCATCGCGGAATGGAGTGGTTTGGGGAGCCGCGAGATAGATGGGCAAGCCGGAAGCCCAAGCGAGCGGGTGCGAGCTTGTCACGTAGCTGGGCTGGCTTTCGTCGCCAGCGATTTTTTGGATTTACAACCTTTGCTCGCGTCCAGATGAGCTTTGCGACCGGGAAGATGATCCGCAGACAGTCGTCTCGCGCGCGATCGCGGCTTCCGTGATTATGCCAAGGACGCCGTCTTTACACCTGCCAACACCGGGACTGACTTTAACCGGCTTGGGGGTACTTCCCCAAAACAGTGCCCGCCATCACGGTGCAGTCTCCGATTCAGACGATGTTTCGATCATCATTGTGTTGCGATTGCATGTGTAGCCTTTGGAAGCGGCTGCTTTCGCTATTTTCCGCTCGAGGCTGCGCAAACGGCCTCGCTTCCGAATTTACTTTTCGTTGCAACGGGGCTGGATCTCCGACATTGCAAACGCCAATGCGCCTCGAGCTCCCGACGCCAGTGTAGGCCGCGAGGTCAGCGCGGCCGGCGGAGGGGATCGATCCCACCCTTTCTTGCGAGAAGCGGATTTTGAGTCCGGCGGGTATTGCCAGTTTCGCGACGCCAGTGATGCGGCAGGTCGAAAACTATCGAGATCGATCAAACAGCCGCAAACTGCGGAGGTCCCGCTTTGCGCCGGCAGCGCGCCCATGAGCCAAGGGCCGAGAACGCGCTGCCGGCAAAGATCGAAAGAGAATCAGCCAACGCGGCTGCGGCAAATGCACTCTTCCCCTTCTAGCGACGCAGGAACAACTGCTGTGACAGTGACCATCAGCCCTAACCGAACCAGAGAAACAAGGTGGAGTGAAGCAAACGTGGAGGCATGTCTCTTCTAGGTTTAGTCGTAGAGGTCTTAGTCACAGACTCCGCCCAGGCAAACGACGGAGACATTTGACGAAACCGTAAAGCCTCCGTTCCCACTACCTAACAGGGTCATAACCGTCCCATCAGTCCTATTTGAAACAACCAGGTCCAGGTGGTGATCGCGGTTAATATCGACGGCAATCACGGTGTGAGGTTCCTGTCCAACAGTCACAGGTGGCTGGGTGACCAACTGGCCATGACCATCTCCAAAGAAAAGCAAAACCTTAGTACCAACCCCCGGACGAAGTCCGGTCTGAGGAAACGCCACGTCCAGGTTTCCGTCCTCATTGAAATCTCCAAGGGCGCTGGGGCCTTTTGTGTTCCCTCCCCCTAACTGTATGTCCTGCGCCTCAGTAAAGCTACCGCTGCCGTTTCCAAGGTAAGTGGTAATGAAGTTACCGGTCGTGTTTTCTGGTCCAGCCCCGCTCACCACCAAGTCCAGGTTGCCGTCGTTGTTCAGGTCGCCAGGCGCCGCATTTGACCCATCTGGGTCGATAGCGAACGTGTCGCCCGCGGTGAAATTCCCTGTCCCATCTCCCAAGAAGATATGAACGCTGTGATCTTGGCCAGAGGTCACGACCGCAAGGTCCAGATTGCGATCGCCGTTCAAGTCGGCGGCAGAGAAGCCCAGGCAATGTTGAAGATCCTCCAGTTCGAATGGAGGGGGAAGGAATTTGCCCTTCCCGTTACCAAGATAGATGAGAAGGACTCCCTCATCCGGGCCGTTCACCGCCAGATCAAGATTTCCGTCCTTGTTGAAGTCGGCCAATAGAGCGCGGTTGGGTCCGCCTTCTTCTCTGACCAGGTTATCGCGGCGGCCGAATCCACCCAAGCCATCGCCCAAATGAACTTCCGCGTTATAGCCCCAGTTGGAACATCCCACCAGATCGATATGCCGATCCCGGTTGATGTCGCCCGCCGTGAGCCCTTTGGGCAGAGTATCGGTCGCGATATGCCCGTTCAAAGTGAATCCGCCCAGGCCATCACCTGTGAGGATAGCAATATTGTCGAATCCAGTCACATTGACTGCCAGGTCCCGATTACCGTCCTCGTTGAAATCCCCCGCCACGATAAGCTCGGGCAGCGCCAGTTCGCCGGTTCGGTGGTTAGCCAAGGCCGATGACACAAACGTGATGGAAAGGATTACACATGTCAGGGCTGAGAAATGTAGTTTTTTCATAATTGGTTAACCTCCTTTTACTGAATTTCTATTTGACCGATCTGCAGATGGGTGACCAGATCGCCATCATCTGGATCGATCAGATCTGCATTCTGCAACGGCACGCCGATAATCGGGGTAGGAATCTCGTCACCATCAAAATCCGCCGCCTCCAAGGCGGAACCAAACCCGGCAAAGGCTTGTGGCGTTGCACTGGTCAGAGTCTGAAACAGGGATCCATTCGCGCCATTGAAAATGACAGCTTCCCCCGCGTTGATCAGACCACCCACATCTTGATCAGGCACACCCACTAAAATGTCGCCCTTTCTGTCACCAGTGATATCCGAGATGACAGCGAGGGTTTCACCAAATCGCGCATACTTCTGTGGTGTGGAAAGGCGCAGCTTGCGGCGCAAGGTGCCGTCGCTGCCGTTAAAAATAAAGGCTTCTCCTTGGGAGTTTTTGAACAGAGGAGCACCGATGACGAACTCCGGCTTCCCATCCTTGTTAAAGTCCTTACCTCCGGCAACTGCGTAGCCAAAGGAAGGCTGTTTTTCAACCACCGGGCTCGGGATGGTAAAGATGACGGAGCCGGTTCGGCCGTTGAAGACAAAGGCTTCCGCGTGACCTGGCGCTCCAATGAGAGCGTCGGACACTCCATCTCCGTTGACATCACCGGCGTTCGCTACGGCAAATCCGAACCGACCGTCCAACTCACCAGCGGGGTCGTTTAGGGTCCGAATAAGGCTGCCGTCAGCCCCGCTGAAAACATAAGCTACGCCTATCGTTGAAAATTCGTCCTCGGTATCCTTGCCGGGAACGCCAACCAGGAAGTCAGGCTTGCCATCGGCATTGACGTCTCCCAAGCCTGCGACCGATGTACCGAACCGCGCGTTTTCCTGGGCCGCCGGTTCATCCAGCGTAAACAAGACCGTGTCGCTTGTGCCATCCATAACGAAGACCTTGCCGATGGCGAATGGCCCAAAGGAGCTTGGGCTCCAATTGGGCGCTCCAACGATAACATCCCTGATCCCGTCGCCATTGACATCGCCTGCCGCCGCCAATGAGCTGCCAAACTGACCGCCGAACTTCTGGTGCTGCATCTGCTGAAACTCCGGGTCATTGAGCTGGTGGATCACGCTCAGATTGGCGCCGTTGAGGATCCAAACTTTCCCCACATTCTGTGGCGGGCCAAAGCCGGGGACGTCGCTGTCGAAATCACCATCCTGGTAGGGCGCTCCGACCGCGAGATCGGCAACTCCGTCACCGTTGACGTCACCGAGGGCTACAATTGCGCGTCCAAACTGTGTAGTGGAGTTTTCCGGGTCCGGATCGAGCAGGGTTGTCGCTCGAGCCGCAGTGAGTGACAGCGCTGAAAACATCAGCGCCATGATCAATAATGGCGCGCCTAAGTGCGGCTTGATTCTGCACGCCGAAAATTTGATTTCGTTTTTCGTTTTTTTTCCAATTTGCAAGCTCATAGGTCCTCCCGATTTAAGTGCCGTCATTTAGAAATAATCACTAAAATCCTATCAAAGAAGCGACCCATTATGCAAGAGAATTGTCAGGAAATTGTCAGGAAATTTCCTAATTCGGATCGTTTTGCTGCTATCTGATCGTCAGTTGGGAGGGTAAGGCAAATGAAGGGTTCAACCAAATCGGGCACAAGCTCGCGCCCGTGCGTCCCTGCAGCGGAGTTGGTTGAAAGGAATATTGAGGTGCGCATCAATCGCCGCTTCAAGCGACAAGGCCGCAGTTGGACGCGCAATGGCGCCGAACATCTCGCTCAGCTGCTCTGGCTTCAGGACCATCTCGCCGGTTAGACGCCTTGCGGGAACAAAACCGCCCTAACTAAAACCAAAGTAAACCCGATTGGTCTTCATCTGCTTCACCCACTAACTGATAATTAACTGACAATTGACTAACACTGCCAGTTGCCGGGAATGGATCGCGAATCAGCGCTTGACACGGGAGCCGTATCTTCTACAGACTAGGCCGACATGAAACGGAATTACGCTGACTCGACCAAAACAACAAAATATCGCGCGCTGATGGTAAGATTGCCGGAAGGCAAACTCGGATGCTGCATTACCAGCGCGGCTCTGCGTTACGCGGCCGTCTTTGTAATCGGAATTGCTCTCCTTGCAGGTCTGCCGCTCTCCAACGCTGGGCTGGCCAAAACAACGTCTCCACAGACTTCCGGCAGAGTTTTTGTCTGCAATACGTTGTCAAACTCTGTGTCTGCTGTCGATGCCGAGACCGGAGCCGTGCTTGCGACGATTCCGGTTGGCCACAGTCCGATCCGAATTGTCGCCAGCCACGACGGAGGAAAGGTCTATACTTCCAACTTCCTGAGCTCGTCAGTTAGTGTGATAGACACTGTGAACCTTGTCGTCACCGCGACGATTCCGGTGACACAAATGCCGCAGGAAAGTGATATCACGATCGATGGCACCCGGCTCTTTGTGGTGCATCATCACGAGCAGGTCGTATCGGTCATCGATCTTGCGACCAATACAGTGATTCGAGTGGTCCCAATTGGCGTGCCGCCCGCGGACGGTAAAACAGCGACTGACATCGCTTTTACACCAGATGGCCGCTACGCCTTGGTGCCCAATTACGCGACCAACGTCATCGACTTCATTGACACCACCACGTATGCGGTTACTGCGGTCCCCACCGTGGCCCAACCGAGGCGAGTGGCCATCACGCCAAATGGGGATCGCGCCTTTGTCGCTAACTTCTTGGGTAATTCCGTCACGGCGGTTGACGCGCAACAATTAAGCGTCCTCGGCACGGTCCCGGCGGGGGAGGAGTCGCGTGGCATCGCCGTCAACCCGAAGGGCAACCAGGTTGCCGTAACCAACGTTCAAGACGGCACCGTGACATTCTTTGATCCGAACACGTTGGCTGTCATGGGCACGATTCGGGCCGGCAACAAACCGTGGAACCTGATTTACAATGCCGCCGGTACGGAGGTAATCGTTTCCAACAGCGGTAGCGATACCGTCTCGGTTATTGACACAGCCACGCTGACAGTGACTAAGACGGTTGATTGCGAGAACGGGCCGTTCTTTTCAGTTTTCAATGAGGATGAAACGAAACTGTATGTGTCGTGCGCCGGCCCACTCTTCCCGCCTTTTGTCCCTGGCTTTCTGACAATCATCGATACGGCCACCTGGACGGTCATTGGCAATACGACGCTGGAGCTGCAGCCGTTCGATGAGACGTTCGTGGACGTTGTTGCGACTCCGACCCCAACTCCGACCCCAACGCCGAGCCCCAGCCCGAGCGTCAGCCCCAGCCCCAGCCCAACTCCGACTCCGCCAGACAAGGCTCAGAACCTCTCGACTCGAGTGGACGTGGAGAGCGCCACCAATGTGGGGATTGGCGGCTTCATCATTAGTGGCACTGATCCTAAATTGGTCGTCATTCGTGCAATCGGACCGTCCTTGACCGACTTCGGCGTCCCCGGGCCGCTCGCCGACCCGGTCTTGGAGCTACATGACGCCAACCAAGCCGTCATCGCGACCAACGACGACTGGAGGGACAATACCCCCGCAGATCAGCAGTTGCTCATCGACGCCTCTCTCGATCCGACGAATAACCTCGAGTCCGCCATGATCAAGACTCTCAATCCCGGGCTCTATACCGCCGTTGTCAGCGGCAGTAACGGCGGAACCGGTGTGGCCTTAATCGAGCTCTATGACCTCGACGATCCTGGAGCGGCCGGTGAGCTGGCTAACATCAGCACGCGTGGCTTCGTCGGGACGGGACCGAAGGTCATGATTGGTGGCCTCATTGTAGGTCCGGCGGGTGGCCTTGACGCCTCCGTCGTGGTGCGTGCGATCGGCCCCTCGCTGGCGGACTTCGGTGTCACAGACCCCCTGATTGATCCGGTGCTCGAACTTCGAGATGTGAACGGAGCCCTGGTCGCCATGAACGATGATTGGGAGACAGATCCGCCTCCTGATAATTATTCCGCCGAAGTGACGGCTGCCGGCCTTGCTCCAAGCAACCAAAGTGAGTCCGCCATTTTCGCCAATCTCACCAACGGCCTTTACACGGCCATTGTGAGCGGCAAGGATGGCACGATCGGCACGGGACTGATCGAGGTCTACCACGTCGCTGCCCAGTAGACCATCATTGCAGGCTACTAGAAACAGAGAAGGAAGTAACGGCGTGAGTGAAGACGAGCTTCCGTCCGGAAGCGACATAGACCAAGAAGCAAACCGCCGCCCTTCTCCCCGTTCGGAAGGCCACTGATTGGAAAGGCGCTCAATCGTGAGCGCAGTTTTGCACCGCGGCACGATAAGAAACAAGAATGGGCGAGAGGCAAGGTTACGAATGGCTCGTTGGGTTGAGCACCGCTATATTTGGCGGTCTTTGTTACGTGTATCGACTGGCTAGGGAATACCGATCCGGTGTGTGGCAGTTCTATGTTGGCCTTGTTATTTTCTCTCTGCTGCTGGTGATCTTTTTTTATTGGGAGCTTGTGTCAGCGACCTGAGAACGAGGCGGCCCAGCGAAACCGTTGGACGGGCTCACCTTGTTCTCGTTAGGCAGCCCCCAACAATCTACAAACCAAACAGGACGGGAAATTTGTGTGGTTGCATCCGCGTCGGTTTGAGACAATCGGCGCATGAAACCCAATCGATTCACCCTAATATCCAGTCTCATCCTTGCCACTTCCGCTCTCGCCGTCAGTCCGCCACCCGACGGAGGCTATCCTAATGGCAATACCGCTGAGGGCGAAGATGCGCTTTTTAGCCTGACGTTAGGCATCAACAACACGGGGATCGGTTTTAACGCGCTCTTTAACGACATAGGCGGCCACTATAACACGGCCACTGGTTTTGATGCGCTTTATCAGAACACAAATGGCGGCTACAATACGGCCATTGGAAGCCAAGCGCTCTATACCAACACAACCGGCGAGGACAACGTGGCCATTGGCTATAATTCCATGTCTGCTTCCAACACAACCGGTAGCAGCAATACGGCCATTGGGGCGTTTTCGCTCCAATTCAACACAACCGGCAGCAACAATATCGCCGTGGGTAACTCAGCCGGTAGCGACCTCACTACGGGTAGTAATAATATCGATATTGGCGCTAAAGGTTCCGCTGGCGAATCCAATACAATTCGCATCGGCAAAAAGGGCACTCAGACGACCACGCGTATCGCCGGCATTAGTGGCGCGACGGTAGTAGGGGGCGTCGGAGTCATTATAGATACCAACGGCAAGTTGGGAACGGTCACCTCGTCAGCTCGCTACAAGGACGCGATCCAACCGATGAACAGGGCGAGCGAAGCGATCCTGTCGCTTCAGCCAGTGACCTTCCGTTACAAACACGAGCTTGACCCTGAGAGCATCCCACAATTTGGGCTCGTCGCCGAGCAGGTGGAAAAGGTTAATCCCGATTTGGTGGCTCGCGACGATAACGGCAAACCCTACACCGTCCGCTATGAGGCTGTGAACGCAATGTTACTCAATGAGTTCCTCAAAGAACATCGGAAGGTAGAGGAACAAGCCGACACAATTAAGCAGCAGGAACGCAGGCTAGCCGAATTGGAGCGGGCGGTTTCGAAGTTGCAACGACCAAAAGATTAGCCAAGACAGGCTTGGCTCGCTCGCGCGCGCGTGGAGGGGTACCCTTCTCTATGCAGGCAACGGCGGCAGTTTCCTGCCCCTCAACTCCGACCAAGATTCTGCCGCGCGGAGGTAGTCCGCTCCGGTCGCCAGGTCTACCCCACTGGCGGTGTGAGCCCATCTTAAGAAGTCTAGCCTTTCGGTCGGTAGTATACGCATATCCAGACCTTCAAACGGCTTTCCATGATTGGATTCCACTAGCCGAGAGCATACTTTGTTAACCTGATCGTTAGATGGCAATTCATGCGCTCTAGCCATATAGAGCGCGTTCATTGGCAGCCATCGACCGCCATTGCTACCCTTCATAAACGCAATGGCCCTGTCAAAGCACTCATCGGTGGCTGTTCGCCGGTCCGCCAGCAATGACTCATTTTCCCGATGTTCATCGCGCCACGCTAAAAATGCGGCCAACGCTACCGCCGCAAACAACACAGCGACCGCCGTAACCGTTTTGGGCACGTCAAATCCGAGACTTGCCGCCGTGCCTAATAGGAGAAACACGGCGCTCCCTCCCACAATGTCTTTCCAATGATTCTTAACGTGTGCACAGAAGGCGTAAGCTTCCGATTTGGTTGCCAACATGGCTTGAAAATTCACGTTTTCATCACTTCGCCAAGTGGATAATCACGGTTCATTCGCGTAATAGTTCTGCTACGCCCGCATCATCGAGTAGCAGCTTCTCGCGCAATGCGATTAGCCTCTGGCGTTGTTCCTCTGTGCAGACGATTGTTCCCGCCTGGGCAGTGGCGCTGACTTCTACCTTGGTTGCTGCCTGCCTATATCCTGGAAACGAGAGGCGCAAGAAGGCTTCCGACGCCCGCCAGTCACCCGCCTCGCCTGCTGCCTTAATCGTCGCGAGCGCCTTTCGACGGGCTGTTTCGCGAGCTTCCTCCATGCGCCCGACCAGCTCGCTATGCTCTTTGCGCCAGTCGTACAAGGTGCTTTCACCGATGCCACAGGCGAGGCACGCTTGTTTTTGTGTTAGGCTGTCAGAGACTCGGATTGCGATCCGCCAAGCGGCCATCCAAACTTTAGAGAAACATGGCGATGATCCCGAGGTATATCGCCAAGTGGAAGCATTGGCCGGCAGTCTAGACGACACCCTGTCGGACGAGGTTGTCTTGAAAGAACTGAAGGCGCTGAAGAATTCGGGGCAGCCATTCCAGCAAGTATTCGCCGAGTTGCCTCGCGGACGAAAATAGCCCCGGGCTGCTCTACGGCTTTTCGGCTTCGGTGCTCAGAGCGGCAAAGACCTCCACCATCAGGCTGTCTTTCGGGTCCCACGGTGACAACGGCCCGGGAATGAAACCGCTGCCTCATCTTGGAGGTAGCGTAAAGCGGAAAGTTGAGCCGGCCCCTTCTTCGCTTTCGACGGTCACCTTTCCGCCGTGGGCCTCAACAAACGTCTTGACGATGGCGAGCCCCAGACCCGAGCCATCCTCTTTTTCTGGATCAGTTTCGAATTTGTCGAACACTTTTCCCAGAGCCTCCTCCGGGATCCCTGTCCCATTATCACTGACCCAACACTCAACGCCTTCTTCACCGAGTTCTCGCGCCTCAATGATAATCTCTCCGCGCGCGGTGTATTTAATGGCGTTGGCAATTAGATTCTGAAAGACTCGACGTAACAAGCTGGCATCGGCGCAAACAACCAGTTCGTCGGGCACCTGATTGATCAAGCGGACGCTTTCGGTTCCCGCGATCGGATGCAGATCCTGAATGAGATTCTGGACAAGCGGCCAGAGATCGAACGAGCGTCGCTCCAGTTTGAGTCCGGTTTCTGTGACAAGATTGCTGTTATCCTCAATCACCTTGGTGATCAGCCCATCGAGGTAACGCACATTGCGGTGCAGACTTCTCAGCATTTGCTCAGCTGCGGGATCCGGCTCCGCCAGGGTTGTCCTCAAAACTCCGGTCGCCAGGGAAATAGCATTGAGCGGTGTACGGAGATCGTGAGCGACAAAGGCAAGATATTCTTCCCGGCGCTGTTGCACCTCCAGTGCTTGCTGAGTGGCGTAAGTCTGGACGGCCAATCCGATGGCACCATCTAGAACGCGGTTTAGAATATGAAAAGGTTCCCCTTGCAACCGCAAATCATTGCTCTCGGCGAGATCGTGGATGCAGCCGCGCAGGATATTATATTCCGCTACCACTTCTCCAATATCGAATGCGTTCTCGAGTCGTTGTAATCCGTGGGCTGTCGGGCTGCTTTCGCTGAGTGCTTCCGGAATCGACTCGTCGGACTTTTCCCGGAGTGCAGCGGCCAATTCATCAATCAATCCGGGCAGGTGATCGTTCAGGGTTGGGACGTCGAGATGTCGCGCGGAGGGGAGTTGCTTGACTTGTTGCCGCCAATTCGAGAGCAAGGCGTCGCGCTGTTGCTTGATCAGCGCTGCTAATTTGTCCAGATTTCTCCCGGCCCTCTTTGCTTCGGTCGAAAGGGTTCGCCGAGCTTCGGTTTGCAAATTTACTTGCGCCGCTCGGCTCTCGCCTAGCTCCGGACTCTCGCCGGCCAGCGCCTGAAAGATAGAGTTCGTATCCATACCAAGTGTTTCTTCCGATAATGCCCCCAGCGCAGCCCCGCGATCGGATATTGTGGCGTTGACATCGAGCGCCAACGTCAACGTAAGGCCCTTTTCGCGCTTCTCTAGTGAAATAAAATGGATTGAGCCTAAATCGTCGCTGTGAATGAGCGCAACGGATGATGGCGATGCCGATAGAAATGATAGACTACCCAGCGTCGTTCATCGCAACATGGCGCAAAGCCCGTGTAGCCAGAGCGATGCCCTTCACCGCGTCCGAATCGATCGTCGCGCCATCTAGGGACGATACGTCCATTGCAAACCGGCCTGCCGATACGGCCCACCGGAACCTGAGTTGCGAATCATGGGAGTATGCTACGCTGGATCTTTCGACTGATTGCAATCGCTGTTATTGGCAAATTTTTGAATCAATACCTCGCCTCGCGCGCCCCTCAGTTGCGACGGCAAGAGGTGCCTTGATGTTCGCCTTCTTTTCGTCCCGCACCGGCTGCATCGGATCCATTATTGTCTCAATTCTCGGGACGTTATTGCTGACTTTCGTGCTGCGCGGATGTCGCGGGTGAACAACCCGACTCCAAGAGGACGGGTTTTATCAAGGCAAAGTAAATGGGACTTAAGACGAAGAGACCGCCGCAACGCCGCTTGTCAAAGCGCGAATCCGAGATGGTTTTATTATCTTGCGCGAGCACTTACCCTGACTAACTACGGCCCGCTACGAAGCCGTAAACGCCATGTTACTCAATGAGTTCTTGAAAGAACATCGGAAAGTAGAGGAACAGGCTGCCACAATCCAGCAACAGGAACGCCGGTTGAGTTGATTGGAGCGGGCGGTTGCGGCGTTGCGACAACCCAAACGCTAGACGAGCAGACTAAAGTCCTCTTGTTTTCGGCTTGCGTGCGTCTTGCCGAATGTTCAAGCTCGGGAACATGAACCCCGGTCGTGTGGGCGGCTGCCCCGGCAGCATGCTGGTATACAGATTTTATCTGCTTTTGAGCCGCCATACTCCCCTGCTTTCCATTACTTCAACACCGAAACCCGCAGCGAAGCTCGCCCTCGTCCGCCGTCGCTCATCTTGTTCTCGTTAGACGCTAGACTTCGATAACATTCTGAATGAAGGAGGAAATATGAGCGCAATTGATGACAAATACTTTGCCTTGGGTGGCCCTGGTGGTTTTCTGGGCAATCCCGTAGATGCGGGTGCCGGAAGTATAGAGATGAACACAGCCGACGGGCGTGGCCGTACCAGAGATTTCGAGGGTGGTTCCATCTACTTTAAACCTCAAACGGGAGCACAAGAAGTGCACGGTGACATCAGGATAAAATGGGCACAACTGGGCGGCGAGCGCGGCTTTTTAGGCTTTCCTGTAACTGATGAGCTTGGGACGCCGGATGGGCGCGGACGTTTCAACCATTTTGAGGGAGGTTCAATCTACTGGACGCCACAGACACACGCCCATGAAGTGCATGGTGCTATCAAGGACAAATGGGCAAGCATGGGTTTTGAACGTAGCCGATTGGGTTATCCGATCAGCGATGAAAAAAAGACATCCGATGGGCACGGACGCTTTAGTGATTTCGAGGGCGGCAGGATCTTTTGGACACCTGAGGGAGGGGCAGTAGTTAAACCCCACATCGATGATTTGTGAGCTTTTCTCGCAAATTGTTACAAGTCGTGAACACCCAGGCATATCTATAGCGCGGGAGATCATCTCGCACATATTCAAGGGAAGCCGCGCCTAACCAGGCATTCGAGCCGACCGCGAATAGCTTTGCTTTCATCCGTTAG
>Ga0157378_10003504_pt1 | contig 13922 bp, 16 predicted proteins | sample M65metaG_FD_115309 | JGI IMG/M metagenome (GOLD analysis project Ga0157378, IMG submission 115309) | Miscanthus rhizosphere microbial communities from Kellogg Biological Station, Michigan, USA - M6-5 metaG | ecosystem: Host-associated > Plants > Roots > Rhizosphere > Soil | place: USA: Michigan...
GTATAAGTGCCGCTTGATCAGATCGCGCCGGATGGGAGGAACACCTACCAATGTCCTTATTGCTGATCGGTAGACCTTGTGCGGCCGGCCATCCCTGAAATCCTGCAGAAATTGAGGGAACGTATCCTCACCTGGCCCTATGAACAAGGTATCCGCATGAGGCGCTGCTTCAAAAGGCAACGAGGTTACATGCAGGCCGCCAAGAATAACATAGGCCCCTTTCGAGCGGTAATGATCGGCCAAAGCATAGGCCCGATAGGCATTGGTGATATATACCTGTATCACAACCAGGTCGGGTTCATCGCCGGTATTCAATTTTTCGACATGCTGATCCTGCAGATCGATCTCATCGTCACGTGATAGGTAACCGGCTAATGTTGCCAGGCCCAAAGGCGGGAACAATGAATACTTGATCGGCCGCCAGAAAGGGTTCTCGGCTTCGGTAAGCGCGGGCAGGATCATTTTTACTTTCATCTTAATACAATTAAAAAGTACTTTGAAATACAAAGTAAATAAACAATAAGATAGCATCCAAAGAAAATCTGTTAAAAAAAGTTAAAGGATACGCGATTAGTTGGCCAGTACCATTTTGGCAAGTGATTCGATGAATTTCGGCGAATCGTTCAGGCTTTCCACCAGTTGAACTTCTTCGCCGCCAAGGGTTTTGAATTCATCACCATACTCAACAGGCACTTCATAAACGGTCTCAAGGCAGTCGGCCACGAATGCCGGGCAAAATACCAGCAGGCGTTTTTTACCTTCTTTACCCAGTTTATGCACCACTTCGCTGGTATAGGGTTGCACCCAGGGATCATTACCCAGGCGCTACTGGAAGCAGATGGTATATTTTTCTTTCGGGATGTTTAGCTTTTCGGCGATAAGTTTGGCTGTATGGTGCGATTGCGCCGAATAACAATACCTGTTGGTATCCGTGAGTGTCTGGCAGCAATCTGCCGCTCTGAGACAATGATTGTGCGTGTGATCGGACTTGATCAATTGTCTTTGCGGCAAGCCGTGAAAACTGAACAGGATATGATCGTAGGTTTCGGGTTTGTATTTGCGGGCATTGTCAGCAAACGTTTCGACCATCAGCTCATCATCATGAAAGGAATTGATAAACCTGATCGTTGGCTTGGTGGGCCATTGCTGCACCAGTTCCATTACTTTATCATATACCGAACCCGTACTTGCCGAAGCATACTGCGGGAAAAGCGGGATGACAACAATATCATAGATCAAAGCCGTCTTCAGCTTTTGCAATGCCGAAGCAATGGAGGGGCTTTGGTAGCGCATAGCCAGTTCAACCTGGTATTCGTCTCCCAGCCGTTCCTGCAATAATTTATGCTGCAGTTTACTGTAATGCAATAAAGGCGAACCCGTTTTTTCGTCCCATATCTTTTGATAAAGCTTGGCTGATTTGGGGCCCCTTGTCGGAACAATGATGCCTTTTACCAATAGGGTACGCGAAAATACATTGATATCGATCACCAACGGGTCCATCAAAAATTCGCGAAGATATTTGCGGACGTCGGCAGTTGAAGGGCTGTCGGGTGTACCCAGGTTGATCAGTAAAACTCCTTTTTTGCTCATATTCAGAGGCGCAAAAATAAGATAATTTTGAGCCTAACCGATTAAGCGGCAAATTTATTACGAATTGATGAAAATATCTTTCAGTCATAAAATCCCTCTGTGCCTCTCCGTGATAACCTCTGTGTACTTTGTGGTTAATTTTCACCACGAAGAACACAAAGAAAGCACAAAGTTCACAGAGTAAAAAAGATTGAGGCTGAGCTTAAAATTTTTCCAGTTCGGCTTTCACATCCTGCATCAGCCACATTGGGGTTGATGTGGCGCCGGCTATGCCTACTTTATCGCCAGGCGAGAACATAGCAGAATTAAGTTCAGCCGGCGAGGATATGAAATAGGTATCGGGGTTATGCTTGCGGCAAACCTCAAACAGTACCTTGCCGTTGGACGATTTACGCCCCGAAACAAATACGATCTTATCAAATTTGGCTACAAAAGCGGGCAGGTCCTTATCGCGATTGGATACCTGGCGGCAAATGGTGTCATTGGCCTTAACCTCGTATCCGCGGGAGATCAGCTCGTTTTTGATGTTATAGAATTTCTCGGTGCTTTTGGTAGTCTGACTGTACAGGGTGATTTTCTGCGGCAGATCGGCATTATCCAGTTCGTCAATATCCTGGAAAACCAGCGCTTCGTTATTTGTTTGCCCCTGCAGGCCGATCACCTCGGCATGACCGTGCTTGCCGAAGATCAGTATCTTCTCGTCGCTGTCGTGCGATGTTTTGATCCTGTTTTGCAGTTTCAATACCACAGGGCATGAAGCGTCTATCAGCATGATATTATTTTCGAGCGCCAGCTTATAGGTTTCGGGGGCTTCACCATGCGCGCGGATAAGCACTTTCTCGTTATGAAGGTCTTTAAGCTGTTCGTGACCAATGATACGCAGGCCTTTGGCTTTCAGGCGTTCCACTTCCTCATCGTTATGCACAATATCGCCCAGGCAATACAGGTAGCCGTCTTCGGCCAGTATCTCTTCGGCCATATCAATGGCATACACTACGCCAAAGCAAAAGCCCGAATCCTGGTCAATGGTTACCTGTAAATTATACTCGCCCATGATGGCACAAAGTTACAATTTTTTATAATGACACCGGTTATAGTTTAACCGCATTGATCTTAAACCCGGTTCATAAAATACAAGATCACAAAAAATACAAATTGAACCGCTAAAAAAACAGGCGCTGTCCGGCTTTGCGGTTTAAACCTAAACAATTCAAAGACAGTCAGCATTGCTACGGCGAAAATAAACCAGGAAGCATAATTGAGAAGCGGTACCGAATTATTGGCCCAGTGCCAATAGTCCAGGCGGATAGCTACCGGTTCGATCACAAAATCGAGCGCAACCAGCAATAACGCCCCGGTTATGATACGTGCAACCCTGTTATGCAGTCGGCTGCGCTGCATCAGTACCCCTGCGGAATAGGTAAGCAGGAACCAGTTGACGCCAATGATCAACGGCACGCCGGAAACCTTCAGACCCAGGGTTTGCCCGTATTGATAGTCGCCAAAAAGCCAATGCCTGTGAACACCCGCCCATTCGGCTAGATATCCGAAAACAATCACCGCTATCACATATAAAGTGAATTTATTATCGCTGTTTTGATGACTAAGCAAAATAACCAGCAGCATGACCAGCAGATGCCAGGGGACAAAAGCGAGAAACCAGGGCTGTACGGATGGAATGCACAAACCTATCAACCCGGCTACATGAAAGATGATGATTACTGCGATAGCTATACGCTCCGTATTGGCAGAGCCGGGTGATGCTTTCATATCCTTCTCCCCTTCCATACCGTGGTTTTGGTAAGATACTTTTGTATGGCCGAAAAGGCGATCAGCAACATGCTGAACATTTGTATTGGGTGCAACAGAACATTACGCAATGCGTTTTGACCTGCCAGGAGCGATACCATGACACGTGACAAAAGAATAAGGCCAATCATCATAGCGATGAGGTTTAAGTTGAGTGTGGTAATGACGATCATCGGTCCGCCGATAAGCAATAGCAGGAATACCAGGAAGCTCAAAATATTATAATTGAAGGCTGCTAAAAAATTCTTCCCAAAGCCATTGATAGCTGCGGAGTAATCTTTATACATCCGGCAGCTTGCCATGCCGTTGGCCAGGAGGCTTTCGCCATTAAAGCCGGCTGATTTTACACTTTTCATAATCTCCACATCCTCCACTATTTTGTCTTTTGCCAGCTCGTGCCAGTTGTTTTGCCTGTAAATATCCGCATTAAAAAGCATGAATTGCCCGCTTGCAGCAGCCACCCTCGAATTTTTGCTCAAATAGATGAGCCTTAGCGGCAACAAATTCAGCAATACATAGTGCATTAACGGCACGGTAGCCGTCTCGGCAAAAGTATCCATCTGCTGATCGGTAAACAGGCTGAGCAGGGCCAGATTACGGAAATACATACGATGTACGGCGCTATTGATGAGACCATTGTATACCTGCTCGTCCGCATCCAGGAACAAAAGATGGTCGCCTTTGGCCTGTTGCGCCAGCTGATGACAGGCATAATTTTTACCAAGCCAGCGCCCGGTAAGTTCTTTCCCCCTGATCACGCTAAAGGCATGATGCCGGGAAGCAAATTCAGCGCAGATATCGTACGTGCGGTCTGAAGAATCATCATCCAGGATAATGACCTCGTAATTTTGATAATCTTGCTTAAGTATGGAGTTGAGGAGCGTCAAAATATTATCTTCCTCATTCCGCGCGGGGATCAGTATCGACACAAAATCGGTATATGACTTACTGACGCGGCGGAGTTTGGGATCGGATATAAAATTGAAGAGCGTTACCACGAAGCGCAGGATAATAAAAACGAACGTAACGTAAATAACAATGATCACTTTATAAACTTATTGCTGTTTGCTCTGCTTTTTTGCTTTCAAAAAATTGCTGATAGGCATTTTCCAACTCAGCCAGTGTTTCGCCGGTATATCCTTCATTTTGCAGGTATACGGTAGCGGTTGGTTTTTTTTGCTTCAGGTACTGAACAAATGTCGCTGCAAAAACCAATTGAAATTTTCCTTCCGCCGCACTGATGACCTTCATCACACCCTTTTCAAAATTTATCCTTTCAGCAAAGTTAGCATAGAGTTTTCCCTGCGGAAATATTAACACTAAATTTTGAGGGTCGTGCAGCAATGCGGCAGCATAGTTCAGCGACTCCAGCATATCTCTTGATCTTTTACTAACTGAAAATGCGCCGCCATATTTTATGAAATGAAACCGCCCGGCAGTATCCTCGCGCACCATCACATGAAATCTTTTTTGAAATACTTTGCGGCCGGTCATGTACAGGATCAGCGAGTCCCAGTAACTGAAATGATTGGCCAGCAGCAGGATGGATTTATTGGGGTCGATCTCAACAGGCTCAGATACCAGGTCGTGAAAATGCCGGTTGACGATCCGGTGCACATACAAGTGCAGAACCCAGCGGATAATACCATTTTGTCTGTTGCGGATCATGGGGGTTTGGTGATCGGTTATTAGTTAATTCGTTATTAGTTTATTATTATACTATCCTTCAATTGGTGAATTACCAATCACTGGTTCTGGGAAATCGCTTTTAAAAATATGTTGTCGGTTTTGGCTAAAGCCTTTATTTATTTGTTATTCTTCCGCCCCATAAATGGGACGGCAATGAATTTAAAACTGTTTAATACATTTTCATTGCCGTTCGGCTTCAGCCAACGGCTAAATTAGATCGATAAAATGGCTTTAGCCACAAATTTATGCGCCTGGTATTTTAAACGCGATTTCCTTGAATCTCTAATCACCAACCTCAATGTTCTATGTTAACCTGTGCCTTAAGCGCTTGCTGATGAAAACCATTGATATTTTTCACCAGTTCGTCAAAAGGTACCTCACCAGCTGTACCGCAATCGAACAGGTGGATATAGGCCGATGGCTTAAGGCTTTCGAAATAGTCGATTAACACACATGAATAAATAACCTGGCAGGGACCTTTGATGCTTTTGATCAGTTTATCGATACCCCGCTCGATGACCACTTCAGTTGCATGGTTTGAAATAAGTTCGCCCTGGGGGAAAACAACCACAAGGTTTTGAGGGTCGTTCAACAGATCAGCGGCATATAATAAGGACTTCACCGTTTCACGCGAACCTTTTTCGATTGAGAACCCGCCGAAATAATTGAACACCATCCGCTTGCGCAGGTGATCCTCCTGCATCATGATAAATAGTTTGCGCTTCAGGTGCCAGTAGGCCAGGTAATTGCCAAAAAAACCATCCCACCAGCTGAAGTGGTTGCACAGCAACAGGATGGAATGCCCGGGTTTGGGCTCGAAAGGCATTACTACAATCTGCCTAAATGCTTTGCGCATGCGGTAACGCATATATTTTGCGAACCAGTCACTCATCCATTTAACTCTGCGGGCGGGTATCATTGGGCCAAATTTACTAAATACTCGTCCAAAGCAGGCACAACCAGCCAATGTCCCAAAGGCACCTCATGCACATCCGGATCATCCAGCTTACCGATAAAAGGCCTGGCTGCCGATAAGGGAAACAATTGATCGTCCCTGCCAAATATTAAGGTGCATTTTATATGATACTGATTGATGAGTGACGCGACCTTGTCCGCATCCGGCCGCAGGGCCCTGATCACATTAAGGGTATAATATACATCCAGCCTTTTCTGCGGGGTATCAATCTCGTTATAGGCAATATCGTACAGGCTATGGTCGATAAAACGTACCCGTCTTAAATTTTTTAATATCGACGGCGCCAGCCATTTGCTTTTGGTAGCCCGGCGGAAAAAGAATTTGCCTAATGGCTTATGCTGTAAAAAATGAAAGCCTTTATAAACTGACAAGCCGTCCGGAGCCATCAGGATGATCTCATCAATAAGGTCGGGATATTCTTCCAGCAGTATCAAGGCGAAATTAGCGCCTATGGAATAGGCCGTCAGCGAAATGCGCTGCCGCCCGTAAATCTTGAACCATTCTTCAAGGTAACCTTTCACCATTTCCCGTGGCATGCCTTCCAAAATTTGCTTTTCGGTCCAGGTATTATCCAGCGCACTATCGCCGTGAAAGAAATGATCGAACCCGTAAACATGATATTTGGCAAGAATAGAGTCTTTCAACACGTGGAATTGCTTTCCGGTCATGCCATAGCCATGGAAAGCCAGCATGGGCTTATTGCCGCTGCCGTATTCGTGATAATGTACTTTGCCCAGGCCGGGGATAGATAAAAAACCCATAACGGGCAATATTAAGGAATTTTAATAATGTACCGTAGAGACTCAAAATTTTGCATCTCCGCCAAAGAGTTATTTTTTCCAAATCCTCGGCTTGCCGCCATTCCTGGGATAAAGTACTTTTATCTTCTCGCTGTAGCGGTAGCCGGCGAAAACGTAGTTTTTCTCATTGTAGGCCCTGGTGAGTGGCTTGTCGAGTTGGCAGGTGTCGGTTATTTTGTAAACATAATAGGGATGATAAGTGCCGAGGTCGGCGTTAGGTACGGGGGGAGTGCCATAAAGTTCACCCATTTCTGAGAAAACAAAACAGAGTCGGCCATTGTGTTCCAGGTCGGTTAGCTCTCGCGCCCATTCGACGTCTGGTTCGTTGCCCTTGCCATCAGTTTCTTCAAATACCAATTTCGCTTTGTTGTTTTCAATATTAACAATCGAAAACTCGCCCCGGTAACCCGCTCCATCTATCTGGCCAAAAAGAAGAATTACTGCGTGCTTGTCCGTTTTTTTTGCGAACAGAAGTTTAGTATGAATAGCATTTTTGTTTTTAACAAGAAATTCGGAATCAACCACCGTCCAATAATCCCTGGCCTTAAAAACGCTTTTGCCATAGCCCGCCAGGGAAATGGAAACTTTATTGAAATCGTTGCGGCCTTCCAGGTCCGAAATAAGCCGGATGGTATCGGACCGGTTGTCATTGTTCAGATCGGCAGTCAATGTCCTGATAACACGATAAGGGTGCCTTTCTTTTACCTGCTCTGCATGGGCATAAAAGGCTAATATGATAAGGGTCGGGAAAATTAGCTTTTTCATTTCTTGAGATAAATATAAGCAATTATATCATCTCCGTCGCCCCCGTATTTTGCTTTATCTTCTGGCTTAATTCATCTAACGCCGTTTCATCAGCTATCAAAGTGTTTTCGCTGACTGTGATCTTTTTCACACAAGAATTTGGATTAGCCATTTATAATACATAGTTTTATGATGCATTGTAATTTGATGCAATTAAATGAATACAGAGTTATTAAAAGGAACGTTATCGGCAATTGTGTTACGATTGCTTAGTGAGAAAGGCCGGATGTATGGCTATGAGATAACACAGTTGATTAAAATGATGACAGACGGGAAGATATTGGTGAAGGAAGGGTCTTTGTACCCGGCGCTGCATAAACTGGAAACTGAAGGCCTGGTGCTTGCAGAGACTGTTTTTGTAGGTAAGCGGGTAAGGAAATATTATAGCCTTACTGTAGGCGGGAAAAAGGAGGCAAAGGCATCAGTAGATATGCTTCTGGAGTTTTTGCAAACTATTCATCATTTGATAACGGCGCAGCCGGCAGCTTCGATATGACCGGGTTAAGTGATGAACAGGTGGGTGCCATTGCCGACCACATTAAAAAAGGCGGCGTTACAAACGCAGAATTGATCGATGACCTGCTTGATCACTATTGCTGCTTTATTGAAAACGAAATGGCATTGGGCACCGGGTTCGAAATCGCTTATCAAAAGGCGTTTAAAGCTATTACGCCAAACGGCACGCTTGAAATACAGGAAGAACTTTATTTGGTCTTAAATCTTAAACAAACAATTATGAAACGATTCACTTACAGCAGCAGCTTTATCGCAGCTTTTTGCATTTCGGCCGGTATGACGTTGAAAGTACAACATTGGACCGGCGGTCGCCAGCTTTTACTTGCTGGACTCCTGGCGCTTATTGTTACGTGCATTACTTTGCTTTCAAACTCGTTAAAACATGTGAAAAATCATTCACTTGCTTATAATACACGAGTATTGACAGGCTTTACTTCGGGATTGCTGATAGCTATTGGCGGCATTATTAAAATGCTCCAATGGCCCGGCTCTGATATAGTTATGGTAACCGGGCTTATGGTGTTAAACTTTGTATTCCTGCCTTTGTTCTTTTACCATCTGTATAAACAGGCAACGCAAAACACGACCAATCTCGCTGGTACGGATTTGTAATTTTGCCTATATATAGGGAATTTGTGATCAAGAGATCCCTGTCGAACGTAGACTATTGCGTTTTACAGGGATTTATTATTGGAAATATACCCCATTACCATCTCCGTCGACCCTGTATTCTCTTTCACATAATCCTTTATCTTCAGGCTAATGCTTTGGAGCTTGTTTTCATCAGCAATCAAATAAGAAAAAGCAGCTTTCAGTTCAACAGCATCTTTAATGCTGAAGCCCAGTTCATGCGATACCAGGTCGCGCGCTTCCTTAAATTTCTGGTAATTCGGGCCGAAGATAATCGGCAACCCAAATGCGGCTGCCTCCAAAGTATTATGTATTCCCACGCCAAAGCCACCGCCGATATAAGCGATATCGCCATATTGATAAAGAGAGGATAACATGCCGATGTTGTCGATTATGATAGATCTGAGATTTGAGATTTGAGATTTGAGACCCGAGATGGCGGAGTACCTTGCAGCTGAGTCCTGTGGTAAAAGGTTAATGAGCCTGTTTATTTTATCCTCTTTGATCTCGTGGGGGGCGATGATGAATTTCCGGTCGGGGTTATCTTTTATTAATTGGGCAAGTAATTCTTCATCTTCGGGCCATGTGCTGCCGGCAATAAACACTTTGCTTCCGGCTGCAAATTCTTCAATAAGCGGGAATGATTTAGGGGCTTGCGCATTGGCCCATACCCTGTCAAAACGTGTATCGCCGCTTACCGATACCTTATTAACGCCAATATTTTGCAGCAAGTTTTTGGAATTCTCATCCTGCACAAAAAAATGGGTTACAAAGCCGAGCATTTGACGGTACAGGCCCCCGTACCATTTAAAAAACACCTGATTTTGCCGGAATATGCCCGAAATAACAAACAAAGGAACATTTTTTCGGTTTAATTCGTTAAAATAGTGGTACCAATACTCGTATTTGGTAAAAACGGCTATTGTGGGTTGAATGGCATCGATAAAATGCCGTGCATTGGAAGCTGTATCCAGCGGAAGGTAATACACGGCATCAGCAAGTGGTGTATTTTTTCGGATTTCGTAACCCGATGGTGAAAAAAAGGTAATCACTATCGCGGTACCGGAGTGTTCTGACCGGAAGCTGGTCAATACGGGAAGGCCCTGCTCAAACTCGCCCAGCGAGGCAAAATGGAACCAGGCGCTTTTTTTAAACTGCTGATATTGAACATTGCTTCTGCCTTTAAGCCAGGACTTTGCCTTTTTGTTAAAAAATGAGGCAATGTATATTAAGAAGACATAAATTCTTAATCCTAAGTTATAAAGCAGCAGCATTATATTTGATTAATTGTTACCTTAGACGCGCATAAAAGTAAGAACATAAAAACATAAAATACATATGAAAATAGCTGTAGTAGGTACAGGGTACGTGGGGTTGGTAACGGGTACTTGTTTGGCCGAAACGGGCAACCAGGTAACCTGCGTTGATATCAATGAGAAAAAAGTAGAAATGATGAAAAACGGCAAGGTTCCGATCTATGAACCGGGCCTTGAATTACTTTTCAACAGGAACATAAGCCAGGGCAGGCTTCATTTTACCTCGAACCTGGCTGAGGCCATAGCAGAGGCAAAGATCATATTCATGGCCCTGCCAACCCCTCCGGGTGGTGATGGCGCTGCCGACCTGAGTTATGTACTGGGTGCGGCAAGGGATATTGCCAAACTTATCACTGAATATAAGGTGATCGTAACCAAGTCCACCGTGCCTGTGGGTACTGCTGATAAGGTGACCGCCATTATGAAGGAAAACACTAGTATGGAATTCGCCGTGGTATCAAACCCCGAGTTTTTACGCGAAGGCGTTGCGGTGGATGACTTTATGAAACCTGACCGCGTGGTTATAGGTACTACCGACGAAAGGGCCCGCAAATTACTATCGGAACTTTATGGTCCGTATGTAAGGCAGGGAAACCCGATCGTATTTATGGATGAACGTTCGTCAGAACTGACCAAATATGCGGCCAATTCCTTCCTCGCTACCAAAATATCTTTCATGAACGAGATCGCCAACCTGTGCGAACTGGTGGGCGCCGACGTGGATATGGTGCGCCGCGGTATTGGTTCAGACGATCGTATCGGCAAGCGCTTCCTGTTTGCAGGTATCGGTTATGGCGGCAGCTGCTTCCCTAAAGATGTACAGGCGCTGGCAAAATCATCCGAAGAAAACAAATACGATTTCAAGATCCTGAACGCTGTAATGGATGTTAACGAAATCCAGAAAAAGGTTTTGGTTGAGAAGGTGAAGAAATACTTTAAAGGCGACATCAAAGGCAAAAAATTTGCCATGTGGGGCCTGGCCTTTAAACCTGAAACCGATGATATCCGCGAAGCCCCGGCATTGTATATTATTGACGAGCTATTAGCAGCGGGCGCTGAAATCAGCGCGTTTGACCCGGAAGCAGCCAACAACGTGAAAGCACTGGTGGGCGACAAGATCACCTATGCTGAAAATCAATATGATGCATTGAAGGATGCTGACGCCCTGCTGATCGTTACCGAATGGTCGCTGTTCCGCACACCTGATTTCACGCAAGTTGAAGAATTATTGAAGAATAAAGTGATCTTTGACGGCCGTAACCTGTACGATCTGCAAAAAATGATCGACTGCGGTTTCTATTATAATAGTATCGGCAGAAAAGTAATCGCATAATATGGCAAACCGCAAACGTGTTTTGATAACCGGCGCCGCCGGTTTCTTAGGTTCGCACTTGTGCGACAGATTCATTAAGGAAGATTTCCATGTTATTGCTATGGATAACCTGATCACAGGCGACCTTCGCAATATCGAGCATTTGTTCAAGCTGGAAAATTTTGAGTTCTATCATCATGATGTGTCAAAATTTGTGCATGTGCCCGGCGAATTACATTATGTATTGCATTTTGCATCGCCTGCAAGCCCCATCGATTACCTGAAGATACCGATACAAACCTTGAAGGTAGGGTCGTTAGGCACGCATAACTTGCTTGGTTTATCCAAAGCCAAGGGCGCAAGGATGCTGATAGCTTCCACTTCGGAAGTGTATGGCGATCCTGCCGTGAACCCGCAGCCCGAAGAATACTGGGGCAATGTGAACCCAATTGGTCCGCGTGGTGTTTATGACGAGGCCAAGCGTTTCCAGGAAGCGATTACAATGGCTTACCACACTTTCCATGGATTAGAAACAAGGATAGTCAGGATATTCAATACTTATGGTCCGCGTATGCGACTAAATGACGGGCGCGTATTGCCTGCTTTTATTGGTCAGGCATTAAGGGGCGAATCATTGACTATGTTTGGCGACGGATCGCAAACCCGTTCATTTTGTTATGTGGACGACCTTGTTGAAGGTATTTACCGCCTGCTTTTCAGCGATTATGCGCAGCCTGTCAATATCGGCAACCCGGATGAGATCACTATCCGCGAGTTTGGCGAAGAGATCATTAAGCTAACCGGTACCGATCAGCAACTGATCAGCCTGCCGCTACCTACGGATGACCCGAAACAACGCCGCCCGGATATCACCAAAGCAAAGGCCTTGCTGGGCTGGGAACCAAAGGTTTCGCGCAGCGAAGGTTTGAAAATAACCTACGAGTATTTTAAATCACTGCCTGAAAAAGAAATTCAGCACAAGGATTTCACCTATTACAACAAATAATAATGTCTAAAATATTAGTTACAGGCGGATTGGGCTATATCGGTTCGCACACAGTTGTCGAATTGATCAATGCGGGCTATGAGCCTGTTATTGTCGACGACCTGTCCAATTCGCATCCCAAAATACTAGAACAGATCACGAAGATCGCTGGTAAAAAACCGGTGTTCCATCAAATGGACCTGTGTGATGATGCCGCGATAAAGAGTCTGGCAAGCGCTGAACCGGATATTGCCGGCATTATTCATTTCGCGGCGTCAAAAGCCGTGGGCGAATCGGTGCAGCATCCGTTGAAATATTACAGGAACAACATTTATTCGCTGGTAAATCTGCTGAATGTATATTATGGCAAGCCGCTGAATTTTGTGTTCTCGTCAAGTTGCACCGTTTACGGTCAGCCTGATGAATTGCCCGTTACCGAAAATGCCCCGATAAAACCGGCGCAATCGCCCTATGGCAATACCAAACAGATAGCAGAGGAAATATTAACTGATACCATAGCCTCAGGCGCCAATTATAAAGTGATCGCATTGCGTTATTTCAACCCGGTTGGGGCGCATGAAACCGCTTTGATAGGTGAGCTGCCTATCGGCGTTCCGCAAAACCTGGTTCCTTTTATTACGCAGACGGCCATCGGTAAACGCGAGAAGATCACCGTATTTGGTGATGACTATAATACGCCTGACGGCAGTTGTGTCCGCGATTACATTCATGTAGTCGACCTGGCAAAGGCGCACGTAGCGGCATTAAAGCTGATGGAGAAGGACAGTTTTAAGGGCTATGATGTATTTAACATCGGCACCGGAAACGGCAATTCAGTACTCGAGATCATTTCAGCTTTTGAACGCACCACTGGTGTTAAGCTCAATTATTCCATCGGCCCGCGCCGCGGCGGTGATGTGGAGCAGGTTTGGGGCGATGTTACCAAGGCAAAAGAGCAATTGCACTGGCAAACCGTTTTGGATATTGATACCATGATGAGATCGGCATGGGCATGGGAGAAGTATTTATCCCAAAATCCTTTGTAGATTTGCGCCATGCAAAAAATTATTATTACAGGCGGGGCCGGCTTCATCGGATCGCATGTAGTGCGCCGCTTTGTCAGGAATTACCCGCAATACCAAATCATTAACCTGGATAAGCTTACTTATGCAGGCAACCTGGCTAACCTGAAAGATATTGAGCACGAATCCAATTACCGCTTTGTAAAAGGCGATATTGTTGATTCTGCCTTTATCGATAATCTTTTTGCAACAGAAAACCCTAATGCTGTTATCCACCTGGCAGCCGAATCGCATGTAGACCGTTCGATCACTAACCCGCTGGATTTTGTGATGACCAATGTAACGGGTACAGCAAACCTGTTGAGTGCTGCCCGAAAGTATTGGAAAGGCAAATATGACCAAACCCGCTTTTACCATGTCTCCACAGATGAGGTATACGGCAGTTTGGGCGAAACCGGCATGTTTACCGAAAC
>Ga0157378_10003507_pt1 | contig 13913 bp, 13 predicted proteins | sample M65metaG_FD_115309 | JGI IMG/M metagenome (GOLD analysis project Ga0157378, IMG submission 115309) | Miscanthus rhizosphere microbial communities from Kellogg Biological Station, Michigan, USA - M6-5 metaG | ecosystem: Host-associated > Plants > Roots > Rhizosphere > Soil | place: USA: Michigan...
CGATTGCTGGCCCTCCCACGGATGCGGCTACCTATATCGGACTGGCCATCGCAAACAATGGCGGAGACCCGTTGCTCTACGCGGCGGATGATGGTCCAAACCGGAAAGTGGACGTCTATAACGGCTCGTTTCAAAAGAAGATGGACCTGGAACCTAATGCGTTCGTGGACCCAAGGGTGCCAAAGGAGTTTGCGCCGTACGGAATCCAGACGGTGACCGACGCGAATGGAGTAGAAACGATTTGGGTAACCTACACGGGACTGAACAAGGCGCAGAGCGGATTCGTCTCCGCGTTCACGACTACCGGCACGCTGAAGAGCTCGATTCACGTGACAGGGCCACTGCACTCGCCCTGGGGGATCGCGCTGGCGCCGGCGGATTTCGGCCCGTTTAGCAACGCGCTGCTGGTTTCCAACAACATTCCGCGCGGACGGATAGAGGCGTTTGATCTGAATACCGGCGCGTACCTCGGCTTCTTGAAAGATGCGTCGGGCAAGGCGATCGAAGTTGACGACATCTGGGCGATCCAGTTTGGACACGATGGCGGGCCGAATGGAGCGCACAACCAACTGTTCTTTACCGCCGGCCCGGACAATTACGGGCACGGAATATTTGGGATGATTGCATTGCAGTGAATATCCCAAACGCAAGTTCTGCTGTCTGTCTAAGTGTCTGCCCCTATGGGTGCATAAACGACCATGTACCGCTCACTGTTGCAAAGCTTTGGCGGCAATATCAAGCTTGTAGCGACGGAGGTACTCGGCTCCCCTGAAGGCATTCCTTTTACCGCGCTGCGGAAGTGTACTTCGCTCAATGAAGGATCTGGAAACCAGCGCTGCATCTGACGCGGAAGAGAGGCGATGGCTCACGCCGTAGAGATCTCTAGTGGCGGCCCACCGATCTCTTTTATTGCAGTGGAAGAAGCTTTCACGTTCTAGCCGACAGCGAACGCCTATTCAAAAACATGAAGGCCGACTTCTTCTAATCATCTGGTTTTTAACCATTTGTCTCCACGTGTCGATTCGGTGCATGTCGCAAAATGATTGAGTCGCTGCCCGAGTGACTCCGTTACATACGAATTTATCCGGCTTTGGCGGCTCGCGTCCACGAGTCTGAAGGTAGATCGATCTCACTATCAATTTCGGGAATAAAAACAGGACTGCGCCGGTCCATTAGATGAACCGGTCCGTATTAACGAAAGGCCGAACTCGTTCCGCCGTCCAAGGCTTTTTGTAATTGGCCGTTCATTCAACTATTCCGGACAACCAAGGAGAAGATTGTGCAAGAACCCGAACGTTTCACGACCCGCAGTGCCCATCCTCGACTGCTCAATATCACGACTGGCTTCTTACGCCGGCAGCTTGCTTGCCGTCTCGGACTGTGCCCTGTCGTGCGAGCCCTGGTGGCAGTATTGACCATGATTGGGATGACTCAGAATCCAGTCTGGAGCGCAGGCACGACGGACATTATTTGGCTGGAGAGCAACAGTACCGCCGGAAATTCCATTCTCACGTTTAAAAACGATGGCAGCGGAAGACCAATTTTTCTCGGCAGTACTCCTGCGGGCGGAATCGGTGTGTTTGACAAAACATTTGCGCTCGGACCATTTGACTCCGATCAAAACGTGATCGTAAACGATGATGGAACGCTGTTATTCGCCGTAAATTCAGGCTCCAACTCCGTTGCGGTATTCCACATCACGCCGAACGGCCTTCAGCCCGTCCAGGGTTCACCGTTCGCATCGGGCGGAAGTGATCCTGTCAGCGTAGGGCTGAAAGGTGAAGTCCTCGCAGTTGTAAACAAAGATCAGGACCCAGCCCAGAATGCCAACCTGATTCTGCCTAACTACACCACCTTCCGCGTGACACCTGGCGGTCAATTGATTCCTGTCGAAAACTCAACGGTCTCTGTTTCATACAATAGCTCGCCCTCGCAGGCGCTAACCGCTTCTCAGGGACCATTTCTTTTTGGAGCTGATTTCTTCGGTGGACTGCTGCAGTCTTTCCGCATCGATGAAAATGGCGGTTTGCGCCAGAACCCGCCTCAGGCCTTGCCGAATTCTGTATTTGTTGACAAGACCGCTGGGCATCAACCACTCGGAATGCGGACGCACCCAAATCTGCCAATTCTTTACGTTGATATCACTCCCATCAGCGAGATCGCCGTTTATCGTTATAACGAGAAAGGCGTGCTCTCCTTCGTCCGAACCGTGAAAGATTCCGGCGCTGCGCCATGTTGGGCCGTTGTCAACAACGCAGGGAGCCGTCTGTACGCGACAAACACCGGTGACAATTCGATTTCTGTTTACGATCTGACCGACCCACTGGACCCGGTAGAGATCCAGCACTTCGTTATGGATTCCACGACCGGCGCTCCTTTTTCAACCGTAATCGATCAATCTGACAAGTTTCTTTACGTTGTCAGCGAGCAGTCAAGCGCAGACTCCGCTTCCGCGGGCAACGCCTTTCACACTCTTAAGGTGAATCCCGATGGAACGGTGACCGAACCGTTCTCACCCACGGTGCTTCCGATCGCCGAACGCGTGCCGGTGCGTGCGCAGGGCATCAGCGTGTTCGGAACAAAATAGGAACAACAGGGGAAGTCTGGGTGCGAGCGTTAACGTGCCCAGACGCCCCTTTTGTCGGAATTCACAACGCACGCCGCGCAACTACTCAGGCGAATTCGCTCATGTGGCCATGGGCTTAAAGGATTGGAGCAAACGCCGTCGTTTCCTCCCCAGCCAGCTGAGAACAACTTGAGAACATCCCCCAAACACCGTGCTAAACCAACATAGTAGGCGCAGGAAAAAGCTTTTAGAATCAGTACTGCGACCCTGGAGAAATCAGCGGGTTTGAGGTTCGAGTCCGCCCTACCCTCTTATTGTGCTTTCTCGCCTGGCGCGTCAGCCTCTTACTAATCACCCATGTCAGTGGGCGAAAAGACATTCATTTCCTGCCGCCTCCCTTTCGGGTCCGTGTACCCGCCGTGTACCTCCGATCGGCGTTTGTGTCGCTTTTATCGGAACGATAGGAACATAGAATCAATAACTTACGCGCTTTCAACATTGGGCTGCGGTTCGATCCCCACCGCCCCTACCAAACCTCAAGAAACAAAGGACTTTGTTGACGCCGAGTCAGCAATTAAACGCTGAGTCAGCAATTGGCCCGAACCGAGCGCGCTCGCAAGCCCCTCAACAGCGTCTCTTTGCGATTGAGGAACAACGTGCGCATACAGCCCGAGCGTGATTCTTGGATCGCTGTGTCGTAGTTGAGCGCCGACGGTCGTGATGCTTGCGCCTCGGTCGATCAGCGTTGTGGCGACACCATGCCGAAACGCATGGAAGCCAGCCAGCGGAATTCCCAGCGAAAAGAGCAGCGGACGGAGCTTCTTTTCCCGCAGCTTGTTCGCTGAGAATGGCCGCCCACAACGATTCGCAAACAGGAGTCCGAGGCCGTTCTAAGCTTGAGAACACCGCGAATGGTATGACCACGCCCTGAGAAACCTACTTCCCCATCGCCTTTCGGGCTGCTACCAATCCCAAAAGCACGACAGCCACAGGCACGTACACCAGCGGGGCCAGTGGCAGGGGCACTTGGGTTGCGAGTCCTTCACGACTTTGCCGTCTTTGTCGCGCCGGTAGGCTCGAAGCAGATTCTTGACTACGGCCAGATTGAGTGGAAGGCCACGGCGATGGCACGCGAGCAGTGCTGCCGGACGGCAGTATGCGCTGGCGATGTACCATATAAGGCCACGAGCAGGCCATGAGCAAGCTGAGAGAGTTAGCGGCACTCACTCTAAACGAGTTGCGGCTGATGCATTTACCGACTCAGAACCTCATTGCCCGAATGAACGAAAAGGCCGAGTAGGTGGCAGGCGGGATTGTTCACGCAGCACGCGGTGTCTGTCTTTGGTGTGTCAACTCAGACACACTCGCGAAAAGCGGCAAAAGCGGAGAGGCCTGACCGTGCACAGAGGGAGCACATGGAAAGCACAGCACCGGAGCCAAAACCTCTACGAAACGGCGGGCATCGGGGCCGAGGAGGTAGAAGGCCTGGAGCTGGCCGCAAGCCGAACTTACCTGAAGCGCCTGGGCATCAAGGCGATTACGGCGGCGAAAGCTCGCGCTACCCGCGCCAGATCGCCCGCAAAATCACAGCGTTTGAAGAGCCCGAGATGCTGCCGGACGTTCGCTGCGGGTACCGTCCGGTGTCAAAAATCCAGAATGGCATCCTCCTCTGCGACGTCTGTATCGCAAAGCTTGGGCTGCCCGCCTTAATAAAGCCCAGGCTATAATCAACTCTCCCCTTTCCTCCGTGAATCCTCGCTGGAGGAACCCTGTGAACGACGAAACCCATAAGCTCACTATTTTGATCGCCGCTGCTATCTTCGCTGCAAGAGCCTTGACCGACTGGGATGGTAAACGCTCACCGCTGTTGGTCGCTGGCGTTGCCAACGCCGTTGAGAAAGCGAAATTCCTGGTCTCGATGCTCGAAGCTAAAGGCTAGACCGGAGCAGCGAAACTGGGATTCGCGCCGGATTCTACAGGATGATGCGGATTTCGACTGGCGGATGAATGAGTAGGCTGAAAGAAGCCACTTACTCTGCCTTTCCCTGAGATAGGTTGATGTGGTTAGGGGCGCGGTCGGTGCCTCCGACGCGTCCCGCTCTGACTTCTTTCAGACCTTCTAGTTCCTGTTCTCTCGCAGAAATCTCATCATGCGGAATTCCTTGTCCCACTGGCGAAGGAGTTTCAAGCACTGCTCACGCTTCCCATCGTTGATGTGCTCGGCGAACTGACGAGTTTGCCCGGTGGAACTTAGAGCAGGGAGATCGGGCGAGATTCGCAGCACAGCCAGGACTTCAGGGGGCAATCCGCCGCTGGGTTTCTTGGGTGGCATCTCAATTCAGATTCTACCGCACCGGAAACCCGTCAAGAGCACGGCAATGAAGGGCTGATTGTCATTCCGAGCATCCACTTCAGAGCGCATCTCTTCCCGAGCAAGTACGAAGTTGTTCTGGAGCAACGACAGCACCACCCTGCGCTAGTAACGTCGCTGCATGCCGGAAGCGGAGGACGGAATGACCCACAAACGAACCGGGAGAGAAGTCTATGACGCCCTGCGTGAGCAGCGGCAAGGCCAGCCCGGAGAATACAAAGCAGGAGAAGTCTGCTTCGACGCCCTAGCGCTGCGCCTGAACGAAACCACTGTCGTCAACTGCAACCACGACGCGGTAGTGCGAGCAGTCACGGGTGATGATTAATATGCTAACGCTATTCGTCGTGTCGGCCGTGGGGTACTTTACGCTTGTATTCTTCGGCGGGATTGCTCACCACCCAATTCGTGTTCCTGCGAGACATGGCCGCCGCCGTTGAGCGCCATGAAGCTGACCGACCAGAAAACTGAAAGCAATTCCCTCCTGCTGCAGGGGGTCAAGCGGTCCAACTTCATCAGAGCGGCGGCCTTGGAGTGGATGCGGATCAACCAGCCAGACGTGATGGCGCAGATCGAGGCCGAAGCCGAGCGGCAGTACCCGTTCAAGAAAAGAAGTCAAATGGACTGGACCGACCGCCCCACAGACCGTCCTACGGAACGGGAGCATTGAGCCTAACGCCTTCAGACAGGTCTGTCTGTACAGAGCTGCCCTAACGTCTTGAAGAATTTCGCCTCTCGGGCAAGCGCCTTTTCAACTTCTTCGCAATCTTGTCGATGTTCACCAGCGACGCTGCCATATCTGCCGAGTTGAGTGCTAGACTCGCGCCATTCGAGGTAACTGGCGGTGGAGAAAATGATCCAAAACGGTCAGGTTATTCGGTTCGCAACTTTCGAAGTCGATCTGCGGTCAGAAGAGTTGCGCAAGGGCGGTGTGAAGTTAAGGCTCACTGGGCAGCCATTTCAAGTCTTGGCGATTCTGCTGGAGCGGCCCGGGGAGGTTGTGACCCGAGACGAATTGCAGAAGCGACTGTGGCCAGACACCTTCGTCGACGTCGATCACAATCTGAATACCGCAATCAACAAGATCCGTGAGGCGCTGGGAGATTCGTCGGAGAATCCGCGCTTCGTCGAGACTCTGCCGCGGCGGGGATATCGATTCATCGCTCCCATCATAGTTAATGGAACCGCTGCCGCCGCAGTGACGCTCACCCCGGAAAATCGCTCCACCAGTGTGCCCAAATCAGTGGCAAGAACGAGGCCACTCCTGGCGTCGGGCCTGCTTGGCACGGTTATGGTGCTGGCGGCGGGAGGCCTCTGGATCTACAAGCGTAGCGAAACTCCAGGGCCACCTCCGCAACGCATGCTCACTCGCATCACTTTCGATGACGGCCTGCAGAGCGAGCCAACATGGTCACCCGACGGCCGATACATCGCCTACAGCTCGGACCGCGGGGGAAAGTTCGATATCTGGGTGCGGCAGGTAAGCGGCGGCGATCCTATACAGATCACCAAGGGACCGGGGGATTGGCAGCCGGATTGGTCGCCGGATGGTAAGTACATAGCGTATCGTTCCGAGGAAGGAGACGGTGGAATATACGTCGTCCCAGCTCTTGGGGGTGCAGGACTCGCCCGGAAGGTCGCCTCTTTTGGGTATCACCCTCGCTGGTCGCCGAACGGCCTGCAGTTGTTGTTTCAGACTCATTTCACTGCGCCAGCTTTTTGGAACCGGTTCTACGTCGGACAACTTGATGGTAGCGCTCCGCACGAAGTTTTAGCCGACTTCATCGCACAAAACAAACTGTCGGCGGGTTCAGCCGCCTGGTATCCGGATGGAAAGAGAGTCACTGTTTGGGTCGGAGATTTCTCGCCAAGTCCCAGCTTTTGGACAGTACCGATTGCCGGGGGGCCCGCAATCAAGCTGGAAATTGCTCCTGCGGTCCAGAGGAAACTCGCTGAGGCTTCTGGGGAAGGTGAAGTCGGCGAGCAGTTAGGAGACTACTCTTTCTCGTGGTCAGCTGCAGGAGATGTGATTTATTTCGAGCGAGGTTATAGAGGGGCGAGAAACATTTGGAAGATGACAGTCGATCCTGGGGCGATGCGAGCCACCGGAATCGATCGTCTGACCACCGGGCCAGGACCTGATGCGGCGGTTGCGGTTTCAACCGATGGCAGGCGCCTGGCCTTCACAGCGAAGTCTCAGCGAATCCGAACTTGGCTCTTCCCGTTCGATGCCACGGCTGGCCATATCAGAGGCAATGGCGAAGCGATCACTTCGCCCGGAAGGATGTCTACGGACCCAACCTTATCGCCGGATGGTGCGAAGGTTGCGTATGTTGTTCCCCACGGCGAAGGCAACGAACCGGCTATCGGGGACGTCCGAAACGAACTGTGGGTAAAGTCGTTGCTGGATGGGAGCGAAGTCCCGGTCATATCCGACGACTATTCACGCTGGTTCCCGCGGTGGTCGCCCGACGGCAAGCAACTCGCCTACGAGCGTCGAAATCGCAGGACGAACGAGCGACAGCTCATGTTGTGGTCCAGCCAAAGCCACGAAGAAAAGCCTCTGGGCAGCAATCTCCTCGTCTGGGATTGGTCTCCAGACGGCAAGTGGCTGTTGGCGGGCACAAACGAAGGAGGAATCTGCTTGGTCCCGGTCGCTGCAGCACCGCATGCGGAAACTGCGGCGCAAAAGATTATTTCGCCCGAAGGGGCGCACGAACTCTACCAGCCACAGTTTTCTCCTGACAGCCGATGGATTGTGTTTGAGGCGGTGGCGAACTCGCCGACGATGGCGGAGTCGGCGCTGTTCGTGGTACCAGCCGCGGGTGGTGCGTGGAGACGGATTACCGACGGCAAGCATTGGGACGACAAACCGCGCTGGTCTCCCAATGGGAAGGCGATTTATTTTGTTTCTGGGCGCGGCGGTTTCTTCAATGTCTGGGGGATCCACTTCGATCCTGTCGTGGGAAAGACCGTTGGGGAGCCGTTTCAGGTGTCGAAATTTGAAAGCGCCAGACTGATGGTTCCACGGTTCATACCGCCTGTCGGACTTTCGCTCACCCAGGACAAACTCGTGTTGACCATGGCGGAAGAGTCTGGCGGCATCTGGCTGCTAGAAAATGTGGATCGATAGGAGCGCGGTCTCGAAGCCTGATTAAGGTTCTAATGCAGTAATCGGAAATCAAGTTCCCTTGCAAGGTTGACTTTACCGGTTATCCGACAAACCAGGCACTGTGGTCACAGTCCCTAGAATCAAGAACGCCCGTTTAAGAACGATTTTCAGGAGCGGGATTCTATACCATCCGGGAAGATGTCCGATAATTCTCCTAAAGGTAGTTCACGGATGTAGAATCGGGAGCACTGGAGGAAAGCAAGATGAGATTCTGCCGTTCCTGCCTTTTCCTCGCGGTCGCTCTGCTCGGGGCCGATCGTCAGCCCGTAGCACGAGCGCAGAGTGACAGCTCACTACCGAAACAGCATAGCGGCCAGGAAGGAACGCGGCCGAAGCGGATTTATGCGCCGTTCGCAAAGTACCCAAACGAAGCGTTAGAAAATAAGATCGAAGGGAAAGTCACGTTGAGCATCGTGGTTGACGCAAACGGGCGAGTTTCGGAAGCCAAGACTTTGAGCGGTCCGCGAGAGCTTTTCCAAGCTGCTATCGAGAATGTCAAACAGTGGCAGTACGAGCCGCCGGTTCACGCCCCGGTTACAATCGTTGTGGAAATGTGGTGGGGCTACCCTAAAGAATGTCCGGGGCCAGTTTCTGAGTTTGGTGACGTCGGCTATGGGGGCACTCTTCGCAACGAGAAGGGCTTGGTCCTCACTGGGGACGATAACAATATATTTAGTTCGCCGACTTATTTCGTTGAAGACAGAAAAGCTGGCGCCACTGGAGAGATGATTCTTTCGCTCACTGTCAATGCGAAAGGCGACGTTACCAATGTCCGGGTGGTGAAATCCGTGTCTCCCCATCTCGACAAGGATGCGGTTGATACAGTTCGCACTTGGAAATACAAGGTCATCGCCGGAAATCCCGAAGCCCTGCCAGATGACTTTCAGCTTAAGATTTCATATCAAGCGTACTGTAGACCTCGGTTTTAAACAGGCCTTAATTCCTGAAAAACGCACAAATCGAAAACTTGATCCTCAATGTCCGGTAATCTGACTAATCAGGCAGAATTGATATGGTTCGCCTTCGAAACGCCCGGACCTATCCAGGCGTCTATATCGACGGATACGAAGTTCGACTTCGCATCGATTCCCTTCATGGAGCGTCTATGTTGCCCATCAATAGACCGTTGATCTCTTCACTCGTCATTGCGACTGCTTTGTTGATAGCGCCCTTCGCGCATGGGCAAAAATCGACGGATGTGCTCCCGGCTCCGCTGCCTGCACAAATCCACAACGGCAAGAAAGTATTTATCTCCAATGCCGGAGGCGACAGCAATTACCTGTACAGCGGAGGACCCGACCGCCTATACGACCAGTTCTACGCGGCGCTCCAGAGCTGGGGACGCTACCAGCTTGTGACCGATCCCGCCGAAGCTGACCTAGTTTTTGCCGTAAGCTTCAGCAACCAGTTCGTAGGCGAGAACGGATCATCTCAACCCGTGGTGGGCCGCTCGCTGACCGATCCTCAATTCCGCTTGACCATACTCGACCCCGGAACGCGCGTCACACTATGGACCCTCACCGAGCATCTACAAGTTGCAGTGTTGCAGGGCAATCGCGACAAGAACTTCGATCAAGCCCTCGCCGCTCTCGTAAACGATGTCAAAAACATAGCCGGCCAGCCCGCTGCAACGTCGCCCCGCCGCTAGGGGCGGCCTCGAATCGAAGCCTCAGAATGTGAAGGAGTACGGTTCCTACAACACAGTTGCTGGCAAGAAAGTATGCATTCCGCCGCACACTTTCAGCCCTTAATTCGAACCAGTGCCTGGTAAACGGGGAAACCGTCCATGTGGAGTCCTAGGACGGAACTTGTCCGGTTTTCTGACTTATCAAGTATGTTGGCGAAGTCACTCGAAGAGTAGCCGATTACACGGCAACCATGAGCAGAGGGCCACGGGGAGGTACACTGAAACTCTACAGGAGGTTGCCATGGACAAGCCTCGCCACCCGCAGGTGATTCGGCCGTGGAAAACCCAGCGAACACAAAAAAATAAATGGAGCCCACCACCCACCAGGGAGCCGCAGCGAGAGCGTGGCAAGAAGCTTCACAGCCCTAGGCGCGGGTGACCGTCGTCACATGAGGGAAGTACGAGCAGGAAACTGATGGAGGCAGAACGCTCGGCGTTCTCAAAACTCGCGACTCGCGTCAGAAGCCGCCGGCCTTTGGTCCTATTTCGTTCCGAATACTTCAAATGCTTTTCCCACGGCTCCTATTTCCAAAACCGCATGGTCTTCCGGGATTTGAGGGCTGCTCGCCCACACTTCGCTTGCCCAAACAGCTGCCCAGTACATACACAATCCGGCCCTCACGACTACAAACCGGCAACGAAAAAGCTGTCGCCGATGATTCAGGTGGGGTATTTGGATGAGATGTAGTTTTGCAGGTGCTCGATCGTCACTTCCTGCTCTGAAACCAGCCACTTCACGAGATCGCCGATAGAAACGACCCCGATCACCTTCTCGTTTTCCACGACGGGGAGATGACGTATGCGGTTTCTCGTCATGATGTCCATACACTCGCCGGCGGCGTGCTCAGGGGTCACAAAAATCACTGGGCTGGTCATGATTTCCTTAACCTGCGTCGTCCTGGAAGCTCTTCCCTTAAGGATCACTTTCCTGGCGTAGTCCCGCTCCGAAATGATACCCACGAGCTTGCCACCCGAAATCACCAGCAGGGCCCCCACTGCCTTATCAGCCATCCTTTCAATGGCCTCGTATACGGATTGTTCTGGGTTGACAAACCAGACTTCGCTGCCCTTGCGTCGCAGAACCGAGGCAACCGTGCCACTCATTTTGATTTCCATTTCGACCTCCTTGACCTAACGCTACTCGCCTCTCAATCAAGTTGTCCACTGTTGGGGCGCCTGGCCGCGCCGAAATTGTTTCTATTTATGCGGAATCGTAGAAAAGATTTGCAGGATGCGAGATATCACAGATCAACAGTTTTCATGAGGGTTTCACGCAATTTCTCTTGCTCTCATTCGGCCAAGTCCTGACTAACGGCGAAATCGGAAACTTGATTCTCAGTCTCCGGTAAGCCGACTGGGCAGGTGGGAAAGATTCCCGCCCCTTTGTCTTTAACTCGAACGGAGTATCCGCAGAATGACACACCGCTGGTTAGCGTTTGAAGAGGAGGGAGTCCCGAAGCTTGCGAATCTTCGTCTCTAGGGTGGGCTCCGAACCATCTAGGTGCAGGAAACATGTCTCGTCAGGATAACAGTTCAACGCAGCGACCTGGTCGAAGGCGGTTATCCCCGGACGAAACGCAGGGATCAGAAATTTAGGACGAGGCCTTAAGCCGAGAATGTAGAGAGGACGATCAGCCGAAAGGGGTGTCTGTTTCTTGCACAGATAGGCCGAGACAATCCATTCGAGCTTAGCCAATTGCGAGCGCATGTGCTCGATTACAGTGGGATCGAGACCATGTGATGTGAATGTGTCATGGGGAGAAATATGGTAACGTTCCTGAGTTATTTTTTGCTGCGCGTCCTCTTCGCGGGCCATGCGGTTGTAAAACGCGACGGCCTCCTCGCGACGGTTATGGCGTTCCAGATACCTGCAGATCTCAACGGTGCCCTGACAACGGAGGCTAGACGAAACTCGGCCGATGACGCGCTCCATGAAGAGAACGCCGCTTTCCTTGTCTTGCGCCAGCAGGCAACGACCAAGAGCAAAAGCGGCCTCAGGACTGTCCGGAAATGTCTCATGGATAGCCTTCAAGAGATGTTCCGCAGCCGCGGGGCCGTCGAGATTCCATACACACATTGAGGACTCGATCTGTTGCTCGGCGTTGAGCGTCTTGGTTTTCTCAAGCTCCTGCAATTCCGCCAGCCGTTTACGAGTTCGGTCGAACTTATGGAATGCCTCTTCCCAGATGAGGAAAGAACCCCGGGCCCACTGTTCGGTGAGCAGTTGTTCATATCGAGGCAAGGAAGCGCCGAAGTACTCGGAGGCGGCCGTGGCTTCCGGAACAAATCCGAACTCTACGACGGTTCGCATCCATTCCTCCAGATCGACAGTGGATCCCAGCGCCTTCAGCCGGGTGCTGGTATCAGGATGAGAATCCAAAGGAGCTGATTTCTGCGCGAGCTCAACCTTGATCCATTCGCGTATGTCAGAACTAGAGACGCCTGTGGCACATTCGGGCAGCCGCGAAAATACGACAGAAGGCGTGCGGGGCAGATTGCGGCTGTCCTTCCAGATCTCCGGCCAAAACCGTTGAGCCATGAACTGCACCGCAAGTCCGATTCGGATTAGCGTGAGATCCGGCCTTGAGTCCGAGGCGAAGGTAAGCGCCTGGTGATCCGCAGCAAACTCATGAACACGAGACAGGACCGCGCAATACGCCGCGAGCTTTGGCATAAACCAGCGATATACCGGTGGCAGAATCAGGCGTGCGGAAAATCCCATTTCCTCATCGAGGAGCGGGAGCTGGCTCCAGCTTTCCCAAACCCGCGTGGTCCAGATTCCGGCATGCCCATGGCCCCCTGAAGAATGTGCAAATTCATGGTGGAGCAAAGCACGGAACTCGGCCGGTGAAAGCAGGTTTAGAAGCGGCAAACCGAGCCGAAGTGTTGTGGAGGTCCGGCCGTAGAACCCGTTGACGTAACGACTAGAGATGGACGCGTTTGCTTCAGGGATAAGGAGAATCGCGTCAATTTGTGGCGCTCCCGTTTGCTCAGCGAGTTGATGGACGATTTCGTGCAGTAGAGGGGTGTCTTCGCGAGCGATCGGAATCCCCTTGGGAGGGGGAATGACAACATGCAAGCTCTGCAATAGCGCGATGCCGCTGGCGCACGAACCGAGTGCCAAGCCTGCCAGCCAAATGGCGCGCCCCGCAAGCGCAGCAATAACCGCCAGCAAGCTCAGGAGAAGTGCGGCGAAAACAGCGGACAGAAAAAGTGCATAACCAAGGACGATGTGAAGAACTAGGCGAAAGCGAAAGCGATCCGGACTCGCACCAACGAGTGCCTCCATCCCCGGGACAAACTTCGCTGCCTCGTTCGCGACAAACTCTTCGTCGGGGAAATACTTGGGCGCTGGCGGCATCGCTGAGTGGCAGGGAGAGTATGCCTTCCGTGGGCGAGATTGCCAAGAGCGTCAAACGCGGAAATGTCCGAGACTAGCTGCGCAACTCCCAATTAACGCCGTTACCGGAGAAATGGATTTCAAGTTACCGATTATCCAAACCAGGCACTTGGTCGCGTGTCTCATCTGGTTGGTGCAAGGAGAAACTGGCAACTGATAGATTCTCCTGGCTGTCCTAGAGCTTTGGTCTAACTTACTACTGCCTAAGTCCAGCTTTTCACGACGTTTGCGCGTGGTCATGATTGGCGAACGACCTGCCATATGACTAGGCAGACTGATTCCGGGACGATGTCGAATCCGAATGCGGTTATGATAGGATTCGATCCACGTCCCCCACGGTCTTCGGTCGGAATCGCAAAGAAAGGCATCACCCGCCCATGCCATTCGTTGCAAGATTTTGCATCTTCTTTGTTTTTTGCCTCGCCATTGGACTGGCCTGCAGCGAGATTCCCGAATTACTCAGTTTCGGCGATGATACTTCGAATGATTTCGTCCTCTCGTCGAGTTGCGCATGTGAACTCAGCATAGATCGGGCTGCCCACAAACGTTCAAATTGCCTTACGAGCGGTTCAATAACAAAGGCGCCGTTTCCGGCGATTTGGCGACGCTGCTTTGCATCTAGTCCCGCACGTTCTACGGGTGCGGAGATTCTCCTATTCCTCACGATCCAACGGAAGTGAGGCCCTCATTTGTGAAAGCTTTCGGTTTCTAGGAGACGGC
>Ga0157378_10003509_pt1 | contig 13910 bp, 14 predicted proteins | sample M65metaG_FD_115309 | JGI IMG/M metagenome (GOLD analysis project Ga0157378, IMG submission 115309) | Miscanthus rhizosphere microbial communities from Kellogg Biological Station, Michigan, USA - M6-5 metaG | ecosystem: Host-associated > Plants > Roots > Rhizosphere > Soil | place: USA: Michigan...
CAGTTCAACATCGGCAAGCAAAGCGAGCATCGGGAACGGCTGGCGTTCCGCGAGGAACGCAGTCGCGGCGAGGCGCGGGAGCTTGCCGCGTAAGCGCGAACGGCCCTTTGCCATCGGCGGCCTGGTCCCCTTTTCCACGGTGGATTACCCGGGCTGGCTGAGCGCCGTCGTGTTCTGCCAGGGGTGCCCGTGGCGTTGCCGCTATTGCCATAATCCGCACCTGCAAAGCTTCGCGCGGACCGGGAGCGAGTGGCGCGACGTGGCCGCCTTCCTCGAGCAACGGCGCGGTCGGCTCGAGGCCGTCGTTTTCAGCGGAGGCGAGCCAACCGCGCAACCCACGCTGGAGGACGCAATTCGCGCCGCGCGCGGGCTGGGCTATCAGGTCGGCCTGCATACGGCCGGCATTCATCCGCGGCGGTTGCGAAGCGTGCTGCCGTTCGTGAGCTGGGTCGGTCTCGACATCAAGGCGCCGTTCGACGCGCGCTACGACGCCATCACGCAGGTGCGCGGAAGCTGGCGGGCGGCCCGTGCCGCGCTCGATGTCGTGTTGGAATCCGGCGTCGCCTACGAGCTTCGCACCACGGTTTGCCACCCGCTGCTCGACGAAGCGGCCCGCGTCGAGATCGAGCGCGAATTGGCCCGCCGCCACGCCCGATCGACGCGCTGGCAGGAATTCCGCACGGAGGGCTGTGCGGACGCGGACCTGATCTGATTCCGCAAAAAAGGAGCAGACTTCTCCAATCCGCGATAAGCGCGGCGGCGGAAAAAGCGGAATGATCCGCGCCAATGAACAAAACCCGCCTCGCGCTCAGCGCGATCGTCCTCACCGCCGCCGCCTCGCTGCACGCCGGCCCCACCTCCACCGCCTCCACCAGTTGGTGGAATGGCAAGCACGCGTCGGGCGATTGGTTCGGCCTCCGCAATACGCTTGAAGACCGCGGCATCAACTTCACCGGAAACTGGAAAGGCACGTTCTACGGGCTCACCGGCGGTGGCCTAGATCCTTCCCACGGCGCGTTCGACGAGGAAATCACGCTCGGCCTCGAGCTCGACTTCGGAAAGCTCGCCGGCATCGAGGGATTGACCGCCGAGGGCGCCGTGCGCTACCGCGACGGCCGCAACCCGAATGAATACGTCGGCGCGGGCAGCACCTTCAATCCGTCCCGCTACCAGAGCGGCCAGCAATGGCGCCTCATGCCGTTCTTCCTCACCTACACGACGCCCGAGCTCTTCGGCGTGAAGCACCTGCTCACCGTCTCCGGCGGCTGGCAGAACGCCTATTCGGTTTTCGGTTATCAGCCGGACTCGAAAATGTTCGTGAACAACGCCCTTGGCACCACAAAGGGCATCGGCGGCGCGAATGGCTTCCCGTGGAGCAGCAGCTACGCGGCGTGGGGCGGCTACATCAAAGTCACGCCCACCGACTGGCACTACGACATGGCCGGCCTCTACATGGCGATTCCCGAGGCGACGCTCCGCAACAACCACGGCCTCGACTTCGCCGGCTACGGACCCGATCCCTCGCGCAACGGCCTGTTCTTCCTCGCGGAAACCGGCTTCACGCCCAAGATCGGCCCGGCCAAGCTGCCCGGCAAATACGCCTTCGGTGGCATCTATTGGGGCCTCGAGAACAAGTCCTTCGTGAGCGGCCAGACAAACGACGGCAAATACACGTTCTACTGGCTGGCCGATCAAATGGTCTTCCGCGAGCCTTCCAAGGCGAAATCCGCTCCGCTCGCCAAGGGACCGACGGATGGCAAGAGTTTCAAGGAAGTGGCGGAATCGCCTGAGCCCGCCGCGTTGAGCGACCAGGGTCTCTCGGTTTTCGCCTTCGTGAATTACGCGCCGTCCTACGACAATGCCCTGCCCTTCTACGCCCACGCCGGCCTCGTTTACAAGGGCCTCATCCCCGGGCGCGACAACGACAAACTCGGCGTCGCGTTTGGCCTCGGCAACTACAGCTACGACAAGATTCAGGCCGAGCAGGACGCCGGAAAAGCCGTGCACCAGACCTACGAAGCCGTCGTCGAAGGGGATTACAGCGTGCAGGTGACGAAGTTCGTCATCGTGCAGCCGTTCTGGCAATACATCATCCGCCCGGGCGGCACCGGCCTCGTGCAGAACGCCAACATCCTCGGCGTGCACATGGAAGTGACGTTCTAGACGAACAAAATTCTGGGGAGACGCAACCCGCAAGCGGCGGTCGGTGACCGCCGCTTGCTTTTTCCACGGGCGGCGGCGAGGAAGCCTCGCGCGGAGAAGCTCCGCGTCTAGTTCCGCGTGACGGTGACCTTTTTCTGCGGGGAGGCGCCGCCCGGCCCCTCGGCCTGGATGCTGATGCGGTTCCTGCCGGGCTGAAGCTTCGCCCGGAAGCGCCAGGTATTCGTTCCCGCGGCGGTGCGGAAGGCGCCTTTTTTGCCGACGCGGTAGCTCACGCGAGTGACGCTGCCGGTGGCGGTGCCTTTGATCGTGACCCTCGCCTGGGCGGTGGTGAATTTCTTCTTTCCGGCAATGGCAAGCGTGGGCGCGGCGACCGCGGGCACGGGTTTCACCGGCGTAAGGAGGAATGCGCTCGTCTGGCCGTTGTGCGTGCCGTAGCCGGCGATTTGGCCGGACTCGTTGATACTGTAGGCATAGCGGAGCACCCAGCCGGTGACGCCGGTGACGAGATCGTTCAGATCGACCATGGCACCGTTTTGGTAGAGGAAGGCGTGGGCGACGTTGCCGACGGTGTGCGCGTAGCCGACGATCTGGTCGGCGTCGTTGATGTCGAGGGCCTCGCTGGTGGTGCCACCGAGCGTGCCGAGATCGCTCACAATGCCGTCGATATTCAGGAAGGCGTGGGCGGTGGTGTTGTTCGCGAGCAGGGAGTAGCCGACGATGTGGGTGGAGTTATTGATCGCATTGGCCTGCGCGACATCGCCGCCAAGCGTGTCGAGATCGGCCATGGCACCGGTGGTGAAGAGGAAGCCGTGCTGCTTGCCACCGGCGACCTTGGTCCAGCCGACGACCTCGCCGAGGTCGTTCACGCCGAAGGCCTCGGATTGCTCGCCGGCGCCCGCAAGGGAGCCGAGGTCGGTCATGACGCCATTCATCCGACGGAAGGCGTGGACGGTGACGTTGCCGGTGGTATCCGAGTAGCCGACGATGACGCCCGAAGCATTGATTCCGCGGGCGAAGCCGTTGGTGCCGCCAAGGGTGCCGAGATCCGCAATCACGCCGCCAAAGGCCGCGAAGGCACGGGTGATGGCGTTACCGTTAAGGCTGGACTGGCCGACGATGATGCCGGCGTCATTAATGGCGTAGGCGCCGGAATCCTGGCCGCCGAGGGTGCCGAGGTCCGTCGCGGTGCCATTGGCGAAGAGAAAGGCGTGATCCTGCGCGATGCCGACCGGCGACCCGTAGCCCGCGACCTGGCCGGAAGCGTTCACGGCAAAAGCCTTCGTCGTCGTGCCGCCGAGCGTGATCTCGGTAAGCGTGTAGGTCGCAGCGTCGGCCTTGCCGACCACCAGCAGTATGAGCGTCGCACCGATCAATCCGCGAATGGTTCGCATGAACTCAATCTAGCCTCCAAACGAAGTGGAGCGAAGGAAATAGCGCAGACGTCGGAGGTGCCGCCATTCCGAACGGAGCGGGCCCGTGATCTCCCGCTTGGAAGAAAGGTAAACGCGGGCTAGGCTTTTCTTGTCCCACCAAGGCCGGCGCAAACAGCCGCGAGAAAGCCCTCCCTCGATCTCCAGACACACGCCCATGAGCACGGCCCCATCCAAAATTTCCCCCGCGGAGACTGATGAGACCGAGCCCGGGCACGATCTGCTGTCCTTCCTCCTCGAACACATTCCCGACCGAATTTATTTCAAGGATCGGGAAAGCCGCTTTCTTCGGATCAGCCACGCGCTGGCCGAGTTTTTTTCGCTCAAGGATCCCGCGGAAGCCATCGGGCGCAGCGATTTCGATTTCTTCACCCGCGAGCACGCGCAACCCGCCTTCGACGACGAACAAAGAATCATCGCGACCGGCCAGTCGATCGTCGGAAAGGTCGAAAAGGAAACGCTTCCCGACGGTCGCGTCGGGTGGTGCATCACCACGAAGATGCCCCTGCGGGACAAGCGCGGCGCCATCGTGGGCACCTGCGGGATTTCCAAGGACTTCACCGTGCAGAAAAATCTCGAGGATTCACTCGAACGAAGCAACGCCCTGCTCGCCACGAAACAAACCGAGCTCCAACACACTTTGGACGAGCTGCGCAAGACGCACGAACAACTCAAAGCCGCCCAGCGCCAGCTCATCGATGCGGAAAAAATCCAATCCCTTGGCCGGCTGGCCTTCGGGGTGGCGCATGAAGTTCGCAACCCGCTCAACATCCTGAACATGGCGGTCGAGTTCCTCGGCGGGCAGGCCGCCGTGACGGCGGACCCGACGACAAAGGCAATCGTGGCCACGATGAAGGACGCCGTCGTGCGCGCCGACGCGGTCGTCACAGAGCTGATGGACGCTTCTGGTGCGGCAGAATTGACGCGGGAGCTCCATCCGATCGAGCCCGTGATTTGCAGCGCCGTTGCCCGCTACGAGGAGCGTCTCGCGCAGGCCGGCGTCGCCCTGGAAATGGATCTTTCGCCCGGGCTTCCGGAACTTTCGATCGACCCAAAGAGAATCGAGGAGACCCTGGCCGGCATCCTTCAAAATGCCTTCGACGCCATGCCGGCCGGCGGACGATTGATCGTCCGCGCAAGCGAACAGCAGGTTCTGGACGCCGAATCGGACGCCGGCTCCCGCTCCGCTCGAAAGCTGCGCTCCGGGGACCGCATCGTCCGAATCGAGATCGCGGATACCGGCTCCGGAATTCCCAAGGAACGGATCGACGACATCTTCGACCCGTTCTTCACCACCAAGGCGACCGGGGAAGGCATTGGCCTCGGGCTGACGGTCTGCCGAAAAATCGTTGAACTCCACGGCGGCCGGATCGCCATTGCAAGCAAGGAGGCCGAGGGCACCTGCGTCTTCATCGACCTGCCGGTCGAGGACAAACCATCGGCTTCCCGATAGCCGCGCCACCCGCCGGCTGCGCGGGGTCAGTTCAGCCCGCTGGCGGGGCTGGCGAGCAAGTCGGCGAAGATTTCGTCGCGACGGCGGCGGGCTTCGTTCGAACGCCGGGTGGCGAGCGAACGACGGACGCGGCGCTTCGTGTAGTCGGGCAGGTGGAGCGTGTAGTGGATCCACCAGGTGCCGTTGTTGTTCCAGAGATGGTGGTCTGGATTCTGGTCCGCGATGCGGATCGCGGGGACGGCGTTCGTGAGTGTGACTTGCTGGGACATGATGCGTATTTCGGTTTTTAGTTCGATTGACGCATCGAAGAGGGGAAGCCGCCTTTGCCGCTTCGCCGGAGATTGCAGTTCGAGGCTTTGATCGCCTCGCACATCGGTTCGGAAGAACCAGGCACCTCGGCGTCTCCTCGCCAGGTTGCCGGACTCGTGTTTCCACGGGCCGCTCTTGATGCTGGGAACCAAAATACACAACCTGGCGCGCCGCGCACGCGAAAGTTGTGTCATACGCGGGCGTTAGTCGGAGCTGTCGCTCTCGCCTTCGTCGGATTTTTCGGCGTCCTTGCCCGGAGCGAAGATGGCCTTCAGCGTCTTGCCGATGAGCGGCGCGCCGTGCGAGCCGCCGTGGACGCTGTTGTCGCCGGGCTCGCCTTCGTAAACGGCCGCGAAGGCGAAGCGGGGATTCTCGGCCGGCGCAAATCCGGCGAACCACGCGGCGGTGCGCTGCTTGTCGCGGTCGCCGCCGCCGCCCCATTGCGCGGTGCCGGTCTTGCCAGCGACGTGAATGCCCTCGACCTGCGCCTTGTGCGCGGTGCCGTTGCCATCCTCAGTGACCGCGACGAGCGCCTTGCGGAGCTGCTCCATGATCTCGGGCTGGATCGCGAGATCGTCGCGGATGCGGTCCGGGTAGGCGGCAACGACCTTGTTGTCGAGGCTCTGGACCTGCATGACGAGGCGCGTCTGGTGAAACTTGCCGCCGTTGGCGATCACGCCGTAGGCCTGTGCCATTTGCAGTGGCGTGATGAGGATGTCGCCCTGGCCGATGGACATGTTCGCGACGTCGCCCTGGAGGATTTTGCGTTTCTGCACGCGCAGCATGTAGGCGTCGGTCGGGATGTTGCCCTTTTCCTCAGCGTGCAGCGGGATGCCGGTGCGCTGGCCGAGACCGACGCGCGTGGTCCAGTCGATGATCGGCTTCGACCCGACCTTGAGGCCGGCCTGGATGAACCACGTGTTGCACGACTGGGTGAGCGCCTGCACGAAATTCAGCGAACCGGCGTCCACCTTCTTCCAGTTGTGGAAGACGAAGTTGCCGATCCCGATCGCCGTGGGGCAGCTGAATTCGGTGTCGGGCTTCAGCTTGCCTTCCTTGAAGCCCGAGAGGCCGACGAAGGTCTTGAAGGTCGAGCCGGGCGGATACGCCGAGCGATAGGCGCGCGGCAGCAGCGGAACAGCGGGATCCTTCTGCACGGCGTCGAATTTCGCCTGATCGAGGAAGGGCACGAAGATGTTCGGATCGAAAGTCGGCCATGAGGCGAGGGCGAGGATTTCGCCGGTGTTCGGATCGATGAGGACGATGGCGCCGCGTTTCGCGTTCTTGGAGAGAACGTCCTCGCAGAGCGCCTGGAGGTCGCGGTCGATGGTCGTGATGACGTTGTAGCCCGGCACGGGAGGGCGGGCGATGCGCTCGGAGGTTTTGCGGCCGTCCGCGTCGAACGTGACGTGCAGCACGCCGGGCTGGCCCTTGAGCTGGTCGTCGTAAATTTGCTCAAGGCCTTCGCGCCCCTGGCTCTCGGGGAAAATCACGTCGCCGTTCTCGATCGGTCGCAGGGAGAGCGGGGCGACGCGACCAACGTAGCCGATGATGCTGCCCGCGAGCGGACCCTCGGGATAAAAGCGCACGTAGGTCTGGCGCAGGATGAGCGTGGGGGTAACGCCCTTGGAAACGATGGCGAGCTCCTGCGGCTTGAGATCCTCAACGATATCGTAGGGCAGCACGCCGCGATTCTTGTAATGGTCGAGGACGGCCTTCTCGTTGAGCTTGATTGGGCGGCCGAGCAGGCCCTGCGCGAGCGTCGCCTGCTGGCGCGCGAAATCGAGCACCTGCTGGTCGGTCATGTCGAGCGGCGTGGGGAAGCTGATCGCGAGGTTGTAGCTCAGCCGCGACTGTGCGAGCGGCTTGCCGTTGCGGTCGGTGATGAGCCCGCGGGGAGCGGGAATTCCGAGCTGCCAGGTGCGCGCCTGCTTCTGCGTCTCCCAGGTGGCTTTTGGATTTTCGACCGGACCGGAGTTGTCGAGAATGGCCTCCTGGGCGGCCGCGATGGCGAGCAATCCCAGACTGGCGGCGAGACGAAGAAGCAGCTTCATGAAAAAACGGGGCCTCAACAGCTAGTGCAGGCGTTCGCCGGACGCAACCCCGCAGACCAGACTAGCGCGCCGCCACGCTGGGCTTCGCTTTTCGCACGGCCGACTGACAGCCCGCACATGGAGCCGGCGTGCCCATCGGGATTTTTCCCGATCCGCCCGAGTGGCAGCCGCCCGCGCTCTTGCGCCGCGTGGCGCGGTAGCCAAGCAAAATGGCGCCGCCGAGGCTGAGCGCGACGAGGGCGGAATCGAGGAGGTTCATGTGAAGCGCGAGGCAATTTGAAAGGTAAGTGTCGCGGCGACCCACGCAAGCGCGGTGAGATAGACGAAGGCGAAAACCGCCCAGCGCCGGCCGGATTCCCGGGCGATCACCGCCAGCGTGGAGCCGCATTGCATACAGAACGCGAAGAAAATCATCACTGACAGCGCCGTGGCGATGGTGAAGATCGGCTTCCCGACGAGCGGACCGTCGGGCCATTTCGCGTGTTGCATCGCCGTGCGCAGCGAGTCGTCGCCCGCGTCCGCGCCGAGGTGATAAATGATGCCCAGCGTGGAAACGATGACCTCGCGCGCCGGGAAACTCGCGAGCACGCCGATGGTGATTTTCCAGTCGAACCCGGCTGGCGCGAAGACCGGCTGCACCAGGCGCCCCGCACGGCCGAGGAAGCTTTGCTCGATGTAATCGCCGGCGGTTTCGCGATCGAGGGCGGCCGTCAAATCCGCGTCGCCCGCGGCGAGCCGGGCGTCGATGGCCGCGGGAGTGGTCTTCTCCGCCGCGGCCGTCTGCGTCACGAATTCCCGCCGCGCTTCGTCGGCAACGTGCGGCGAACGCGGGAAATACAGCGCGGCCCAAATGACGATGCTCATCGCAAGGATCACGGTGCCGGCACGCGTGAGAAAGGCGCGGCCGCCCTCCCACATCCGCCATAGCACGTCGCGCGGATGCGGCACGCGATACGGCGGCAGCTCGAGCAGGAACGGCTGCACGCGAATGCGCAGCACCTTGCGATTGAAAAACCATGCCGCCGGCAACGCCACCATCAGCCCGATGACGTGCATGAAAAACAACGTGGCCGCCGCGATCGCCGCGCCGTAGGCCGGCTGGATGAACGCGCCGATCATGAGCACATAGACGGGCAACCGCGCCGAGCAGCTCATCAGCGGCGCGACGAGCACCGTGAGCAGACGCGCCTTGGGGTCCTCGATCGTGCGAGTGGCGAGAATGCCCGGCACCGCGCACGCATAGCTAGAAAGCAGCGGCACGAAACTCTTGCCGTTCAGTCCGCACCAACCGAAGAGGCGATCCATCAGGAACGCCGTGCGCGCGAGGTAGCCGGTATCCTCCAGCAGCGCGATGAAGAAGAAGAGCAGGAAGATCTGCGGCAGGAAGACGACCACGCCGCCCACGCCGGAAATCACGCCATCGCAGACGAGGGATTGAAACATCGGCGTGCTCGCAAGCAACGGCGCGAGATGGTCGCGCACCGCGCCCGTCGCGGCCTCGATGCCATCCATCAATGGCGTGGCAAACGTGTAGATCGACTGAAACACGAGGAACATGAGCGCCGCGAAGATGAGCAGGCCGCTCACACGATGCGTGAGCACGGCGTCGATCCGCTCCGTCCGGGCCGGCGCGGATTTCCCCTCGCGACGGACGACTTCCTCGAGCACCGAGTCGATGAAGCGGTAATGCACGAGCGCCTCGGCCGCGAGCGGGTGCATGCCGGCGGCGCGAATCGGACGCCGCACGCGGTCGAGCAGCGGCGCGCATTCCAGGCGGGCCACGCCGAACCGCCCGAGCACGGCGTGATCGTCCTCGAAGAGCATCCGCCGCAGCATCGCGTCCTCGAGGCTTTCGCCGCCACCGCGCGCGAGTTCGCCGCGGAGCAGCGTCACCGCTTCGCCCACGCTGGCCGGCCATTGCGGGATCTTGGAAACCTCGGGCCGCGCAAACGCCGCCGCCATTGCCTCGCGCAGGCGGTCGATTCCCTCGCCGTTCCGCGCCGCGATGGGAATCACCGGCGCGCCGAGCCGCTCGGAGAGCCGCGCCACGTCGATGGCCAGCCCGCGCGTCCGCAGCTCGTCGGTGAAATTCAAAGCCACGATGAGCGGACGGCCGAGGTCCGCAAGCTGCCGTGCGAGAAACAGACTGCGCCGCAGGTGGGTCGCATCGACGAGGCAGATCACGAGGTCGGGAATCGTCTCGCGCCAGCCCTGCAGGCATTCGATGGCGATGCGTTCGTCGGGCGAGGTCGCTGCGAGCGAATACGCGCCGGGCAGATCGATCACCGTGACTTTGCGGTCGTCCATCTCGATCTCCCCCGTCTTGCGCGCGACGGTCACGCCGGGGTAATTGCCCACGCGCTGGTGCGTGCCGGTCAATCGGTTGAAGAGCGTCGTCTTGCCCGTATTGGGATTGCCAATCAGAGCGACGGTGAGCGGCGGCGCCGCGTTCAGAACGCCGGCAGGCATTCGGCCTCCACCGTCACGCTCTGCGCATCGCGGCGGCGCAGACATACCACGCACCCGGGCAGCTCCACCATGATCGGATCGCCCAGCGGCGCGCGGCGCACCACTTTCAAATGCGAGCCCGGCATCAAGCCCATCGACAGCAAACGCCGTCCAATCGAGGCGTCATGGTCGATTTCCGCCACGACCGCGCGGTCTCCCGGATGCAAATCGTAGAGGGTGCGGGTGGCGGGCTTCGACTTCACGGGAATGATAATGAGACATAATCTCATCCAGCCCGCATGTCGAACGGAAATCACGCGCCGTCAGGGACGCGGACGCGGCGCGGTGATATGCGCCGGCTTCAGATACATGGGCTCGATCACGGTCGTCGCCGGCGGTTCGTCGAGCGCCAGTCGCGCAATCACGGCGGCCTCCGGCGCGGCCACGATCACGTCCGGCACCGCCGACAAGGGACCGGCCGCCAACCGGCGCAAATCCGGGCGCGCCTCGAGCTTCGCAAGTAGATCCGCCAGCGGCAGCAATTCGAAATCCCCGCACATCCGCCCATCCGCCACCCGCGCGAGCCAGAACACCCCTCCACGCGCATCGCCCAACGCAAAAAATTCCCCCTCGCCCCCGGCCAGCGCCCGCGGAGAGACGATCCCCACCCGCTCCGCGCCCGTCACGAGATGCAGGCCTTCCGCCGCCGCGATCGCCGCGCGCAGCCCATTGTAAGAGCCCGGCCCGATCCCCACCGCGACCCGATCCACCCGCCCGACCGCGTCCACCGCCCGGTCGAGCGCCGGGAAAAACGCTCCCCCTCGCCCGCGCGGGCACTCGAAGCGTTCGTCGTAAATCGTCACGCCTCCGTCCACGACGGCGACACTGCCGCTCGCCGTCGAGCAATCGAACGCCAGCACCTTCATGCCGTCCGCTCCCAACACACGAGCCGCGCCTCGCCACAAATTTCGAACCGCAGCCGCCACGCGCCCAGCGGCAGCATTTCCGGAAAGCGGTCCCCCCACTCCACCAGCAACGTCTCGCCGCTCGCGACATAATCGTCCCAGCCAAGCCCGACCACCTGCACCGGATCGTCGAGCCGATACCAATCGAAATGCACCACCGCCACCCGGCCGGTCGCGTATTCATGCACCAGCGTAAACGTCGGACTGCTCACCTCGCCCACGTTGCCAAGCGCCGCGACGAAGCCTTTCACGAACTGCGTCTTCCCCGCGCCGAGCGCTCCCTCGAGCGACAGCACGGCGCCCGGCGGCAACGCCTCCGCGAAGCGCGCTCCCAGCGCCCGCGTCGCCTCGGGAGTGGCGCAGCGGGCTTCGCCGATTGTGTCAGGCCCGTCACCGGCCGGTTTTGCGTTTGTCATGCCGCAGGGAATCTAGTTTCTTCGACCCCATGGACTCAACCTCCCTCTGGGCTCGCTTTCAGCAGACGTTTCTCCGCTACGAAGACCTCGGCGTCTCGGTCGATATCAGCCGGATGAACTTTCCCGCGGACTTCTTCGCAACGATGCAGCCGAAAATCGACGCGGCCTTCCAGTCGATGATCGCGCTCGAAGGCGGCGCCATTGCGAACCCCGACGAAGGCCGCATGGTGGGCCACTACTGGCTGCGCGACGCCTCGCTCGCACCCACGCCCGAGCTGGCGAGCGACGTCGAAACGACGCGCGATGAAATCCTCGCCTTCGCGAAGGCCATCCACGCGGGCGAAATCACCGCCGGCAATAGCGCGAAGTTCACCGACCTTCTTTCCATCGGCATCGGCGGCTCCGCGCTCGGGCCGGAATTCGTCGCCGACGCGCTCTGGACGCCCGAAAATCCCGTCCGTCTGCACTTCTTCGACAACACGGATCCCGACGGCTTCGAGAAGGTCTTCGATCAAATCGGCGCGAACCTCGCGACCACTCTCGTCGTCGTCATCTCGAAATCCGGCGGCACCAAGGAGTCCCGCAACGGCATGCTCGCCGCGCAGGCCGCCTTCACGAAGGCCGGCATCCCGTTCGCGCCGCAGTTCGTCGCCGTCACCGGCGTGGACAGCCAGCTCGACCAAACCGCTGTCAACGAAGGCTGGCTGCGCCGCTTCCCGATGTTCGATTGGATCGGCGGCCGCACGTCCGTCATGAGCGCCGTCGGCCTCGTGCCCATGGCCGTGCAGGGCCTCGACGTGGCCGCGTTCCTCGAGGGCGCGAAGGCGATGGACGCGAAGACGCGCGTCGCAGATCTCGGCAAGAACGCCGCGATGTGGCTCGCGCTCATGTGGTGGCACGCGGGAGAAGGCCGCGGCAGGAAGGACATGGTCGTCCTCCCCTACAAGGATCGCCTGCTCCTCTTCAGCCGCTACCTCCAGCAGCTCGTCATGGAATCGCTCGGCAAGGAGCTCGACCTTGACGGCAAGATCGTTAACCAGGGCATCGCCGTCTATGGCAACAAAGGCTCGACCGACCAGCACGCCTACGTCCAGCAGCTCCGCGACGGCGTGAACAATTTCTTCGTTACCTTCGTCGAGGTGCAGAAAGGCAGCGACGTCCCCGAGATCGAAGTCGAGCCCGGCGTCTATAGCAGCGACTATTTGCAGGGCTTCCTCCGCGGCACGCGCAGCGCGCTCCACGAGGGCGGCCGCGAGACGATCACGGTGAGTATTCCCGAGGTGAATGCCTACAATCTCGGCGCGCTCATCGCGCTCTACGAACGCGCCGTCGGCTTCTACGGCTCGCTCGTGAACATCAACGCCTACCACCAGCCCGGCGTCGAGGCCGGCAAGAAAGCCGCCGCCACCGTGCTCGAGGTGCAGGCCAAGGTTGTCGCCGCGCTCAAGGCTGCACCGGGCGCCGCGAAGACCGCCGACGAACTCGCCGCCACCACCGGCGCGGACGCCGAGACGATTTTCCATTGCGCGCACCAGCTCGCCGCGAATCACACCGGCTTCTCGGCCACTCCCGGCGCCACGCCCGCCGCGGACACCTTTTCGTTCACCGCATGAGGCAATCCGCCGCGCTGCTCCTGACGTTTTGCCTGCTGGCCCTCGCCGGCTGCGACAACCCGCAGACCACGGTCGATCAGCTCCGCCAGGAAATCGCCGCCTACAAGGCGAACCCGTCGGACGCCGCGCAGGCCAAAATCGAAGCGGACCTTGCGAAGCTCGACACCCAGATCGAGCAGCTCGACGCGAAGGGCAAAACCGCCGAGGCCGCCGGCTATCGATCCAGCGCGGAAAACCTCCGCTCCGACTACCGCGCCGCCCGCATGGTCCGCACGATGAAGGACGCGCAATCCGCCATCGAAGGCATCGGCCAGGCATTCAAGGAAGCCGGCAAGAGCATTGGCGATGCCTTCCGCGACACGCCCAGTCCCACGCCAAAACCTCCGCATCCATGAAGTCCACGCCCCGCATCACCGCAAAATACGAAGCCGCCGCCGTGGGTGCCACAATGCTCGGCGTCGCGACGCTGGGCGCTTTCGCGCTCGGGGCCGTCGCCATCGGCGGCCTCGCGATTGGCGCGGTTGCCGTCGGCCGATTCGCGATCGACAAACTCACCATCGGCAATCTCCGCGTGAAACGCCTCGAAGTGGACGACCTCGTCGTTCACAAGACCAGCGACTGACCAGCGACTGATCAGCGCTGCATGGTCTCGCGCGAGACCGCGGGAAAGTATATTCCGCGCGGATCGTAGCGCCACCAATTCCCCGTCGTTCTCCGCTCCGCGAAGGTCGTGAATCGATATGCGTCGAGCTCACCCCGCACGTAACGCGGCGGCTTCCCCTCGAACGGATCGCGCTCCATTAGCGCAAGCACTTCCGGACGCGCCTCCAGCAACCGCAGCACAAAAGGCCCCATCCACGGCGTCGAGCCCGCATCCTGCATCGCCGCGAACCACATCTGCCAGTCAAGTCGCGGCATGTAAGGCCCCGCGAATGGCGGCGGCCGGTTCAACGCGCCCGGCTTGAATCTGAACGCGTAGTCCTTCCACGTCACCCCGTCCATGCTCCCCTGGAGGCGGATTTCCAATCGCTCCGTCGTCATCACCGCGAAGAGCCCGTA
>Ga0157378_10003510_pt1 | contig 13905 bp, 9 predicted proteins | sample M65metaG_FD_115309 | JGI IMG/M metagenome (GOLD analysis project Ga0157378, IMG submission 115309) | Miscanthus rhizosphere microbial communities from Kellogg Biological Station, Michigan, USA - M6-5 metaG | ecosystem: Host-associated > Plants > Roots > Rhizosphere > Soil | place: USA: Michigan...
TATTTTTGCGGTGCCTTCCGTCGGAGGCAGCAGCGTGGTCAGCATTTTGATCAGCGTGCTCTTCCCCGCCCCGTTCGGCCCCAGCAATCCGAACGTCGCCCCGGCGGCGACTATAAAGTTCAGATGATCGACCGCAACAAGCAAGCCGTATTTCCGCGTAAGGGACGCGACCTCGATGACATTGGCGCCGGAAAGCGTATCCATGGACCCTACAGTTTACATCGGAGACGCAGATGACGCGACACGGACGCGTGGTTTTCCTAGCGGCCGCCCGCATTTCGGGGCGGGCAGTTGTTCCAGCTCCGCGGTAGAGTCCGGCTTCGTCGTCGCAGTGCCCATTTCGTCTCAAACGTCACCAGACGAAATGGCCGCTACAAAAACGCAACCCTTGGCAACGCCGGAGCAAACTAATGCTGCCAGGGAACGTCTATTAAAAGTAGGATAGAGTGTGCGTAAGGAATGCGTTTATTTGGAGTACACCATGAGGCGTCTCAGAATTTTCTCTACGGTTGGCCTTCCCCTGGTGCTGGCCGTCTCCAGCGTAACCATCGCGGCGCCGCGTCAAACCTCGCCCGCTCGCGCCGCTTCCACGACCACCCGCACCGCGAAAGACGTGCGGATCCCGATCGAGCAGTACACGCTGCCGAACGGTTTGCGCGTGGTGCTCTCGGAAGATCACGCCGCGCCGACCGTTTCGCTCTGCGTCACCTACGACGTCGGTTCGCGCAACGAGCTACCCGGCCACACCGGTTTCGCGCACCTGTTTGAACACATGATGTTCCAGGGATCGCAGAACGTCGGCAAGGGCGAGCACCTGATTCTCGTTCGCGTAAATGGCGGCGACGTAAACGGCACGACCAGCGACGACGCCACGAATTATTACGAGCGCGTGCCTGCCAATCAGCTCGACATGGCGCTGTTTCTGGAATCCGACCGCATGCGCGCCCTGCGAATCACGCAGGCGAACCTCGACAACCAGCGCAACACCGTGCAGGAAGAACGCCGCCTGCGCATGGACAACCAGCCCTACGGAAAGACGGGAGAAGTCCTGGAAGACCTGGCCTACGACAATTTTGCATACAAACATTCCACCATCGGCTCCATGGCTGATTTGAACGCCGCGAGCCTCGATGATGTGGCGAAATTTTTCAAGACGTACTACGCGCCCAACAATGCCGTCCTCGCGCTCGTGGGCGATTTCAAATCCGCGGATGCTCTCGCCAAGATCAAAAAATATTTTGAAGATATCCCGCAACAGCCCGCGCCTCCATCCGTGGACATGGCCGAACCCGCCCAAACGGCCGAACGCAGAACCTCGATCGAAGATTCGTTCGCCCGCCTGCCGAGGCTGGACATCGTCTACAAAACGGTTCCAGCCAACACGCCGGATTTTTTTGCACTGGATATGCTCGGCGATATTTTGTTCAGTGGCCCGTCTTCGCGGCTTTACCAAAAACTGGTCAAAGAGAAATCAATCGCCCTGCAGGTGGCCGGAGGAGTTGACCTGCGGCGGGGACCGGCCCTGTTTCAGGCGTTTGCTTTGCTCAAGCCCGGACAGGATACCGGCGAAGTGGAAAAGGCAATCTACGAGGAGTTCGAACGCGTCAAAGCCGAGGGCGTGACGACCGCGGAAATGCAAAAAATCCTCATTCAGGACCGCTTGCAACTGGCCGAATCCCAGACCAGCACCATGAGCCGCGCGCGAACGCTGGGTCAGTACGCCGTCTACTTCCACGACCCTGATCTGATCAACACGATTCTGGCAAAATACAGCGAAATTACGCCCGCCGATCTTCAGCGCGTGGCAAAGCAATACCTGGGCGCAACGCAGCGCACGGTGATCGTGACCAACCCGAAGGCGCAAGCGTCAGGCGGCCCTGCTCACTAGAAGCACGAAATTTGATTCGGCGCGCTTGATGAGCTAATACCTGCGAGCGCGAAGAGGAAATTCATGAGAAGCAATCTTCGTCTTCGGTTTTCAATCCAGGCTGCGGTCGCCGTGATTCTCGCGGCTGCCTCAGTGATGACCGGCTGGGGCCAGGGAGATCCGGCCGCCGACAAGTCAATCCCGACCAGCAAGGTCGAGCGGCTCAATCGCGCGCCCGTTTCGAAAGATGTCCTGAAGGTCAAGCTGCCGCGTCCGATTGAGACGACGCTGCCGAACGGCATCAGCCTGATGATCCTCGAAGACCACCGTTTTCCGTTGGTCACGGTCCAATTTGACATTAATGGCGCCGGCCCCATGTACGAACCCGCCGGCCAGCCGGGCTTGGCGGGTGCCACGGCGCGTCTTCTGACCGAAGGAACGAAAACTCGGACCAGCAAGCAGATTGCCGAGCAAATCGACTCGATGGGCGCGTCGCTCTCCGCTTCAGCAGGGTTCGGATCCGGATCAGCGGTCGTAGCTGCATCGGGATTATCGGATACGTTCGAACAATGGTTCGCCCTTACTACAGATGTTCTCTTGCATCCCAATTTTCCGGCCGATGAATTGGCGCAATATCAGAACCGCGCAAAGTCCGCGCTGCTGCAGCAACGCTCGCAACCGGGATTTTTGGCCAATCAAACCATGAGCCGCACTTTGTACGGCACTTATCCCGCGGCGGTCGTCTCGGCAACACCCGAGTCGCTCGACGCCCTCACGCCGGCGATACTCGCGGACTGGCACGACAAGCGTTACGCGCCGCAAAACACGATTCTAGCGATTTCGGGCGACGTTCACGCGGATACGCTGATTCCGAAACTGAAGCAGTGGCTGGCGGAATGGCAGAAATCGAAATTACACGTCGATTTTCCAGCGGGGCCGCCGCCGGCAAGTAAGGAAAAGATTTTTCTTATCGACCGTCCCGGTTCCGTGCAAACCACGCTTCTGATGGGCAATCTAGCCATTGACCGCACCAATCCCGATTACCCTGCGCTGGTAGTCATGAATGAAGTTCTGGGGGCGGGCTCGGCCAGCAGATTATTTCTGAATCTGCGCGAAGAAAAGGGCTACACCTATGGCGTGTACAGCAGTGTGATCGCCCGAAAATATGCCGGCCCCTGGACCGCGGGCGGCGACCTGCGCACCGAAGTGACGGACGGAGCCATGACCGAATTTCTGCGGGAACTGAATCGAATTCGTGACGAAAAGGTGCCGGAGGATGAACTGGACGCGGCCCGCCGCTCGGTAGTCGCGCGTTTCGCTCTGTCGCTGGAGTCGCCGCAGCAGCTCATTGCCTATGCCATCACGCGCAAGGCCTATAACTTCCCCGCCGATTATTGGGACAAATATCCCGCGCAGATTGTGGCTATCACCGCGGCTGACGTCCAGCGCGTGGCCAAAAAATACGTGAATCCCTCGACCATGCAGGTGGTGGCCGTTGGAGACGCCGGCAAAATCAAAACGGTTCTGGAAAAGTATGGCCCGGTCGAAAACGTGGATGCATCCGGCAAATCCGAGGAAGCACCAGCCAAATCAAAAGCAGCCAGCGTGCAATAGCCTGCACGCAATATGAGCTCCCGCTCATCTCAGCCTGGAATCAGGACGAGCCGCGAGCCGCCCGCGAAAATGCTTCCTTCGTCGCGGGAAGCAGAACGTAGGAGAGCGCCAGCACATCCACAGCCAGGATGGCCGCGTTCCACAGCAGCGCTACATGGCTGTAGCTCAAGAGCGTCGCGATCAATCCGAGACACGCGCCCGCGCCAATCACCGCAAACAAAAAAATCGTAAGCACGCGCGCCAATGGACGCAACTGATAGATTCCAATCGCCAGCACCACATGGAGAGACCCGAACAGCAGAGCGATCACTCCCCCAGCGGCTCCCAGCGCAGCCAGCAGAGCGGCAGCCGCACCGCTCTCCGGAGCAGCCGCGGTTGCGCCCTTCGATCCCACCAAAAAAAAGATGACGCCCGCAGCCCCGCACGCCAGACCCGCCAGAATCATGGCGAACGCGAGGATCGTGACTCCTAGTGGGCGTTCCATTGTGTGTTTCTCCAACTGTGCTCGGTTCAGGGAGCTGTACTTTCCAACAGGATCGGCTCCAGTCTATGTTCACGTAGCTTAGCAGGGAAACTACGAAAGCAGGACAGGCTTCACGGGCTGCTGAAAAACTCAAAACTCTGTCATTCTGAGCGAAGCGAAGAATCTCTCTTCGATAAGAGTGTAGAACAGAAAACGAGGAGAGATTCTTCGCTTCGCTCAGAATGACAGAACAAGACACTTTTCCGCAGGCGTGAAGCCTGTCCTACCTGGCCCGCGTCGTCAAGCGCGGACGACGGTAAATGAACAGCGCAATACCGGCGAGGATCGAAACCACGCTGGCGGCTTGCGCGTTACTCATGCCAAGGAATGAGCGGGGATTAATACGGATGATTTCCACGAAAAAGCGCGCAATCCCCGTAAGCACAAGATACGCAGCGAAAATTGTCCCGCTGGGAGCGCGCCTTTTCAACGCGCGTTCGCCAATACGCCAGAGAAGCCAGAAAATCAGGATGGCGATCAGAAATTCATAAATTGGCGTGGGGTGCACCCGGCAGTCGGGCGCGGCGCCCCATTCCACGCAACTTTCCGTGGTGGGAACAATCCCGTGTGGAAACGCCATACCCCACGGCAAAGTCGTGGGCTTGCCGTAATCGCAATCGCCGGAAATCAGGCAGCCGATGCGCCCGATGCCGTATCCCAGGGCCGCAGCCGGCGAGGCTACATCGAGCATGAGCAGCGGCGCGATCCGGAAGCGCCTGGCAAGAAGCACGAGGGCCAGGAATCCACCGATAATGGCGCCCACAAACGCAAATCCCATGGTGCTGAATAGTTGCGGCCAGGGATCAGCGAAAAACTCCGCAGGCGTTTCCAGCAAATGGTAAAGCCGTGAACCGGCGAGACCCGCGAGACCCGTGATGCCGATGATGGCCTCGGCGTCCGCGGCAATTCCCCGACGCGCAAAATCAGCGCGCAATACAAAAAATGCGCAAATCAAACCTGTTGCAACCATCAGGCCGTACGAACCGAGCGTCAAAGGACCAATGTGGATGAAGGGATACAAACGAAGCTCCCGTCGTTTAGCAGATCATGTGTCCGGTCACTAGCCGCGACAGTATAGCCGAGATGGAAAAGTTGTGGCGCGGGCTTCAGCCCGCGGCATTTTGATCTTGCAAGGACTAAACCCACAGGCTGAAGCCTGCGCCACTTGTGTCAGTGAACAGCGGTCTGCTCGCCCACCGCGGGGCGATTTCTCCTCATGATGAGGAGAAACGGAACGAGGCAAAGAATGATCACAGCAAGAATGGAAATCACTTCGACATAGGCCAGCGTGGTGGCCTGCTTGTCAATGATGAACGAAACGAGCCCGTGGGCCTGCCGGGTGGCCTCCACGCTGCCGGCTCCTTTTCCTTGAAACGTCTTGGAAAGTCCGCTCACGAGGCTTTCGTATTGAGGCGTTCCGGGCGTCGTGTGCGTCACCATCATTGAGCGCCTTCGCTGCGCGATGCGCGCAATGGACGTGGAGATCAGCGCGATTCCAATGCTTCCGCCGACGTTCCTCATGAAGCTGTTCATGGAAGAAATCTGGTTGTTTTTCTCACGCGGCACGCCCACATAGGCCAGAACATTCTGCGGAACGAAAATAAAAGCCAGGCCGAACATCTGCAGCGTGCGCATCAAGAATGCGGCGCGGAAATCCATCGTCAGGCTGAACAGCGTGGACATGTAATACATCGCCGCGGAAATGCATATGAAGCCGAACGCCATCATCTTGCGCGGATCGACCCGCGAGACCAGCGTTCCCACGAACGGCAGCACGCAGATCATGATAAACCCGCCGCCCGCCAGCGCTTCTCCCGCGACCACCGCCGGATACCCGAGCTGCACTTGCAGAAACTGCGGAATCATCACGGTCGTGCCGTACAAAACGATGCCCACCGTAAAACTGAAAAACATGGCCGTCGCGAAATTGCGTCTTTTGAACATGCGAATGTCCACCACCGGGTTCGGGTGATGCCATTCCCAAACGATCCAGACGAGAAATGAATAGCCTGCAAGGATCACCAGCGATGTAATCCACCGCGAAGAAAACCAGTCAGACTCCTGCCCTTTATCCAGAGCGATCTGCAAGCTGGCGATAGCCAGGGTGATCAGCCCGAGTCCCACGTAGTCCGCGCGAATGCCTCTTCTGCGTTCCTGCTCGCGCTTCAAAAACGGCGGGTCTTCCACCAAACGATTGGTGAGGAACAACGAAAGCAGGCCGATCGGCACGTTGATGTAGAAAATCCAGCGCCAGTTGTAGTTGTCCGTGATGTAGCCGCCAAGCGTCGGTCCAATGGCGGGCGCGAGCACCACAGCCATGCCGTAAACCGCAAATGCCATGCCCCGCTTGGACGCGGGAAATGTGTCGGCCAGAATGGCTTGCTCGCTGGGCTGTAGACCTCCGCCACCAACACCCTGTAAAACACGAAAGAAAATCAGCATCCCCAAACTGGGCGCGAGCCCGCACAGAAAACTGCTGACGGTGAACAAGGCAACGCAGGTCATGTAGAAGCGCTTGCGGCCAATGATCGTGGAGAGCCATGCGCTGATCGGAAGAATGATCGCGTTCGAAACAAGGTAGCTCGTGAGTACCCAGGTGGATTCTTCCTGGCTCGCTGAAAGATTGCCCGCAATATGGGGCAACGACACATTCGCGATGGAGGTATCCAGCACCTCCATGAACGTGGCCAGCGTGACCGTCAGGGCGATGAGCCACGGGTTATATTTGGGTTTCCAGGCAGCGTCTAAATGTTCCGTCACGTTGATCCGGTTTTTTGTAGCACAGCCACTCCTGGCAGTGCGGTTTTTGCGGAACTTACGAAAGGCGCACAGCGCACAGCCAGGAGTGGCTGCGCAACTTCAACCAAACTTTCGGCCCCACCGACATTCCCGGCCGCAAGCGGTCCAGTCCTTGCTGCCCCGGCTTGAAGCGGATGCGCACAGGCAGCCGCTGAACCACTTTCACGTAATTCCCCGTCGCATTTTCCGGAGGAAGCAAACTGGTGATCGAGCCAGTCGAGCCCGGCATCGCCTCCACGCTTCCATCGAAATTCTGCCCGAAAGCATCCACGGAAATCGTGACCGACTGGCCGGGATGCATTTGCCTCAGCTGGCTTTCCTTGAAATTGGCGGTGACCCACAAATTGTCCAGATCGGCGACGGTGACCAGACGCTGGCCTTTGCTGACGTGTTCTCCAGCTTCGACCGTGCGCTTGGTGATCACGCCCGAAACCGGCGCGGTAATCGTGCAATAACTGAGGTCGAGTTGCGCACGGTCGAGCTGCGCCTTCATCGCCTGCACATCCGCCTGCTTGGATTGCAACGTGGCTCGGGAAATGGCTACTTGATTGGGCGCATTGACGCTCGCCGATTCCATCATGCTACGCGCCTGATCGAGCTGTGCGCGGCGCTGCTCCACTATTTTCTGCGAGGCTTCAGCCGTTGCGCGGGCGGAGTCGACCGAAGCAGCGAGGGCATTTGCTTGCGCAACCACCTGGTCATAATTCGAGCGTGAGACTTCATTCTTGTCCACGAGCGCCTTGTAGCGTCCCACATCCGCCTGTGCCCTTGTGTTATTGGCTTCCGCTTCAATCACCCGGGACTTGGCAGCGGCCTGGTCGCGCTCCGCTGCGGCAAGAGCCGCCTCGGCATTGGCAACTTCGGACTTGCTGGTGGATACGTTCGTCTCCGAAGTGCTGCGTATGATAGGAAGATTGGGATTCTCCGCTCGTTCATTGGCCTGCGCTCTCAGCAATTGCGCCTGCGCAAGTTCCACGGCAACCTGGAAGTCGCGAGGATCGAGTTCCACAAGCACATCTCCCGCCTTCACAGACTGGTTCTCCTCGGCGTGTACGGCTTTCACGTCGCCGTCAATGCGAGCGGTGATCCCGTTGAGGTGCCCGTCCACCTGCGCGTCATCGGTCGATTCGTAGCCGCGCGAGTAGAGCCAGAACGCCAGCGCGCCCACGATAATGACGGTGCCGAGGACACCCGCGAACAGCAGAGTCTTGCGCCGTCCCTCGGGATTGCTTCCGGTGCCGCCGCCAGCCTCGTTTGGTCTTCCAGCCGGATCGCCAGGCCGGGTCGGACTGGTCTGCTGCAATTGATCAACCGCCATGTTTATTGGCTCCTCAAAAGATCGCGCATGATTTTTTCGGCCTGCCCGGTAGCGCGCGCCACGCTGGCCTTGGCCAGATTGTGGGCGTTCAAATTAGCGATGTAGTCGGACTCCGCGCTGGCCACTACTTCCTGCGCCTGGGTCACTTCCACGGTGTCCGCGACTCCGGAAGAAAAGCGGTCAGTTGACTGGGTGAGCTCATCGCGAGCGAGTTCGCGCCGGCTTTGCGCGACACGTACTTGCTCCGCGGCAGCATTCAGATCGAGATACGCGTTTCGGACATCCGCTTCGACCCGCGCGCGAATATTTTCATACTCGGCGCGCCGCCGCTTGAGCGTCGCCTCCGCTTCGACAATGTCTCCGTGCGTGTGCCCTCCGGCCCAGATCGGAAACAGCAGCTGGGCGCTGACGTCAAAAGTGCCGTGCGAATTCGCCGGATTGATTCCAATCACTCCGTAATCGGCGACGACGCCGAGGGTCGGATAGTGCTCGGCCACAGCCGCCTTGCGCGATAATTCCGCAGCGCGTACCTGCGCATCCGCGGCTTTCAGGTCAGCGCGATTTTGCGAAGCCAGCGCGACGGCCTGATCCAGCGTGATGTTATCGAGCGGCGCGTACAACATTTTGTCCGTGAGCGTAACGGCCTGCGCCGATGACAATCCGATGAGCCGCGCGAAGGCAATCTTGTCCTTCTCGTAGTCGGCCTGCTCCGCGGTCAATCTCTGCTGCTGCGTTTGCAGCTCCACCTGGCTTCGAGTCATGTCGATTTTCGCACTGAGGCCGGCGCTGAAGCGGTCCGAGGCTTGCTGAAAAATCGCCTGCGCGCTGTCGACCTGAACTTTGGCCGAATCGACGCGCGCCGATTGCGCCAGCACCTGGAGATAAGCCGCAGTCACGACATACACTACGACTTCCCGCGCATCCGCGGCAGAAAATTCCGCGGCCTTCTGCGCTTCGCGCGAGGACTGGTAGTTACGGACCGATTGCACATCGGCAATGCGCTGCTTCAGGTAGGCGCGCAGATCGATATAGTTGAAAGGGCCCACGATCGTAGGCAAATTCACCCCGAGGTTCGGGGGAAATTTAAATTTGAATCCGAAGGAAGCCAGATCGATTTGCTGCACGTTTTCGCGAAGGCCACCGGAAATGTCCGGATAAAGCGCGCTTCGCGCCACGATCCTCTCTCCCTTCGCGCGTTGCGACGCCTGCTCCGCGGTGATTCCCCCCAGGTTGTAGCGCAATCCCAGTTTCAGGGCCTGGTCGAGAGAAAGCGACATCGGCTGATCGGTCGGCGGCCCGGAGCTCGCGCTGCCTTGATACACATCCGTTTGCGCCAGTCCGGCAACGGCCGGAAGGAGAACGCCGATCATCAACACACACAAACGAAGCCGGAAAATTCGCATGAACGCGCTCAATTCTTCGGGAGATTCCCTCCCTGCCAGCCGCACTCGACTTTGAAGATCCAAGGGAGGAGGCAGGTGGGCATCCGAATTTGCAATTAAGGCTTGCGCAGCCGAGAACACGCTAGTAAGATACATACACGTATGTATCCTGTCAAGCGAAGCGCCGAGTCGCGGTGAGGGAGATGTCCATGCCCGCGCGCGGAAAACGCACACGCAACAGTTCTCCGCTGGCCGCTTCCCGCACGCGCCAGGCCGAACGCACCCGGGCCACACGCCGCAAACTATTAGATGCGGCCAAGCAAATTTTCGCTCAAGACGGTTTTGAAGCAGCGCGCCTGGAAGACATCGCGGCCGGCGCCGGTTACACCCGCGGCGCTTTCTACGCCAACTTTAAGAGTAAGGAGGACATTTTCTTCGCGCTGTTTGAAGAGTGGGTCGGCGAAAGAATCGATTCCCTGGCAAGCGCCATGCGCCGCCACTCCGATCCCGGCGAAAAACTCGTGGCCCTGCGCACGCATTACGCGGAACTGGCCACCGACCGCCGCCTGGTGCTGATCTCCATGGAATTCAAGCTGTTCGCCCTGCGCCACCCCGAGGCCCATGCGAGGCTGCGGAGCAGCCATCGCCGCATTCGCGCGTCGTTCGGCGAGCTGTTTTCCGAAGTGATGGGCGCTCTGGGCAGGACTCTTCCCATGACTTATCCGGCGGCTTCCGCATCCCTCGGAGCGGTTGCCCATGGGCTCCTGCTCGAGCACTTGCTCGATCCAAAAACGCTTTCTTATGGCGATGTGCGCCAGGTCCTAGGCCTTTATTTTGATTCGATTTTTCAGGCGGAGAGTAACTAGATCAGCCGCCCGGCGTGTAACGCATTCGCAAGGATATTGTAACGGGACATTGAGCTCTCGCATCCATTATAGCGGTAGTTCCAACACGGTAATTCTCCCGGGAACAAGTGGGTTGGAGAAAGATTACGAGCGGGCCTTAGAGTTACTTCAGAAACGCCAGCGAAAACCGGATTTCTCGCATCGGAAATCGGACGAAAAACGTAATCGCTGGTATCGCGAATGATGCATTTGGTGTCCGTGGAAGCGGCCGCCGTGTAGGCAAGGAGTCAGGGGTCAGGAATGTGGATTGTTCGACTAGCGCTGCGAAGACCGTACACCTTTGTGGTGATGTCTTTGCTGATCCTGATTCTCGGAGTGCTGGCCATATACACGACGCCCATCGATATTTTTCCGGACATCGATATCCCGGTCCTCAGCGTCGTTTACGGATATCCGGGACTTTCCGCTGAGGATGTTTCCCAGCGGCTGGTGGTTAACTATGAACGCGGTCTTACCGCCACGGTCAACGACGTCGAGCACATTGAATCGCAATCCCTGAACGGCCTCGGCGTCATCAAAATATTCTTCTACCCCAACGTGCATATTGAAATGGCCATGTCGCAGGTTACGGCCATCGCACAATCGCAACTGCGGCAGGATCCGCCGGGCACAACTCCGCCGTTTATCCTGGCGTACAACGCTTCGTCCGTGCCGATCATTCAACTGGCTCTTTCCGGAAAAAATCTTTCCGAGCAGCAGATCAACGACCTCGCATCGAATTTCCTGCGCACCCAGCTGGCCACCGTGCAGGGCGCGGTTTTTCCGAATCCTTACGGCGGAAAACAGCGCCAGATTCAGGTGGACCTGAACATCCAGCAATTGCAGGCCAAGGGGTTGTCGCCGAGCGACGTGGTCACCGCAATCGGATCGCAAAACCTGATTCTGCCCGCGGGAACCGTAAAAATCGGATCCTTTGAAAATGATGTGGATATGAACGGCAGTCCGCAAACAGTCGCGGAAATGAATGACCTGCCGATCAAGAGCGTCGGTACCAGCACGATCTACGTTCGGGATGTCGCGCATGTTCGCGACGGCAATCCTCCGCAAACGAATATCGTGCTGGTGGACGGACAGCGGGCCGCGCTCATGACCGTCATGAAGCTGGGCTCCACTTCCACGCTGGACATCATCAATAAGGTCAAGGAGCGCTTGCCCATCGTTCTGGCCGGAATGCCGCCCGATTTTCGTGTTCGGCCGATCGCCGATCAGTCGCTGTTCGTGCGCGCTTCGATCAACGGAGTGGTGCGCGAAGCCGTGATCGCCGCTTGCCTGACGGGCTTGATGATTCTGATTTTTCTGGGAAGCTGGCGCAGCACGCTGATTATTGCCGTTTCCATTCCACTCTCGATTCTCACTTCGATCATCATTCTCAGCGCCATCGGACAAACCATCAACATCATGACCCTCGGCGGGCTCGCGCTGGCGGTTGGAATTCTGGTGGACGACGCCACGGTGGAAATCGAGAACATCAACCGGAACTTGGCTCAGGGCAAGGAAACCATTCAGGCCATTCTGGACGGCGCGCAGCAGATCGCAGTTCCAGCGTTTGTCTCCACGCTTTCCATCTGCATTGTGTTTGTGCCCATGTTTTTTCTGACGGGCGTGGCGAAGTATCTGTTCGTGCCGCTGGCCGAAGCCGTGGTGTTCGCGATGCTGGCTTCGTACCTGCTCTCCCGCACGCTGGTGCCGACCATGGCCCGGTATCTGCTCAAGGCTCATCTGGAAGAATCGGCGGAACAGTCGCTGGCCAGCCGCAACCCGCTAATTCGATTGCAGGGACATTTCGAACAGCAATTCGAAAAGATGAGGAACTTTTATCGCGGCATCCTGCAAACCTGCCTGGCGCACAGGATTCTCTTTCCGCTTCTGTTTCTGGCGGTGTGCGTCGGTTCGTTTGCGCTGTACCCATGGCTGGGTGAAGACTTCTTCCCTTCAGTGGATGCCGGACAAATAAAGCTGCATGTGCGGGCCCCAACCGCCACACGCATTGAAGAAACGGCGGCGTTGTGCGGCGATGTGGAGCGGACCATCCACGAAGTGATTCCGGCGAACGAAATCGAGGGCGTGATCGATAACATCGGCCTTCCCTACAGCGCATACAACTACGTCTACAGCACGTCGGCGCCCATTGGTCCGCAGGATGCCGACATCTTGATCTCGATGAACCCCAAGCACCACCCAACCGACCAGTACATGCACGATTTGCGCATCAAGCTGACGCGGGAATTTCCCGGCGTGATGTTTTACTTTCCGCCCGCGGATATCGTCAGCCAGATCCTGAATTTCGGGCTCCCCGCGCCGATCGATATTCAGATCATGGGACGCGACATCGAGGCCAATCATCAATTCGCCAACGATTTGATGGCGCAGCTGAGTTCCATCAACGGGATCGCCGATTTGCGGATTCAGCAGCCTTTCAATCAGCCCAAGCTGCACATCAACGTGGATCGCACAAAGACCATTCAGGCAGGCTTCACCCAGCGGGACGTCGCCACCAACCTGCTCGTGTCGTTGAGCGGCAGCTTCCAGACTTCCCCTTCCTTCTGGCTCGATCCCAAGTCGGGCGTCAGCTACTCGGTGGCGACCATGGCGCCGCAATATCAAATTCAATCCTTGCAGGATCTGCAGAATATTCCGGTGAGCGGCGCGTCGACTCCCAATGGCGGTGTTCGCGCTCCGTGGCAACAACTGGCTAACCTGGGAACTGTTTCACGGGGCGTGGGCATGGCCACGGTATCGCATTATGACGCACAGAACATGATTGATATTTTTGGTTCCACGCAAAGCCGCGACCTGGGCGGCGTGGCCAAGGAAATTGAAACCATCGTCAATCGCAATCGCAGCCATTTGCCTCGCGGTTCGCAAATCTTCATTCGAGGCCAGATTGACACCATGCATTCATCATTCCGGGGTCTGCTTGCCGGTCTGGGATTTGCCATTCTTTTGATCTACCTCCTGATTGTCGTGAATTTCCAGTCCTGGCTCGATCCGTTCATCATCATTTCCGCATTGCCGGCAGCCTTGGCTGGAATTGTCTGGATGCTTTTCGTGACGCACACCACGATCAGTGTGCCGGCGCTTACAGGCTCCATCATGTGCATGGGTGTGGCCACGGCAAACAGCATTCTGGTGGTCAGTTTTTCCAAAGAGCGAGTGCAGGAAGGGCTTGACCCGATTCATGCCGCCGAGGAGGCCGGTTTTACGCGCTTCCGTCCGGTGATCATGACGGCGATGGCCATGATCATCGGTATGTTGCCAATGGCGGTTGGACTTGGCGAGGGCGGCGAACAAAATGCTCCGTTGGGACGCGCGGTCATCGGCGGCCTGATTTTTGCGACGGTTGCGACGCTTCTCTTCGTGCCTGCCGTCTACAGTTTGATTCACGGATATCGCACCAACCCGGGCGACTCCGCGGAAATAGAAATTCCGGGCGAATAATCTTGGTTAGCATCAGGGCGGGCTCCACGTACGACCCGCTGCCGAGTCTCGGAGGATCA
>Ga0157378_10003511_pt1 | contig 13903 bp, 15 predicted proteins | sample M65metaG_FD_115309 | JGI IMG/M metagenome (GOLD analysis project Ga0157378, IMG submission 115309) | Miscanthus rhizosphere microbial communities from Kellogg Biological Station, Michigan, USA - M6-5 metaG | ecosystem: Host-associated > Plants > Roots > Rhizosphere > Soil | place: USA: Michigan...
AAAAGAAAAGAATGGAATGCAAAAAAAGATTATGAACTATTGATTGGATTAACTACACGAATGAATTGCCAATAATATATAACTTTACTACTATCATAGAAAACATAACAAGGTGCGTTTAAATAACGCACCTGTTTTATGCTTGCAATATAAAACTTTTGATTATTTCTGTAATTGCTTAATAAGTTGTGATTGACAAAAAATGGCATGAAAAAAACACAAGCTAAAATATTTTCTTATGTTTTTTTTTGTTAAATTGAACTCTTGCCGCTACGTTCAATACTCGCGTAAATTGTTGCAATCCCGGTCAGAATATTATGACATTCAGGTCTAGGAGTTAATGCACACGCAATTATTTCAATTACCATCCCTGTTTGCCGTGCACACTGATCATACAATGGTTGCTCATAAGGTACTTCATGAATTATGCGCCCAAAAACATCATATGCTTTTAATACATGATAATGTGCTAACAATGACTTTTGATCAACAGTAAGCTCTCCATTAACATCATAGCAAAATTTGTAAATATTCAATTGATGAGCCGAATTCTCAAATACACCCCTTTTATTAACATATACTACCTCCTGTCCCTCACGAGTCAACCTCTCCAACTCCTTATATATGTCATCAATACATGCAGATTCATCTTCCAAGCCAACAACGCGTAACGGCTTTTGCTCCATTCCATAGTTTATATTATGACATGCAGACACCACAAAAAAGAAAAAGAATACACCATTTTGAATCGTCATACCACACCCCTTTTTAAGACAAAAAAAATTCCCCAGTTTTTTAAGCCGGGGATTTATATAAAATCACTACTTGTTTTCGTATAACTTTCTAGCAAGAGATCGTCCTTCTGGCCTACCTGTATACTTATTATACGTATAAGTAATAATCTCCTGTTTTTCTACTGTTATTTTTGCCGCATCAGTCTGCAACGTCTCGTTACAGCAATCACAATCATCAGTCTGAAGATCACCTTTTTTTCCCATGGCATTAACACATTCCCAAAAAAGCACTAATCTTTCAGAATCTTCACTAAAATCTTTACTAATTTGTTCCTGTTCATTAGTTTCTGATTGTTGTAATAATTTTTCTGCACATATCACATAACCATTAGTTATCAATAAACACAAAACATGCATCCTCACAGATAAATATTGCATAAAACTCCTTTTTATTGTTTAAAATATACATAAACATAATTATATAGATTAGCTCTATGATCGCAAGACCTACCCTTCACGCATAATATATTATTTTTTTTAAATAATTTTTGCTATAATGCAAGGCAATTAATAAGTCTCAACAAAACATCAAAAAAGGATGCCGCAATGTCTTATCCATCTAAAAATGTTACAACATTGTTTTTTATAACATTATCTATAGCAACACACATATTTGCAATGAATGGCTATGAATATATTGCAAGACTAAATTATGGTTCATTGCTGAAAGATAAGTGCTTACTGTGCCAAAAAACACCATTCTTTAAGGGCAAAATTGAAAAACAATGCGATTTTATAAATGAAAAATTAAAAACCATAGCTACAACAGGTGGAGCACGAATGTCTTCTGGTAATAGCTATTTTTCAGGCATATTCAATTATGCTGAATTTGCTGCTCAAGACGCTAATGCTCAAAAAAACGAACACGCAATTAATATCATACTTGCTAATAGTTCACCAGAAATTAGGCAACAAGAACATAATGAACTGTGCGAACTAGCTAAACAACTTGCGCTGGAGTATGATGCACGTATACTTGCAAAACAAGCATATAAAGAAACAATTTTAGAAGAACTCCTCTTAGATGAACAAAAACAATTATCCAATAAAGTGAATAAAAACTCTATCAAACCTCATATAATTAATGAACGATACCCTCATATCAGTAGCATGCCTGACATAAGCAACACACCTGAAACTGCACAACTAAAATATGCATGCCTCAATAGTAACAAAACATGGCGCGTGAGACGGGCATGCGATCAGATTGAACACGATTATAAAAAAGTTGCTGAAACTGGTTGTATTAAAATTGGTTTTTTATCTACAACACATTTTGAAGATAAAACCAAAGAACATGAAGATGCTATCAATACAATACTGCCCAATGAATCTGAATACAATAAATTTGCAGAACTGATCAGAGCGAATGCATATGCATCAAAATTAAAAAAAATTTATGAAACAAACTATGATTTAAAAAGAAAACTTGAAAGTGAGCAAAGATGGCAAAACCATCTATTAGAAAAACAAAAAAAAGAAGCTAAACTACAAAAAAACATAACTGATAAAAATAAAGAATAGCATCAAAAACAATCAAATAAGCCTCAACAAATTATCCAATGGGATTTACATGAATAAAAAGTACTCTATCTATAAAACATTAATGATACTATTACTTATTCATCAATCATCCTTTACCATGCAAAGCCCATTACCTCACGCTATAGCATTTTCTACTTTTTACAGTGCCTTAGGCTATGGAATTGCTAAAGGAATAGCACTCTGGAAAGTACGCACTGCGCAAGAAGCTCCTGAAAATGTTCAATTATGGGCCAGAGATATTCTGAATAACAAAAACATATCTCATGCTAATTCAGTTCCCTTGAAATTAGGTAACAGCTGGCTTGTATGTGGAGGTTCTTTTATCCAAATTGACCAGGAGTCAGCTGAACGCTTAGAAAAAAATCTCACTAAAAAACAGATAACCTCAGATGAAGAAACGGAAAGAGCGCTCGCTGAAAGATCACTCTTACATGAAGCAAAACATTATCAAAATAATGACTTTAGCAAAGGTCTTTTGACCCATAACCTCAGCATTATCCCATTAGTTTTTTCATTTTTTTCACCCGTTAAAAAAATAATTTATGTACCAAATATTGCTAAACTTTTAATTGCTATAGGACTACCGGTAGTGAATTACATAACGTTTACAAGATATCAAGAAGCAGAAGCTGATCGATTTGCGTTTATGAATCTTTCATCGATTAAAAAACTTGAAATGAATAGAGATCGAAAATTGGAGCATGCTGAACTATTTGAATTTAACGTAATAAATTATCCTTATTCAAGCAATAAAAATTGGTTTGAAAATAAGATACGATCAATATTATTCAATAAAATTCATCATCTTGATCAAAAGCTTTTAAATTGTTCTAACAATCAATCAAAACACATAATCAGGCAAAAAAATATATTGATCACCATTGCTAATTTTATATATGATCACCAACACCCCTCTTTTCGGCGTCAAGTTACCATTGCTGATGAATGCCTCAAAAAACGATACATAATAGAAAACCATTCATAAATAAACTAATAAGTGGGTTCGATCTAAGAAACATTCTAAATTATCTAAGATCGAACCCACTTGTTAGTTTATTTTTTACTATACTCTAATGCCTTCTGAGTATTTATTTTTTTCAATGCATTATATACTTTTTCATATGATCTATCAGGAAAAACAGTTAATCCAAATGAACCCGCCACATAAAGCCCTGCATCATTTACCTGCAAATTGTTAATCCATCCTTCTCCTGGCAAATTATTAACAAGAGAAAGCTTTTCACCAAGCATATCAAATACTTGTATCCCTGGATGAGGGTGATTGCCTCCCCACCCAGCCGAAAGTGCTGCATATAATGTTTTATCTTTTACTACTACAGCATTAACTGCATAACCAGTTTTAATAAGACATACTGGCTTAGTCGTATTACGCATATCCCACCACTGAACCTTACAGTTCTTAGATCCCGAAAAAAAACTAAATGGACATTGTGAGCTATCTGCAATTGCCGAAATATTATTTGAAGTTAATAATACTGAATGCTTACCAGAACGTAAATCACATTGCACTACATCATTATCGTTAACCACATACAACATATCTTTTTTTAACATACATGGTGCCACATAATTCTTATCATTATGCCTACCAACTTCACTAAAACATAGACCCGATTTTATATCCCATATTTTTATTTTTTTTGATGAAACACTGCAAAAAAAATCTTTATGTTCTGCAGCTAAAGCCCCCACTCCTCTTCCATTCTCTAACACCTTAATACATTCACGGGTATTTGAATCCCACAACTGGATGATCCCATGAACTGTGCCTGAAATTAGAATTTCATTATTAGCGATAGCATCTGTTATTATAGTGTGATTATATTGATGAGGCGTGTATTCATCTACAATATGCAGCACTGAGCCTGATTGTATATCAAGCTCCTTTATGCAATTCTTTTCAAGAACATATACGCTTGTATTATTATTTTTAATTATTGATTTATTTATACAACGATTATATATTGTTTTATCAGGCAAACAGCCTTTATATTTTTCACAAAACCCATTTTTAAGATCATCGTATAAATCTTCATATAAATCTTCAGTTGCAAGCAATTTATCCATATGATTACACGGATCATCATTTCTGCTATCAATAAGATGCTTTACCGCTATTTCTTTTAGCGTTGCACCCCTATGCCCCAATTCTTTTTTTGGCAACTCCATTGTCACCGTATTCATAGTGCTCATTGTAACTAGTGCACTAAATAATAATTGCTTGCGCATAACAGAAAACCTTTTAGAAAATAAAAACATTTAACATATAACCAACTACAATTATAATCAGTTATATTAGAAAATTCAAATCGTTAAAAAAATACATGCGTAAAAAATTTTCCAACAATGCGCACAATATATGATATATTATACACTTAACAAGCATAACAACATTGTAATGGTATTATTGTTTTTTATTTTTTAAAGTTTGCACACACATGAAATCAGTTCACCTTAAATCATGCATATTGATAAGTATATTATTGTGTTTCAGCACATATAATTATGGCAGCGAAAAAACATTATCCAGTTTTTTTTCAAACCAGGCTTACAAAACTTATGAAACATTAAAAATATTAAGCTGTTCAATTTTGTATCACCTTAATTATATTTTTCACATTGCTTGGTACAAAATTTTTAAACCAAGAGAAGAAGAATTATTTGAAGCAATCAAAAATGAAAATTCTATTGCTACGCACATTATACTTACTTATCCACATATAAATCCCAATTACGTCAGCCCTAACCACTACAGTAATAATTCTCTTCTCCATAAAGCATGCTCACACAGAGACCTTCAAACAGTGAAAAAATTACTTTCTTTTGATCGAATAAAACCCAACATCTTTGACAACAATAACCACACACCTTTATATAATATGTATAATCGGCATAACTCTTATCCAAATCTGCTAGAAATTATAACAATACTTATAAAACACCCTAAAACAGATATTAATAAAACAATAGAATATAGCACTGTTTTATCCTGGGCATGCGAAATGGGACATACAGACATTGTTAAATTATTGTTAGACCGGAAAGACATTAATGTACATCGAGGAAACTATATTGATACCTATTTACGCATAGCACATAAAAAAGGGCATAAAGAAATTTTTGACATGCTCTGTGAACATCCGCTAACAGATCCCCTTGAAATCTTTACGATAGCTGTTGAAAATGGCGATGTGACACTCGTAGCAAAACTACTCAAGAACCAATCTCTTGATAGCTATCTCTGCTTGACCAAATCGCCTTTATATATAGCTTATACAAGCCACTACTGCAACAGAAATGCTAATTTAGAAATTATAAAAATGTTGGTTGTGTATCCTAAAACATATATAAATACCATAGTCAAGCAGAGCACTGTTTTAAGATGGGCATGCGAAAAAGACCACACAGATATTGTTAAACTATTATTAAACCGTCACGACATTGAAGTCAATTACAAAGGCTATGAATACTCATGCTTACGCCTATCACACAATAAGGGACATACCGAAACTTTTAAAATGCTCAGCACGCATCCTACAATAGATCCAATTGAACTTTTTGCAATAGCTCTTGAATCTGGTTATGAAGAAATTATAAAAAAATTACTAAAAAAACATCAATTGAGCACGCTCGAAGGCTTAAATAAAGATTCTTTATCTAAAGCAGCTAAGACCGGAAACATAGAAATTTTTAAACTACTCTTGAAATACCAATCTATTCCGATAAATCATGACGCATATAACACAGCCTTATATGAAGCTGTTAAATACGGCAACGAAGCATTGGTACAACTACTCTTAACAATACCAAACATTCACATACACAAAAAAAATGCCCGCGAAAAGACACCTTTCTGTCTTGCAATTGAAATGAATAATATACCTATCGCACAATTACTCTACAACCACATAAATAACATTGTTAATGAATACTTCCTTGATGGTAACACTCCACTTATTTTTGCTGCACATAAAAAAAATATAGACATGATCAATTTTTTAATTGATATATGTAAGGTAAATTTATCATTGAAAGATGACAACAATGCAACATTCTTTCATCATCTTGCTACGGGAGATAAATTGCCTGCCCTTGAACAACTTAATTTTTTTAACAATTATAGTGATACACAAAAAAAGCAATTTATTAACACACAACTACAATCATTCGTATATATTCAATTGCCCGATAACGAAAAGCAAGATATACCGAGAATTGTATATCCCTTTATTAATTACTGTAAACAATATGGTGGCAACCTTAATCAAAGACTTGACAAACATGACCGCCCTGTTGATGCAGCACATAAAATATTAACACTGCTAGCGCAATACACAACTCATGACTCTGCGCAATTCATCATTAAAGAAAAAATTTATCATGCCTTTTTAAATCAAACAGATGCTATGCCAGAAGATCAATTGCACTTCATGCTTAAGTATAAACTAGGTTTAAATTTAGATATAAAAAATAATATAATGCGTTATTATTATGCCGTTACTATTGATCAAAAAATAATATCTTTAATCATAACCAAACCCAATATATATGGCTCTTATTATGAAAAAAATAATAGAGATAAAAGAATTTTAAAAGAAAATGCTTTAAATGAAACATATAAATCACTTGGCTATCCAACCACAAGCAATTTATATGCATAATCGTTAAACTCATGTATATTTTTTTACTAAGTTGTATGTTCCAACAACAAAGGCTTTGGCTCAAACCCAGAAGCAATCATTGATTCTATCAGAGTCTCACTAAAACTTTTTTTAACACAATAGAAAACCAAGTCGCCTGGCTTTGTGCAGTTATAAGTAAGTATTGACCCAGCAGAAGCTGCTGCTAATATTTTAGACTTAGAAAACTCTGTCTTTTTTGCTTTTGCAATATGGCTGCCAAGCACAACACCCAGAAATGATCCTGATGATAGCCACAATGCCAAATCTACCCGTCTTATTTGCAACTTACAAGCTATCAATACCATTAAAAATCCAAAAAATGATCCATTCATTAACTCCGCAACAACTATACCCTTCTTTTCAGAAACTGATGGAGCCTGCATATATGGGCTCATCAGATTAATAAAACTAAAAAGACATAGTACCTGCGTTATAAAATATGAAGAATACGCTACTCGATCAGAAAAATAATCTAAATTATTCCCCCTACCATTACCCTGCCCCATGCACACATTAAAAAACGATGGCTCTTTTGTCCTTACAAAAATACAATTTCCATCTTTTGCTGCAATCTTTTTTCTTATTTCTAACGGCATACTATAAATATGCTCATATATTTTTTGTGAAGAATATTTACCAACACCTTCGGCTTTAAGGCAAAAAACTTCACCTTCTTTTGCTGCTTCCTGTATGCATGAGCCAATATACTTCAATGCTTGTTTGTGATTATTACCAAGACAATGATATTGTATACGAGGCATATTATAACGCTGGGATATTATATCAAGCATTTGTGGATCAGTATTGCATACTGATAAACAATAACAGATATCCAAAACTTTATTAGTTACATCAGGAACCAATTTTTTTGCATCGCGCATTGCATCAGACCACGATAGAATATCACCAAAAGAAGAAAAATCTTGATCATCATGCATGCTAAAGCAAGGATATGTGCGATCCTGTAATTTTTCAGACATTATCAGTGAATAGAATCCATTATTTCTTTGTTGATAACACCACGACTTTTCCATACCATACGTTGTAGTAAATAATAAACATAATCCTATCAAAAAAACGCTGTAAAATTTCATGGCAAATCCCTATACTATCAGTAACAAGTTTTTAAAATAAATTTTATTGCTGACAAATTAAAATGTCATCTTTTTAGAATAAACTCAACACACAAAAAACCCCACGATACATATCATGAGGTTTTTTAACTTTGATCAAACGAAAACAACCATTTACTCGTTGTTCTTGTTATTACTTTTATCTTTTAATTTAATATTTTTTAATTGTGCTTTTCCATACGTATAATGTTGACGTAAATTCATTATTGCTTTAGCCAATTCTTCCTTACATCTTGCAGTTTCCTCAGCATCCCATCCGTTCATATTCATATATATATCTCGTTGACTTTTGGCATGTTCTTCATAAGTAATATGAAAAGGCATTTTAATATAAGGATCCATTTGCTCTGCATGCCATTCATTCATAAAACGATGATGATTTCCTAATCGAATTTCATGAGAATTGCCATCTTTTTCATGATTTTTTTTCATAAAGAAGCTCTTTAAAGACTGAAACAATGATAAATCATTTTTTAGCTTATTATCTGATTTTATAGGGAATATTTGGCTACACATATGACTAGCAAACAATGCATCAATCAATAAATTGTGTGCTTTATTTATATCTTTAACATATTCCTCTGGATTATTCACTTGTTGAAGCGAATCTGTTTTATCAATTTTTTTCCAGTATACATGTATATCATTTAAAATATCTCTTGGCGACTTTAACCGTGCATCTGGCTCTATTTGACTAAGATTGGAGTTTTCATTTTTTTTCGACGTACATTTTCTTTGTTGCAACTTACACAATTGTATTCTTCGCGCAACATTTTTGAACATACCAAATAATGAAGGCGTAAAAACACCATTCAATATGATCACCGAAAATATAATAATTTTTTTCATGTGCATTTTCTTTCAACAAATTTAACTATTTACTATTTAAAATCTATTTTTTAAATCTTTTTTTTCTTTTGCTATTCTTTGTCTTTCCGCTGCTTGCCGCGCACTACAATTACTTTCTAACGTACCAGCAAGTTCATATAGCTCTTTATATTCTTTATGCTTAATTTCATCAGTTTCATTGGCAAGTATTACACGTACTGCAGCCTTAGTTAATATCACTTCAGCTACAAATCTTTGATTTGCTCCAGTAAAATAACCTTCACCATATGTTTGTGGATGATCATGATTAACAGTATCTTTATCCTCAAGCACTGCTTCCAAAAAATCGCATTGACATTCAAGCTCACCTCTAAAAACAAATGCTCTTCTAACTTGCTGACAATTTTGACTAATGTGGTTATTAAGCTTTTTAAGATACTTATATGTTTTACTAAACAATGATGACATTTGCACTATAGAAACCAACAAAGCGATGATATATAATTTTTTCATAGCAAAAATCCTTTATAATAAATCTTTTCAACATTTAAAAACTCTATTAATTTTTATATAGACTAAAGCCCTTTATTTTTAAATAAGCCATTTAGTTCATCTGCCATAGTTTTACATGGCGATATACTTCCTCCACAATGCACTTGTTCGAATATGCAACGCCTCACTAATCCTGAAAATAAAGTACCTAAAATATAAGTTTTGTGACTCCAATCACTTAAGTGCTTATTGTTATCACAAAGATCACGCACGCCTATATACATATCCTTTGGAGTTTCTTCATTTTCATCTGATTTTATAGAATCATCATCAAGCCCTATTGTTTTATTAAGCAATTCACGTGTTTCATATATAATATTGGCTGATCGCGAGTCATCAAGCTGGCCGCAGGTCTTTTGACGCATTCCTAATTCATATATTTTTAAACGTTTTTTTAATATTTTTTTATTTTCGGGATAATTATTTAAATGAGCATAAACAAACCGCTCAAACTCTCTATAAGAAGAAAGCCTTAATTCTTGCTCATGATATGAAGAGTAAGGATAAGTTTTTTGTTCTTGCTCTTCAAGTAACTTTTGATATGCAATATCAATTTTATCACACATTTGCTTTTGATAATTTAATTGATTGATCTTTTCATCTAATTGTTTTTCTTGTTCCAAATCATTTTCTTTAAAACTTTGTCGTCTTTTATCATATAACTCTCTTAATTCATTTTTAACAAATTGACATGCATGTACTGTTTTAAGCGTAATCAAAGAAAAAGAAAATAATAAAAACAAGTTTATTTTTTTTCTCATAACCAATCCCTCTATTTTTAAAATCTATTTTTTTCTTTTTCTTTTTGTTCTTTATCTCTTTTTAATTGTTCCGGTTTTTCTCTTTTTAAAAATTCTCCATATTCAGCAGCTAAAATATTTCCTAATGTGTGAATTTTTGATAATGCGTCCCGTTTGGCATTGCTATTTTTATCTTTAAGAATAATATCAATGGCTGCTGTAATTTTTACATTTCCTGCATGGCGCTCGCATCCAAGATATGCCTCTCTAATCTCAGCAATTAATATTTGAGTTTCTTCATTTTGTTCATGAAAATGCTTCAAAGCACCTTTAAAACCAAGACCTAATGATTCTTGCGAGCATCCACCTTTACTTATTGCAGCAAAGCTATTTTCTAAAAAAGTGCATAATTTTTCAGTTTCACTCGGAAAAAACAATGCTTTTCCATAATTATTACACGTCAACCAAACAGGATCATCAATACCTAATTTCTTAAGATTTGGATAATACTCTCCCTGTAGCAATAATCCTTGTGCCATAAATGCTACTAAAACTATTACACATAATTTTCTCATAACAAAACCTTATTCAACCTTTACAACAAATTTAACTATTTTTTTACTACTTTTTTATTCACCTAACTCAAGTTCAGCTATCTTAGCATCTAATTTTTGTAACCAAGCATGCGGCTCTTTGATGATAAAAATTATTTCCAAAAGCTCATCAAATATTTTATCCGCGGCTATTTTGACAAGTTCTCCATTGGGATTATCAATGCAATATTGTTTGTGATGTTTAGCATAAATAGGCACTAATTCTTGATACAGCTGTTTTTTTATTGTTTCTTCAATAACTGGTTCAACATAAATTAACTTGCGCTCGAGTTGATTAAAGGGCATCATATTATCACATAAAAGATTAAATTCATCACTGATATGATCGCATAAAGCTTGTTGCAACAGATCAGAACTATCATAAAATTCATTTATTACCGTATATGCAAAGTTTTGATTTGATAGTGCATCTGCCGGAACAAAGTGATTAAAGTTTTGTTGTATAACATTAAATATTGTAGACCGAATCTGTTTTAAATGGACTAATAATTCAGCTTTATTTGGCTGTTGAGGTTGTATTGCACCGTGTCCTTCGAAGCTTTCAGCGAAGGAGGATGCCAAAAAGGGAATCAAAGCAAACATTAAAAACATAGCAATTGACTTAATTTTCATTAAAATCTCCAATATTTTACAATAAAACGTAGAAAAGCAGATTAATTATATGTTTTTTAATATCGCATTTTATACTCAATTTGTCAAACTTGCTAGCGAGAATGAATAGACAAAAATCAAAAAACAAGCGTTTTTCTGCTCGTTTAAGGGCTAAAAGCAACAATTGACTTAATTTCTATTTGTGATAACATTATAGTTGAAAGTCGATCTATTATTAACCTAAAAATGATCGATTAATACATAAAAAACAGTTCGTTTTACTCAATTACAAGGAGCTTCTCATGAACATGAGAATATTGTCATTGTCTTCATTATTATTTGCTGCAAGCTGGATCCAGTGCGACGCCCCAAAACTTATATCACAAGAAAAGCTTAATGCTCTTAAATCTGCAGAATATGCAGAAAACGTAAATGAAACACAGAAAGAAGATCAAACAGAGGACGAAAAAGAACTCCAATTAGCTGAAAAAACACTCCAATTAGCTAGTGCAACATTTAATGCTCGCCTTAGAATTCTTAGAAATGAACTCAATAATTGTTTAGAAAAAAACAATTGTGAGACATCGCATGCTTTAGAACAAATGTACGATGCATTCATACAAGCTGGCACTTTACATCAAAAGCTACAAATCAAAGAATTTCTACAATCACATAATCCAAGATATCAAAAAAGCTTAGCTGATGCTGATCGTCAGGCCGAAAAGGCTTTGAAATTCTACACAATACTGCAAAATGCTACTTCAAAAACTACATAAACATAATCTATAAACACAATAAGAGCCAAAAATTATATAATTGTAGCTTTTGGTTCTTATTGCAATATTAAATGAAGGGTAAACATATGAACAAACAAATAATTTTACTTTCCTTGTTTTTATCAACATTCCCCGCGATAAACGCAGATATATGCAACAAACTCACAAAAAGCCTAGATGCTTTAGATAGACAAATAGCTACAGCAAGAAAACAAAACAATTCTGAACAAGTACAAAAACTGCAAGCAAAGCGAAACAAAAAAACCCATCAGGAAAACCTCTGCGAGGACATTCAAAATGCGTACCATGAAGCACAAAAAAACTCAAATTATGATCAAAACTTAATGAATGCCTATGCGGATTTAAGCAATTTTGCTTATGCACATTTTAATGACCTTCCAAACAATTCACAAACATTAAATGAACGACTTAATATCTATGAGCAAGGCATGCACTTTTCATTTGAAGATAAAAACAGACAAGAAAATGTGAATAAGGCAAGAAAAATACTTAATAAGGCACTTAAAATAGAGAATAACTCACTCCCTTCAGAACAAAAAACTGCTGTTGAATCTCCCAAAGAAATGTACATAGCCGTGCGCAATCTTTGTGATAATAATAAAAATTTAAATGATTGGTCTTTAAAACATTACATTTTGGAAACACTCGCTAGAGGACTAAAAGAAGAATGCATAATACAACATACACAAAATGACACAAACACATCACCATGTTATACTATACCTCGCACATTAAATGAACTATTTAACAATAAAGGCTTATCTGGAAATAATGCCCACCAAAAGTAGCCAAGAAGGACTCACCACCACATTTTACGTAAATTAATCCTATCTCTAAAACAATAGAAGGTGCGCTTAAACGACGCACCTGTTTAAATATCAATATTTTTTACAACCCAACTATCAATATCATTAATAAATGACGGTTCTACTGAAGTAAAACTATTGAGCAAATAATTGAAAAACGATGCTCGTACTTCATAATTAGGAATTCTCAAATAATATGCTTCAAGTTCTTCATCATAATAATCAATTGTTAAATATCCCGTCTGAAATAACACTGTTTTAACGGATAAGTTCTCTATAGTAAAAGAACCCAACTCAGATTCAGCAGCAACAACATTATCAATATCTATCACGGGAAAATTACGCCTTTTTATTAATTCCATCAAAAAGGTTGGTGTTCCCGAAGCAAACCAATAATTACTGAATTTCTTTTTTAATAAAAATAAAAGCAAAGAAAAAGGGTTATATATTTTTATAGCACCTCTATCCTCAGAGAAAAGATACCCATTGTACTATTCTGTTATTTTTATCAGTAATTCATCTGTAGAGCATTTATTATGCTGCGCGGCCTGTTCTAAATAATAGTCAAAATTAATAAGAATCTCATTATGTGTATAACCAAGCAATGCATCAAACCTACCATCAAGACTAATATCATTCAAATTATTATTATTTTTTTTATTGCATTCCTTATGGTGTCAAAAAAACTTTAATGGCACTTGTACCACCCACGCTAATATATTATTTTTTTTAAAAAATTTTTGCTATAATGCAACACAATCAATAGATCCAAACACAACATCAAAAAGAAGAAAACTGCA
>Ga0157378_10003512_pt1 | contig 13902 bp, 7 predicted proteins | sample M65metaG_FD_115309 | JGI IMG/M metagenome (GOLD analysis project Ga0157378, IMG submission 115309) | Miscanthus rhizosphere microbial communities from Kellogg Biological Station, Michigan, USA - M6-5 metaG | ecosystem: Host-associated > Plants > Roots > Rhizosphere > Soil | place: USA: Michigan...
CCGCGGTTGTGCTCGATGAAGAAGTGGCCGTAGCCGGTCTGCGCCAGCGCCACCCTGCTCAGCCAGCGCTCGGAGCTCGCCCGCTTGTGGCCGAGCTCGTGGGCGGTGTTGATGGCGATGCCGCCGACGACCGCCATCGTCAGGGCGAGGCCGACGCTTTCCAGCACCGAGAGGTCGCCGCTGCTCCACAGCCAGCAGGCGAGGATCAGGCCGCCGTACTGGACCGGGATGAAGACGTAGGTGCACCAGCGGTAGTAGCGGTCCTGCTCGAGCCACTTGAGAATGCTGTCGGGCGGGTTCGAGGAGTCCATCCCGACGACGACGTCGAGGATCGGGAAGGCGACGAAGACGAGCAGCGGCCCGAAGAAGTAGAAGCCGCCCCAGCCCGAGGCCGAGACGAACCCGTAGGCGATGAACGGCGCCAGCGGCACGATGATCCCGAGCAGCCAGGCGTAGCGCTTGCCGTCCGTCCAGGCCGCCGGGTTGAGGTCGACGTCCTCGTGGTCGTGGTGGTGATGGTGATGCGCGTGTTCGGCGTGAGCCTCCACTGCTGCTCCTCCTTGTCAAATCCGTATCCCGAGTACGTCAGGTTTACACAAATCTATGATTTGTCAACTGGGATTACAGAGCCGGCCAGTTTGATCTAGCGCGAGACCAGCGAGTCGTGAGGCCAAGCGGGACGGTGACGAGACGACTCCCGCATAGCGGCGCTATGCGGGACGTCGGGGAGGGACCGGCCCGCGCCGCGCCGCACGGCGCGCGGGGCCGCGATAGATCAAACCGGCCGGCTCGTCAGATCTTGAGCAACAGGAAGGTGTTCAGCGCGAAGAGGACGGCGAAGAAGACGGTGGCGCGATCGAGGTTGCGCTCGACCATCGAGCCGCCGCCGATCGAGCTGCCGCCGCTGCCGATCCCGAAGGCGCCGGAGAGGCCGGCGTCTTTGCCCGAGTGCAGGAGGATCAGGAAGATCAGCACGACCGCGATGATCACCTGCAGGACGCTGAAGATCGCAAACATGGTCCGGGCAGTCTAGCCCGATTTGACCTCGTCGAGGATCTGCACGGCCTCCTTGCGCAGCTCGGCGTCGAGGATCGCGTAGTCCTCGTCGGAGAGCTTGCCGGCGGCGTGGTCGAGTTCGGCGTCGCGGATCTCGCGGTATTTCGCTTCCTTGATGGCGTCGGCTTCGGTCCGCACCGGGCTGCCACGGCGACGGACGCGGCTCGGCCAGATCGCGATCACCGCCCCGCAGAGGGCGATCAGGCCACCGATCCAGATCCAGGTGACGAGCGGGTTGACGATCACCTTGAAGGTGACCGGCGCGCCGGCCTTGACGTAGCCGCGGGCGATCCGGTCGGCGGTCGCCGCCTGCAGGCGGGAGATCTGAGCGAGCGCGGTCGAGCGCAGCTGCGGGTTGGCGGCGGCCGCCTGCATCATCGTCGCGATCGCTTTGCACTGCGGCGGCGTCCCCGGGCCGGCACGGACGCAGGCGGCGAAGCCTTTGTCGGCCGCCCGCACCTGGCGCTGGACGCTGCTGATGTCCGGCTGGGGAGCGATCCAGAAATCGTTGGCGAAGCCGGCGTTGAGGCCGACCTCGCTGGTCGCCTCACCGGCGAAGTAGCTGCTGATCGTCCCGCTCGGCACCCCGGTCGGGCGGAAATAGCGCCGGCTCGGGTGCAGCAGCGCCGTCTGCTTGCCGTCCTCTTCGACCCGCACCACGTCGGCGAAGGTGAACTTCTCGCTGTCGACGGCGACGGTCGGGCGCACGTAGGTGACGGTGCGGCCGTCGACGACGGTGCTCTGACCCGGCCGCAGGGTGACGTCGCGGTTGGTCTGGAAGCTCGAGGAGGCGGCGATCCCGATCAGCAGCACGGCGACGCCGACATGGACGATGTAGCCGCCGTAACGGCGCCGGTTGCGGGAGACGAGCGCGATCAGCGCCCCCGCCATCGAGCCGCCGGAGAGCCGCTTGCGAGCCGCCGCCCCCTGCCAGAACTCCTGCCCCAGCCCGGCCAGGGCGAAGCTGGCGAAGGAGAAGAGCGCCAGTGCCCAGGGCTTGTGGGCGGCGTCGCTGAAGAGCAGCAGCGCCACGGTCGCCACGGCGGCGATCGCCAGCGGCACCAGGAAGATCCGCCGCGCCGAGGCCCAGCTGACCCGGCGCCAGGCCAGCAGCGGCCCGATCCCGGTGAAGAGCACCAGCAGAATCGCCAGCGGGGTCGTGTAGCGGTTGAACCAGGGCGCCGCCAGCGAGGCCTTCTCGCCGGTGAAGAGTTCGGAGATCAGCGGGAAGAAGGTGCCCCAGAAGATCACCGCGGTCAGCCCGACCAGCAGCAGGTTGTTGACCAGGAAGACGGCCTCGCGGGAGATCAGCGAGTCGATCCGCTTCGGCGAGCGGAGGTCGTCGAGCCGGGAGACGATCAGCGCCGTCGAGCCGATCAGGACGACGGCGATCAGGCCGAGGATGTAGGGGCCGACGGTGTTGTCGCCGAAGGCGTGGATCGACTGCAGGACGCCGGAGCGGACCAGGAAGGTGCCGAGCAGCGCCAGCGAGAAGGTGGCGACGACCAGGCAAGCGTTCCAGACTTTCAGCATCCCCCGCTTCTCCTGGACCATGATCGAGTGCAGGAAGGCGGTGCCGACCAGCCACGGCATCAGCGCCGCGTTCTCGACCGGGTCCCAGGCCCAGTAGCCGCCCCAGCCGAGCTCGGTGTAGGACCAGCGGGCGCCGAGCAGCAGGCCGAGGCCGAGGAAGGCCCAGCTGATCAGGGCGAAACGGCGGATCGAGCGGATCCATTCGGCGTCGAGGCGGCGGGTGATCAGGGCGCCGATCGCGAAGGCGAAGGGGATCGTCGTGGTGACGTACCCCGAGTAGAGCATCGGCGGGTGGATCATCATGCTCGGGTGCTGCAGCAGCGGGTTGAGGCCGACGCCGTCGCCGGGCACCGGGCCGGGGGTCGCCGCGAAGGGGTTGACGTCGGGCGCGAACAGCATCAGGCCGGTGAAGAAGGCGGCGACGCCCATCATCACCGCGGTCGCCCAGGGGACGATCTCGCGCAGCCGGTTGCGGGTCGCGTAGAGCGCGGCGCTGGAGGCAAGCGAGAGCACCCAGGCCCAGAGCAGCAGCGAGCCTTCCTGGCTCGACCACATCGCCGCCATCTTGTAGAAGGCCGGCGTCTCCCGCGAGGAGTGCTGCTGGACGATGTTGAAGGAGAAGTCGTTGCTGCCGAAGGCGACCTCGATGATCGCCACGCAGAGGGTCAGCAGCGCGCAGAAGGCGTAAACCGTGTGCCGGGAACGATCGACCCAGCGGCGCTCACCGTCGCGGCCGAGCAGGGCCAGGCCCGCGGCGAGGCCCGCGGCGAGGAAGGCCAGCGCCAGGAGGACGCTGCCGAGGCTAGCCATCGCTCTTGGTGGTGAACTTCGATGGGCACTTGGTGACGAGGGTTTCCGGTTCGCCGACGAAGGTGCCCGACTTCATCTCCCCGGTGAGGACAATCTCGCGGCCGCCCCGGAACGGGTCCGGGATCGTGCCGGTGTAGGTGACCGGCAGGGCGCGGCCGCTGCCGTCGCGATCCTTGACGAGGAAGGCGATGCCGCTGCCCTGGTGCGCGATCGACCCCTTCACGACCTTGCCGGTCATGTCGTAGCTGGTCCCCGGCGCGGCGGCGAGCAGTTCCGATGGCTCCTTGGCCTGGGTCGATGCCGTGAACGAGGTGTAGATCAGCGCGACCGAGAGCAGCACCGCGACGCTGAGCGCGACGACGAGACGAATCTTCCGCTTGCGGTCAGGGTTCACTAGCGCTGCGGATTATCGCAATCCCGGCCCCTTGCCAAGGGCCCGGCTTTGCGAGAATCGCCACATGACGCCTACGGAGGGGCCAGATCCAGTCCTGTTGATCACCGGAGCGAGCAGTGGCATCGGCGCCGCCACGGCGCGAGCCGCCGCCGGCTCCTACCGGCTGGTGCTGGCGGCGCGCCGCGAGGAGGAGCTGCGCGAGCTGGCGGAGGAGCTGGGTGGCGGGGAGCGGGCGCTGGCGGTCCGCTGCGACGTCACTGAGTGGGACGAGGTGCAGGCGCTGGCGGCGGCCGCGCTGGATCACTTCGGTCGCATCGACGCCGTCTTCGCCAGCGCCGGCTTCGGCGCGAGCCGCGGCTTCCTCGAGGAGTCGGTCGAGCACTGGCGCTCGATGATCCTCACCAACGTCTACGGCGTGGCGCTGACGATCCGCGCCACCCTCCCCCACCTGCTCGAGCGCGGCGACGGCCACTTCCTCGTCACCAGCTCGGTGGCCGGCCGCCGCGCCCTGCCCGGCTCCCTCTACTCGGCGACCAAGTGGGCGGCGACGGCGATCGGCGAGTCATTGCGGGCGGAGCTGCGCCAGATGCACGACAACCAGGCGATCCGGGTCACCCTGATCGAGCCGGGCATCACCGACACCCCCTTCTTCGACAACGGCGCCGGCCCCGGCGCCCTCGAGGACGAGGACATCGCCAAGGCGGCGATGTTCGCCCTCGAACAGCGCCCCGGCGTCGACGTCAACGAGATCCTGATCCGGCCGACCAGCCAGCCGATCTAGCCCTCAAGACGACGACTGGTCGCTTTTCCACATCCCAGTGTGGTTAATCGACCACTCGATCGAGGACGAAGCGAACGGCGCGCCAGTAGGAACGCAGCAGCAGTCGGGCCGGCAGCGATCGGGCCAGCGGCGAGATGAAGGGCGAGTCGAGGTCCGGGGTCAACAGCGCGGCGAACTCGGCGGCGCTGACGGCGCGGCGAGCCTGCAGCTGGCGACGCTCACGCAGCAGGCGCGGCAGCCAGCGGAGGAATTCGAGGTCGGCGCGCAGCTTCTGCCTCCCCCAGCCCCCGGCCGCGGCAACCGGGAGTAGCGCCAGCTCGGTGGCCAGCAGGGCCGGTGCCAGCAGGGCAAGCAGAGTGCCCGGGTAGATGCGGACCAGGAAGGCGAGCCGGTTGCGCTCCAGCCAGCGCCACTTGTCGACGCTGCCGTCGAAGACGTAGTCGTGGTCGACGACCGCGGCGGGCTCGATTCCGATCCGGCCGCCGAAGAGGCGCACACGCAGCGAGACGTCGACGTCCTCGTGGTAGAGGAAGAACTGCGAGGGGAAGCCGCCGACCTGCTCCCAGACGGTCAGCGGCACCGCCAAGCAGGCGCCGGAAAGGGCCGGGACCTCGGTGGCCGCCGGAGCTTCGGCGATCGGTCGGTCGTGACCACCGGCCCAGACGATGCCAGTGAAGTGAACCGGGTTGCCGGCAGAGTTGATCCGGGTCCCGTCGCCATTGGCGACCAGCGCCTGCCAGGCATCCCAGCCCCGTTCCTCCAGCCAGGGCCGACGGATCGCCGCGCCCCAGCCCGCTCGCGGAGCGGCATCTGGGTTGAGGATTGCGAGCAGCTCGCCACCGGCCCGCTCGGCGCCGGCGTTACAGGCGGCAGCGAAGCCGAGGTTGCGACCGGTCTCCAGGATCCGCGCCGCCGGCGCGAGCCGGCGCACTTCGGCAACGGTGTCGTCTTCCGATCCGTTGTCAACGACGATCAGCTCGTCGTCAGGACCCAGCTCCGGCAGCAGCGCCGGCAGAGTTCTGGCCAGCTCGTCGCGACTGTTCCAGGCGACGATTACGACTGAGAGCGTCGGACGCACCGGCGCGGAGGCTATTCGGCCTCCGACACCGGTGCGCGACGGTCCTGCGAGCTACTTCTTCTTCTTCTTGCCCTGACAGCCCTTGACGTTGAGGCCGTACTTGTTGTTCTTGACCTTCTTGCCGTTCTGGCCCTTGATGTTCAGGACCGCCTTCTGCTTCTGCGTGCAGAGATTGGTCGAGTTGACGATCAGGCTCTTCTTGCCCTTTTCCATCGTCAGGATGAACTTCTTCACGGCGACATCCGGCACCGGGTTGAACACCGTCTTCAGGCCACCATGCTTGGAGCTGATCACCCCGTGCAGCTGGATCCTCACCTGACCACGGAGGTCAGCCACCAGGTCCGGCAGCTGGTGGTTGGAGGAGACCAGGTAGACCGGGCCCTTCAGCTGGTTGCTGAGGAGTGGGCTGTTCGCCTTCGCGTGGCCATAGATGGCCGCCTTCGGGCAGGTCATCGAGGCCAGCTGGGGCCGCGTGCACACCGTCTTGATGTGGCTCTGATCGAGGAACAGCGAGTGCGGCAGCGTCAGCGCCGCTCGGGCGACGTTGGCATCGCCTTCACGCGCTTCCAGGATCGCCCGGATCTGCGGGTTCTTGGCCCGCGTCGTCGGACCGGAGATCCGGGTGTGCAGCTTCGGCTTGAAGCCGAGCTTGTTGCATTCGATCGCCTGGAACGGCACCGTCACCGCGTAGGAGCTCCAGGACCCGGAGTTGGCCGGGTTGGAGCCGCCACCGTTGATGCTGCCGGCAATCGCGCCGGCTTCGCAATTGGTCGGGTTGAGCATGAAATTGCTGCGGTCGACGTTGACGTCGATCGAGCGGATGTCCAGCTTGACGCCCCCGAACACGTTCGGGATCGCATCGGAGACCGCGTTTACCTGCGCCGTTTCCGGATTGACGTTGAGAGCGACCCGGACGACGACGGTGCCGAGGTCATACGGCCCGGCAACCGCCGGCGTGACCACGACCATCGACAGCGGCGCGCCCTTGTAAGGGCCGGCCAGGTAGGCCGTGCCGCCAACTTTCAGCGGACTCGCCCCGGTACCGGCCTCGATCGAGGCGGTGCCGATCGCGCTTTCGGACGAGCAGCTGGCTTTCGCCTGCTCGCCTTTACCGCTGGCGGCTTCCGCCGCCGAGATCGCGGACTCGGCGCAGTAGGGAATCCCGGCGAGTTTGCCGGTCAGCCCCTTCGGCAGGGTCACATTGACCGCCTTTATCTCCTGCTGACCGTCACCGCGACCGATGTGGACGCGGAGCGGGCTGTAGGAGCCGGCCTTGGTGCTGTCAGTCTTCGCCGTGTAGCTGGGCGAGAACGGGCGACCCTCGAGCGAGCCCGGGCAGGAGCCCCCGCCCGGGAAATTGGTGAGCGTGAATGCCCCGGTCGGCTTCGCCGCCGGGTTGCCGGTCCACGGCGAGAATTCCGTCGTGGTGGTGTTCGGCCCACAGGTATTCGGAGTGCTCAGCGTGCCCTTCGGGCCACCGTTGAGGTGGAGCTGGAAGGAGCTGAACGGCGCTTCGGGGTTTTCATCGACGACGGCAGTGATCTGGCCCGTCTGCGAGTTCAGCGAGATCTTGCCGAGCAGACGTACATTCACACCGCGTTCAGGACCGGATGCGTGGATGAAGATCCGGAACTGTTCGCCCGATTCGTTGACCCCCGGGCCGTTTTTCAGTGGTTCGCCCACGTAGACGGTTCCACCGATCGAGCCGGCCGGCAGCGACGGGGTTTCCACCGTCACGGTGCCGATCTTCGAGGCGTCGGGGCAGGCGACGGGTTCATTGGTCCCCATCGCGAACTGTTTGTCAGTGCAGATCTCCAGGCCGTTGGCCGAGGACGGGTTGACGCCCATGCCTTCCGGCAAGTTCACCTTCGCCGTCTTCAGGTAGGAGTTGGTGATCCCTTCCGGTTTTCCTTTTTCGTAGGGAATGCCAACTTCGACCGTTACCGGTTCCGGCGAGTCAGTTGCCTTCGGCCCGGTCGGATTGACCGCAATCGTCGGATCGAAGGGCACCGCCGCACAACCATCGGCACCGAGGATCGTCGTCGATTTGGCTTCCTGGAAGACGCCCGGCTGCTGGAAGGAATCGACCTTCAGGATCGTCGTCTGCCCACCATCGCATTCGCTCGGCATGGTCAGGTAGCCGTCGCCGGCTCGACCGTTGAAGACCAAGCGCGACCCGATCACCGGGGGACCACCTTCGAGCGGTGACTCGACCTCCGTGTTGAAGGAGATGTGCTGGTCGACCGGATCGAGTTCGCCGACGAGGAAGCTGGGCGGACCGGTGGCTTTGAACCCCGCCTGAGAAGGAACACCGAACGGGGGCACCACGTTGTAAACGGGGACCGGGATCGTCGCAACGACCGGCGGCGGACCCGCCGCGACGATCGCGGTGAGGAAGTCGGTTCCGATTTTGGAGGCAGCAGGACAACCGGCGCCGAACGGCAGCGCTTCGAGTTCCGCGACGGTGCACTTCGCCACCGCCTCCGGATTCACACCCAACCCACGCGGCAATTCGACGCGGATGTCTTTCACGTTCCCTTCTGGGACGAACGAACCGGGTGCGACTTCTTTTGAGTTGAGTTTGAACGCGGTGACCCCAAAGTTGGGGTGAGCGGACGACTGCGTGAAGAGCTTTTCGGCCTGCGTCCCCAGACATGGATTCAGCGCTGCCGTTTCGTCGACTTTGCAGGTCTGAGCTTCCCAGCTCTGGATGCCAAAAGCGGCGTGTGCCGCGGGTGACACGAAAGCGACACCCAGGGCCGCCATTACGGCTGCCAATAAAAAGCGCCTTACCATCGATCCCTCCTCAGTTACGCAACGAGCAAATCAATTCGCCGCCCCTGCGTGGCGCCCAAACTTCTCCCATGAAGGACATTACAGGGGCGGTCGGCCGAGTCAAGTGCGAAAGATCATTTGCCTTTCGGCCCATGATTCGCCGCTCCCTTGTGCTTGTCCTTGCCGTGCTTCACCTTCTTAACCCTGCAGGGGGTGCGAAGTCGCGGCCGCTTGTTCAGTTTCTTTCCGTTCTGGGCCTTGAAACGGACGATCGCTTTGACCGGTTTCTGGCAAAGATTCCGTGAGGCCACCAACAGGCCGTGCTTGCCACCCGGCAGGACCATCGTGAAGGTCGAGACCGGGACGTCGGGAACGCGGTCGAAGGTAGTGCGGATGCCGCCGTGGAAGCTGTCGATCCGGCCGACGAGGTCGATGTCGACCTGGCCTTCGAGGTGGGCCACCAGGTCCGGCAGGGGGTTGCTCGACGAGCGCAGGTAGACCGGGCCGCTGAGCGGTTTGCCGAGCAGCGGCGTCGTCGCCGTCGCGCGCCCGTAGACCGACTTCTTCGGGCACTGGTTGGCGGCGAACTGGACCCGGGTGCAGATCGTCGTCAAGCTCGCCTGATCGAGGAAGAGCGCATGTGGCAGCGCCACCGCGGCACGGGCGATGTTGGCGTCGCCGGAGCGCGCCCGCAGCGTCGCCTTGAGGCGCGGGTGCTTGGACCGCTTGGTCGCCCCGAACAGGCGCAGGTTCAGCTTCGGCTTGAAGGCCAGCGGCGGACAGTCGCTGAGCTGGACCGGCGAGGACACGCCGAAGGAGGAGAAGGACGCTTCGTTGGTCGGGTCAGAACCGCCGCCCTTGAGTGCCCCGCTGGTCGCGAACTGCGAGCAGTTGGTCCCGTTCAGCGTGAACCCTTTCTTGTTGACGCTGACGTCGACGGAGCGGATGTCGAGCTTGGCGCCGCCGAAGACGTCGGGGATCGCGTCGGAGACGGCGTGGATCTGCGCCGTTTCCGGATCGAGGAAGAGGGCGACGCGGACGACCACGGTGCCGAGGTCGAAGGGGCCAGCCAGGGCCGGGGTGATTACGACCATCGAGAGCGGCGCCCCCTTATATGGACCGGCGAGGTATGCCTTGCCTTCGATCTCCAGCGGCGAGGGACCGGACCCGGCCGAGACCTTCGCGACGCCGACCCGGCTCTCGTCAGGACAGCTCGGATGCGCCTTCTCCTCGGCGCCACTCTTGCCAGCCGCGTCAGCGATCGCCGAAGGCGGGCAGTAGGGCGTCCCAGCCAGCTTCGCGGTCGCGCCCGGGGGCAGGGTGATGTCGACGCCCTTCAGCTCCTGCTGCCCGTCGCCGCGTTTGATGTGCACCTGGAAGGGGGTGAAGGTCGCCGCCTTGGCGCTGTTCGGCGCCGCCGCGAAGGTCGGGTTGAAGGGGCGCTCCCCGAGCGATTTCGCGCAGGACCCCCCGCCCGGCGCGGTGGTCAGGGTGAAACCTTTGTCCACGGGCCCGCTGTCCGGCGTCCCCGACCAGGCGGTCATCGCGTGAGAGGTCGCGTTCGGTCCACAGGTCGGTGGGCTGGTCAAGGTCGCCTTCGGGCCGCCGTCGAACTTGACTTGGACGAGGCTGAACGGCACCTGCGGCGCTTCGCTGACCACCGCGGTCAGCTGCCCGGTCCTGGCATTGGCGACGACGTTGCCCAGCAGCCGCACCGAGAGGCCCCGAGCCGCGGACTCGGCGTCGATGAAGATGCGGAACTCTTCGCCTGATTCGGGATCGCGACTCTTCTGCTCGCCGAGATAGACGTTGCCGGCCAGCGTCCCGGCGGGAAGCGCCGGCGTCTCGATCGCGACGGTGCCGATCTTCGAGTCGGCCGGACAGGAGACAGGCGCCCGCGTCCCCTTGCCGAACTGAGCGTCGCCGCAGGTATGCAGATCGGGCGCGGCGGATGGGTTGACGCCCATCCCCGGCGGGAGCGAGACCCGGGCGACCCGGACATTTGACTGGTAGATCGGCGCCGTCGGGTCGAACGGCACCGCGACGTTCACGGTCGGCCCGGTGGGCGAATCGGTCTGGCTCGTCCCGGGGTCAGCCGAGGTCGACGGCGCGAAGGGGACTTTCTCGCAGCCTTCCGGCCGCGCACCCGGCGGTAGTGGCGCCGCTACTTTTTGAGAACCGGCAACGAATGCTCCGCTCGGCGGCGCCGGCCCGGCCAGGTCGTAGCCGTCGTCCGGAGCTTCTTCCTCGTAGGAGTCGGCGTGCAGGAAAGTCGTGTATTGACTCGTGAACGGTTCGACAGTGGGGTCGTTGCAGGTGCTGGGGTTGGTCAGGAAACGACCGCCGCCTGGTTGCAGTTCGGCCCCCCCTTCGAAGACCAAACGATTTTCGATGATCCGCGCGAGTTCGAATCCGGCGCCGAGTTTGAGGGCCGTAGCGTGAATCGTGAAGTACTCGTGGTAGTCGCTCTGCCAGGCCACGCCGGCGTTGAGGAAGACGTCGTTGCCAGCGACGCTGAAGCCGAAGCGAGCGGGTTCCCCGCCCCGTGGCGCGATGTTGAACACGGGCGCGCTCAAGGGCAGGGAGGCGCCGGTCAACGGATTGACAGCCCTCAGGGTGCTGGTCCCGACTTTGGAGGTCAGCGGACAGGTCGCCGGGCTCGCCCCTTCGGCGAGCTGACACTGTTCGGTCGCCTGTGGGTTGACGCTGAGCCCGGGAGGCAGGTCGACCAGGACGGTCTTCAGGTTGCCGACCGGAACCGGCAAGCTGAGCAGGTTCGGTTCGCTGCGAACGACGATCTGCGTGAAGCCGATCCCGGGGTGCCCGGCCGCCTGGGTGAAGAACTGGCCGGGGGTTCCAGGAGCGCAGGGCGGCAGGTCGCTGTTGCAGGTGCCGGCCTGCCAGCCGTCCGCGGCGCTGGGAGGCTGGTGCTGGGGGGCGATGATGTTCACCGCCTGGGCGACTGGAGCCAGGAGCAGCATCGAGAGTGCCGCGATCGCCACGGCGATGGTCGTCGACATTCCCGCCCTCTTGCTCATCCTGTCCCTTCCCCGTTTGCGATTTTCCGGACCGCGCTCCCTGCGAAGGACTGCTCGAATTGGCCTACCCGCGCACGACGCTCTTCAATCCGCCTCAGCGCCGCCGGTGCTTCTTGCAGGCCGGCACCCGCAGCGGCAGGCGCTTCACCCGCAGCTTCTGGTCATTCTGCGCTTTGAAGTTGAGGTTCGAGAAGGCGGGCGCGGCGCAGAGGTCGCGCGAGTTGACCAGCAGGCCCTTCTTGCCGCCCTTCATCGTCAGCACGAACTTGCTGACCGGCACGTCGGGGACCGGGTTGAAGACGGTCTTGATTCGCCCTGCGACGGCGCTGATCACGCCGCGCAGCCGCACGTCCACCTGGCCGCGCAGGTCGACCAGCATGTCGGGAAGTTCGTGGCTCGAGGAGACGAGGTAGACCGGGCCGGCGAGTTCGTCGTCGAGCAGCGGCGTCTTCGCCCGCGCGTAACCGTAGATCGAGGCCTTCGGACAGTCCTGGGCCGCCAGCTGGACCCGGGTGCAGATCGTGCGGATGTGGGACTGCTCGAGGAACTCGGAATGCGGCAGGGTGACGGCGGCGCGGGCGATGTTGGCGTCGCCCGTGCGGGCCACCAGGGTGGCACGGAATTTCGGGTGCTGGGCCCGTCTGGTCGACTTGCGCTTGCCGAACAGCCGCGTGAACAGCTTCGGCTTGAACGCCAGTCGCTCGCATTCGGTCGTCTGGAACGGAGCGTTGACGGCGAAGGAGCTGAAAGCCGCCGGGTTGGTCGGGTCCGCCCCACCACCCTTCGCGGTGCCGGTGGTGGCGAGCGGCGAGCAGCTGGTCGGGTTGAGGGTGAATTCCTTGCGGTCGAGGTTGAGGTCGACAGCGCGGATGCTCAGCTGGGTGCCGCCGAAGACGTCCGGGATCGGATCGGAGACCGCGTGCACCTGGGCCGTTTCCGGTTCGAGGAACAGCGCCACCCTCACCACCGCCGTGCCGAGGTCGAACGGCCCGGCCGTGGCGGGGGTGACGACTGCTAGGGAGAGAGGCGCCCCGTGGTAGGGGCCTGAGAGGAAGACCTTGCCCTGGATCTGCAGGGGCTGTGGCCCGGTGCCGGCGCTGACCGTGGCCGAGCCGATCAGACTGGCCCCGGAACAGCTCGACGAGGCCGCCTCGGCGCGCCCACCGCTGGCGGCGGCTGCCCCCAGGGCCGCCTCCGAGCAGTAGGGGATGCCGGCGAGCTTGCCGACCATCCCCGGCGGCAGCAGCAGGTCGGCGCCTTTCAGCTCCTGCTGGCCGTCGCTGCGGGCGAGGTGGAGTCGCAGCGGACTGAAGGCGCCCGCCTTGGCGCTGTCCGGCTTCAGCGAGAAGCCCGGCGCGAACGGTCGTGCCGCCATCGACTTCGGGCAGTCGCCACCGCCGGGCAGGCTGGTCAGAGTGAACGGGGACGATGGCGAGGCCGGCGGATTGCCCGACCAGGGCGTCATCACCGTCGTCGCGGTGTTGGGCCCGCAGGTCGGCGAGCTGCTGAGCACGGCGCGGGCGCCACCGTTGAAGCGGAGCGCGAAGGAGGTGAACGGCACCTGGGGCGTTTCCGCGAAGGTGGTCGTCAACTGGCCGGTGATTGGGTTGGCGCTGACGTGCCCGGTCAGCCGCACCTTGATCCCGTAGCGGGCCGACTCGGCGTCGACGAAGATCCGGTACTCCTCGCCGGAGGTCGGGTCGCGGCTCAGCTGTTCGCCGACGAAGACATCGCCGCTGAGGTTGCCTTCAGGCAGCGGCGGCGAGGTGATTTCGACCGTGCCGATCTTCGAGGCGGGCGGGCACCCGGTCGGGTTCTTGGTCCCTTCGCCGAACTGGGCGTTGCTGCAGGTCTGCAGCCCGTTGGCGGCCGCCGGGTTGATCCCCATCCCCTGCGGCAGCGAGACCTGCGCGGTCTTGGTGACGGAGCTGTCCTGGCTGTCGGCGCCGGTGATGTGCGGCACCGAGACGGTCACGGCGGCGGCGGAGGGGGAGTTGACGTCGGCGGTGTTGGGATTGACCGCGAGAGCCGGCGCGTAGGGGATCGTGCCGCATTCTTTCGGCGAGGTGCCGGGCGGGATCGGCGACTCGAAGGGCGGCTGGGCGCTCCCCGGGAAGGTGTAACCGGCCTGCGCCTCTTCTTCGTAGGAGGCGGCGAGCAGATAGGTGGAGTAGAGGCTGCCGGACTGGGTGAATGCCTCGCCGAGGCAGGTGCTCGGGGTGGTGATGAAGGTGCCGTCGCCGGCACGGCCGTTGAAGATCAGCCGGTTTTTGAGGATCAGGCCTTTGATCAGTCCCAGCGGCAGCGGCAGTTCGATCGGGAGGGCGCGCGGCACGGCGATGGTGAAGCCCTCGTGGTAATTGCCGTCATAGGCGACGTCGGCCTTGAGGAAGACTTCGCCTATGACGGCAATTACCACGAGGGCTTCACCATCGCC
>Ga0157378_10003515_pt1 | contig 13898 bp, 13 predicted proteins | sample M65metaG_FD_115309 | JGI IMG/M metagenome (GOLD analysis project Ga0157378, IMG submission 115309) | Miscanthus rhizosphere microbial communities from Kellogg Biological Station, Michigan, USA - M6-5 metaG | ecosystem: Host-associated > Plants > Roots > Rhizosphere > Soil | place: USA: Michigan...
AACCCTGATGGGCACTCTTACTCTTACGACGCTGTTTATCTCCGATAAGGACTTCAATCGTCCGAAGAGTCATCTCATCTCGATTCGAAAGCAACGGCAAATCTTTCGAGAAGCAATATTTAGACTCCTTAATGCACGTTCTTGGCACCGCAATCCTTGGATTGCGGGAGTTTTGTCGGCGAGGGGGAAGTTGACAAGTATTTGACCTCAAGTTCACAGTCGCCGGTTATTCACCCGAAACCTGATCAGCGCGCATGCATGTTATCGTTTTCTCTGCCCTGCAATGGCAACTGACGACCAATATCGAGTAGCATTCGATCTCTTACAGAAGGGCTTTCAATGGTGGTTCCCTTCATTTGGCCTCGCGTTTCTGGGCATCGGAATCGTATTCATCTTAATCGGCAAACGAAAGAACTGGCCACTCCGTAAGCGCCTTTTCGGGTTCATCATGGCCGGGTTCGCGCTACTATGGTCATCGCTTGTGTTTTGGATGACCGGATCAGAATACTTCCGGGCCAAATCGTCTTATCGAACCCACACATACTCTGTGGTGGAAGGACCAGTTACGAACTTTCATCCAATGCCGATCGAGGGGCACCAAGACGAATGCTTTTCAGTCCAATCCGCCAGGTTCTGCTACTCCGACTACACAATCACTGCCGGGTTCAATAACTCAGCGTCACACGGTGGTCCCATTCGTGAGGGATTGCCAGTCCGCGTGTCCTACGTTGATGACATCATCTTGCGTTTGGAAGTGCGGGAGTCTGACAGAAAACCCAGTCGCTAGCGAGTAGTCGGCAATGGAGACATTGACAGTTTCTTAGCCTCAACTTCCACATGGCCGGTTATTGGACAACAACTCAAAGGCAGTGCGACAATTCGGCGCAAACGATGGAGAATCTGACACTCGAACTCTCGGAACTTGAAAAAATGCAACCGGACGAACTTGTTTCCCTATTGGGTCAGATTTGGGAGGTGGTTCGCGGTGGAGGGCAGGTCGAGATCATCCAGAGCGTTTTGAATGCTCCTCCTAAACAGCTCCTCAAGATCAGCTCAAGGAAAGAGCACGATGACTTTACGCGCCTAATGGCCCGCGATCGATTCGGCTCAATCTACTCAGCCATAGACCCAAAACTCTTGGGCCCATCGACGTGAGAGAGACGCATTCATGGAGATCCGGTTATGCGCCAACAGACTGTCAGTCACTACAGATTTTCCATATCTGGAATGCTGTACCCGAAGACTCCCTCAGTGGATGAGCTTGTGGACTTACCTGCCATCCTGGCTAGGAATGGCGCTCCAATGATGTGGATGAACGGGCCTTTCCTTCCTGTCCAGTTTTCACCAAATGGGCGAGGAGCATAACCAGCGACGCTTCCAACGATTAGAAGAGATCCATCGTCCTGCAAGTCTCCAACTCCGATATCGACACAGGGGTAGATGTGCTCTTCATCTACGAAGACCCTCTGCACAATGTGCTCTATGGCATTTTTGGTGATGAGCGGTTGCGACTGCCCAAGCCATCGGAAAGCAAACGAGCGAGGCAGCGTCTGACCGCACTTCTTCTCCGCAAGGCAGATGACTTCTTCAATCGTCTTAGCCACGAAGTGCGTGAACTCTTCTCTCGTCATTTTGGTGAGCGCCCCGTCAAATCATAAGGCAAAATCGACCATACTCCCGGATGGTCGACCATGGGGAAACTGACAATCTTTTGCTCTCAAGGTCACCATGGCCGGTGACTCGCTCCGTACGCAAACTGCGAACCATTCGCATTGGGTTGTTAGGATTGACTTCGAGTAAAACCGGCAGAGCCAAGGTTGCGCAGGATGGTTCATCTCAAAGTGATCAGACGGGTGTGCTACATCGCGCTGGTATCTGGCTATGTTCTCGCTGCATTCGTACCCCAGTCATCCGGACCTGATGCGGTATGCCAATGGCCTCACAATGATTTCGGTCCCCTTGACTTGAGCGATGCCCGCCAAGGTGAGCATCTGAGGAGCGATGCCGAAAAGGTGGAAGGGCTGGCGATTCGATATGCCGACGGGCACGCCAGACCAAACCACGGACACACAATGGGCGAGTACCGTCGCACGCTAGATCAGTGCGAAGCGAATCTTTTTGGGGCGATTTCCGAAGACCACAAGGTCACTCCGAAGGCGGTCCGGGAATCTATCGACAAGTACCGACGCACGAGTCTGGATACATTAGTGATTTTGTTTTTTGGCCTCTGCTACGGGCTCTGCTACGGGCTCTTGGCGGACCAATTTGCTCGGAGGATTTGGCTCCGGTTTCCTCCGAATGAAGGTCGGCTCCCGGGAATCATGGCAACGGTCGCCTTTTCACCTGTTGTTAGCATTTTGGGAGTTGTCTTCGGAGAGGGTTGGTGGGACGCTGCTGAGACCCTACGCGCTGGATACGGTCATTTGGTTGATCGAAGTTCTCGAATCCCGTGGCTCAATCATCAACCAATTATTTTTGCAGTGGGAATTGCTCTTTTCTGGCTCGTTTCGTGGCGACAGTATCGAAAAGCCGATCCTGCCCTACATTGGGAGGACATCGATTTAGAAGATCTAAGCATGGTCGTCGTTCGCGCCCTTGTCCATGGGCGGATTCAATTCGTTAAGACCGAATGCTCCGAAGATGAGCTGCCGCTCGATCCAGAGTTTGCGACAGTCCTTCGCGAACTGAAAAAGAACACGAGCGGCACGGGACTTCTGTTCCCGAGTTGGAAAACAGGGCGGGCCTATCACGCTTCACCCATCCAGCAGGATTACATCCGGCCTGCCGGCTGGTGCCTCGTTCCGTGCCCAGAGTGTTCGGCTGTCCCCGGATCTCGATGCGCGGATCCTGCCGGCAAGCGAATCCCGATTCATCAACAGCGACGCGAGCTAGCCAAGAAGTCGAAGGTGGGAAACGTTTGCTGGCACACGTTCCGGCATACCTATCGAACATGGCTCGATGAAACAGGCGCACCTGTCGGCGTGCAGCAGAAGCTCATGCGACACGCTGACATTTCGACCACCATGAATCAGTATGGAAATGCTCAGATGGAAGCCAAGAGGAAGGCCAACAGCAAGGTAGTCAATATGGCGCTGAGGAGGGCTTGAAGTGCGGCGACCAAGAAAACACCCCGAAAACCCAAGAGGCTCTGCCTCGGAGAGCCTCTTATTGTGGGTTATTCTGGGTTGGCCGTTGGCCTAAATGGTTGCGGGGGCTGGATTTGAACCAGCGACCTTTGGGTTATGAGGGGAAAAATCAACACAATCAGGTTCCAAGCCAACCGACAAAGACCAACAAACTGATCGATATCGCGCAGTGGCAGTAGGTTCCAATTGGAGCATTTTGGATCGCGTTCGCGGACAGAAGGCGGACACGACTGGACTTGGGTTCGTGAATTGGTCTGGTGAGCACCACCTGCGAGATTGTGATCGCAAACTGCAAGTACATCAGGTATGAGGCGCGGAATTTGCTCTGATGGCACTGGTTGATTGTTTTTGTCGCTGAGCGGAACGCGGGGACAGACGTTGATCTCATGCAGAAATGCGACCATATGTATAGAAATGTTAAGGTTGATCCTGCTCTGTGGGGGTTCATGCCTGCGAGTTTCGGGAATTGCGCTAACGAGATGCCTGCTTGCCGGTACCCCTGCTCATTTTCCAGGCAGCCGGGCGAACAAACGCCAAAGTTCCGAGTAGCCGGTTATTCACCCGAAGTGATGCAGAATGCGACCGGAAACAAAGGGGAGACTAAACTAGTCCGAATCAATTGATGGGTCTTCAACCGGAGCGGGGCCAATCAGAATTCTGTTGGGCAATTTGGTTCTTCTCAGAAAGCCCCTGACGTTTCCCCATCCATTCTTCTGTCCGTATCGCCATTTGACGTATGGCCGAGCACCATCTGCGCCAATGAACGGCGTCTCCAGATATTCGCGCTCTCTTCTGTGAAGCTCGCGCGCACTTCCATCCTCCAGGACATAAATGAAGGGGTATGGCTCCGAGTCACTCTCTGCACCGTTTACAACCGCAAATTCCCGTTCACTGCCGGGCGATCGAATACTCTTATCACCCGTGGCTCGCCATGCGAAAAGACGGAGTATGGAGCCGATCGCAAGCGAGAACATAAGCACCGCGAATTCGAGCAGCATCTTCGGCGTTTTCATCGCAGGTCCCCTTGCGCTCAATAATATGGCAGATGTACTTCGACCGATAGTTCCCGAATTGATAGGGAACTTTGCTCGCTCGGAACACCACTAAAGTATCTTTGACGTCCGTGCGAATTCCTGCTCAGAGAATGCAGAGTTCAGCCGTTCTAGGCGTGGGCGCAACAGGGCCGCAGCGTCGCCGAGGTCGCGAACGATGTCACGTTCGGAGAAGTTTCTACCCTCCAATGCCGCGATAGTTGGACCGAGTTCGCTTTGTTGATTCCGTAAATGGCGGGGCGCAAGAGACACAGTCACCTCTCCACGACCTCGGGTAATCACAAAGAACAAATTCCTCCAAAGAATCTCAACCGAAGCAGAAGCGAAAGGCTGAGATGCATTTGGCAGGTTGATTTCGTCTGCTTCAGAAGTCAGAAAGTATAGGTTTGCTTCTACGGCGTTGAGCAAGGACCGATTCGCTCTGCGTTGAAGCAAGGAGTCAAGCCACCACGACAGCGTCAGCTTGTATATACCGGCAATCGCAAAGTAAATCCCTGCAAAAAACGGTATCGCTACGTTGTCAACGAGCCATGGTGTCTTCGTTCTCCGCACGCACGTAACCCCATCAATCTGCTTCATTGTAAATAGACCACCGCGACCATCACTCTTCCAGCGGTCGTGTGGTCGCCAACTGGGAATCTGAGGGCAAGAAATTGACCTCAAAGTACGAGTCGCCGGTGACTGGACCGCAGCTCAGGAAAAGCACGGGAATTCAGCGGGCCCTCTCTACTGCCTTAAATGCCCCTTGCACCGGCGCTGAAGCTTTCTCCTGACGAGACGAGTGCCGTTCGGCAATCAACCATTTCTCATTTCGGCGAACCCAAATATCTGTAATCAGAAAATTGCCGCATATGTCGCGATGATCCAGTGGCTCCGCCTCCTGAGTGATGGCGAGCGTCGCGACGGCCACGTCGTTCCAAATAGACACATGCACATCGGTGATCTCGTGGCGATGGATCATGTAACGGGGAAGGACAGAAAGCCAAGGCTCTTTCGGTATCACCTGTAGAGGTTGACCCTCAGCTCCAATGACAAGTTTGAATTCCGGAGCTTGAAAACTTGCTGCGGATGCAACATCTCTTTTCAGAATGGCGTCATTCCATTTCCGCTCCATGTCGTTAATGGTCGCGACAAATGCATCCTTTGCCTGAGTACTATCTTCCATGTGACCACCTCTGGTCCTGAGAGCGCCGAAGTCACCACCACGAGTATCGGGGCTCTCACGGACTCACGCTAATCTGGGGAGCTAATCCGGATCATACACATGGGGCCGAATGGGGTACGGCCCTGCAAGTTCTTGGCCTCAAGTTCCCGTTTGCCGGTTATACGACCACGACCCTCTCTCGGCTATTCGATGGTCACGCGATAAGCTCTGATCATGACCGCTTCTAAAGTTGCCTGCGTGCGCAATCGATTTGAGTTTCTTCTGCCGAGCGCGGAGCGAAGCCCAAAATGACTGGTATTCGCCTTTCGGCGCTCGCCGATACATCCCCAACTTTGGACCAGTGCATCGGAGAGACCGAGTCCTTCATGCAAGGTGCGCGCGTCAGCTGGCCGCACCGCATCGCCATGCGCGAAGTTCAGCGCGCTGTTGACGAGTCCGGCCGAGAATTGAGATTGACGCTTCCTCCGGGGCGCGATGTGTCTTTTCCGACTCGAGCGGGAAGATGGTGCTGCTGTTGGCGTCCATAAATTCGTGACCCGATTGTTCGAGAAACGACTTTGGTTCTGCGGGCTGGTTTTGGGATCGGCCGGTCCTCCCGAAGCTAGAAGACACAAGTTCTGAGTCGAATCGACGCATTGTGCGGGCCACCTTGAATCAAAACAAAAGGAGGGTCTACTCACCTACTCTGGTTTTGCCGTGGTGAATCGAATGCGGTTCGCAATGGTTGAATCACCGCGTGATCTCCAGCAGGTTCGGTTCTGCGTATTGCCAAGCCTCCGACGGCCGAAATCCAATTCTGTGGAATCCGGTCGCAGCAATTGGCCATGAACGTAAAGGGGCTTGACGAATCCCAGAGCCGGAGAGATTGGGCCGAGACACGCCACCGGTGCGATGAAGCGATACCCTCGTCCCGGGAGCGTTTCGATATAACGTGGCGAGTTTGCGGAGTCGAGCAGGGCCCCGCGAAGTTTGTGCATTGAGCGGTTGAGCCCAAGTTCGAAGTCCAGGTAAACGGCCTTGGGCCACAGACGCTCGCGCAGTTCATCCCGACTGACCAACTCACCTGGACGCTCGAGCAGGAACGCAAGTACCTTAAATGGTTGAGGCTGGATTCTGATCTTCAGGCCCTGTCTGCGCAACTCACCGCATTGCAGGTCCACTTCGAACGGACCGAAGCGAAGCTTTCGAGCCATGTGATCGCTAATCATAGTTCCTGAATCTGCGATTAGAATGCTCGTCCATCCTGCACTAGCGTTAGTTGACCCTGTAGACATACACCTGGCCTGCTTGCGAAGTAGTTCCGACGTTCGCCAATTTTGCCCCAACCACAATGAAGGGGTATCCCGGCACGACGGCTACACCGTACCCGTAATCCATGCCGTTCGCGGTGATTGACGGTGGCTCGAAAACAGAACTCGGACTCTCGGTCGCGGCAAACGGACTCGCGAAAAGGTGGACCGCTCCTACATATATGGTGCACGCAGAGCCGATTTGTGGATTGTTGGCGTTGGGAGCGCCAATCAGAATCGCACCTGCAGGCATGTCACCGAGGTCGAAGTTAGGAGACGCCCAGCTGTATGCAAGTCCGCTAGCGGGCAACAATTGATTTCCGTATCCCGAGCTTGCGATGACAGGTCCAGAAAAGATCAGAGCCATCGCCGTTGTGTCGCTTCCGCTAAACTGGTCACCTGTAATGACCACCAAGTCGGGACTGCCATTCAGGTCGACATCAGCGATACCCACGCCTCGACCGAAATTCGGCCCCGGTCCCGAGAGTGAGAAGTTCGATGACTGCTGAACCGGAGAGGAAAAAACGAAAACAAGACCACTCGTGCCACCTCCGGGGGCTCCAACTACAAGATCGTTTCCCGGATTGCCGTCAAGGTTCCCGATAGCGATTGCACTACCGAAGCCGCCGTTGCTGCCCGGATCCTGGACCTTCTGCGTGTAAGTAACGCTGCCCAACGCGTACTTGAAAATGAAGGCTCCACCAACCGTCGGACCTTTTTTGCCAGGGGTGGCACCGATAACAATTTCGTCCTTTCCGTCACCATTCAAATCGCCCATGGCCAAAGCTACTGCCCAATTCGCAGGTGCATCGAAAGTCGGCTGGATATGGTATGCGGTATAGCTCAAATTGAAAGTGGAGGGAGCAACGTTCCCCACGAAGAGATACGCGTTATTGTCGACGCCGCCCATCAGAAAGTCGGGAATGTGATCGCCATTTACATCTCCCGCTGCGGCGATTACCGCACGAACACCGGTCAAGAGCGGAATGGGATTTTGCCAAGCCAATCCTGTAATCGGGTTCACAGTTTGGGGAACCCCGGTCGTGGGATCCAAGAGGAATGCGAAAGTGCCCTGGCTGCCGCCGCTGAGTGTGCCAGAGGTAACAAAGGCCACTAAAGTGTCCACAATTCCGTCGTTGTTAAGATCCAACGGGCGGACTCGAATCGCATTGCCTAGAGCAAGGGTTCTGATCAGAGCTGTTCCATTCGGCTGCACTGGATTCAGTTCTGTGACCAGGGTGAACCCGCTCGGTGTGCCGCTTGTATAGCATCCAATCGGCGTGCCCTTCGCAGTAACTGCAAACTTGTCAGTTCCTTTGCCCGTACGTCCGTCGGTATTAGTTACAACGATGTCAAATCCACTGATAAGAGCACCGTCGGAAATGGTAATATTTGCCGTCAAAGTGTTCGAACGGACAAAAGCTGTCGAATTTACCGTAACTCCGCCGGGATTGGTAGTGCCGGACACGTACCATTTCGCGGTCGCGCCTCTGCTGAATCCACTGCCGCTGATCGTCACATTCAGGTTCGTCGAGCCCTGCGGCGCCGCTGATGGACTCGTCGATGTCACCTGGATCTGGCTCGTAGCCGACAATGCGCTCATTGCCGCGAGGAACACTACTAGACTCAGGAGTAATGACGATTTGCGATTGGTTTTCATATGCGCACCCCAGGGAAAGTTGGATTGCGACCGTCCTGCTGTTTTCGACAACTGCTTCTGATCACTTACACGGACAGGGTCTTCAGTTTTCCCGAACTTAATTGATCGAGCCGGAAATCACGAATCCAGCCCAGTAGTACGGATGACTGTAGCGAACATCGCTATTCCGGAGCTCGCGTTGTGCCTTGGCCAGAGCTTCGGCCCCGCCGCCTACCAGCAGATGCCGATAGACTCGGACCATCAGCTCCCGGGTGGACTGGTCATTTACTGCCCAAAGGCTTGCCAGCACATTCTGTCCGCCCGCGCTGAGAAACGCACGTGTCAGTCCGACGAACTCGTCGCCTCCGGGAGTCTCACTGAAATACCCGGCTCCCAATCCGGTCTCACAGGCGCTAAGCGTAATCAGGCGTGCGTGTAAGTTCATCCTGGCGATCTCGTATACCTCGAGGCGGCCGTTATTTTGGCCATCGGCTTCAAGTTCCAGCGCCGACAGCATCGGAGCATTGCGATTCAGCCTACCGTGCGTTGCTAGGTGGAGGTAGTCATAATCGCCGGCGATCTGTTTGAAGAGAGTCTTGGTGGCTTTCTTCCCCACAATCACGCGGGAGCTGGGACCGAAAATCTCACCGATTCCGCGGACCTCAGCGAACGCATTCGGCAGATGTGCATGGGATGGCGCCATTGCGAGCAATCTCCTGCCGCCCGGTTTCCCGCCTTTTGCCAAAGCTGCCGCAGCCGGCAGATACGTGATCGTGAACTTATCGACGAGATATAGATGCCGTCCGAAGGGAAGAGCCGCAAAGGGGATGTAATTAAGGGCGCTGTCCGGAACGATCAGGAGTTGCTGAATTCCGGAAAGATAGCCGGCGTTCTCAATCGGATCAATCAGCAGCTTTCGAAGGCCTCGGGCAGGTTCGATCCAGCCCTCGTGCCGTGCAGCGATCAGATCATGAAGCAACTCGCTTCGCGAATTCAAACTCTCCGAGGTCACGCCGACTGGCAATCCGGCAACCGACGTTGAAGTCACTACTAGGATGCTGAGGGTCTGTTTACCGACCACATATTCCACTAGCGCGGACCTCGCCGGGAGATGACGTTGCACCTCAGCGGCAGAAAGAACCTTCCCGGTGCCATCTTTTTTCGAGGAGCCCGCCAATTTGTCGGACGCATCGATCAGCGCTGCATAATCCCGTTCCGCCCGGCTCAGCTCAACCGAATACAGTTGCATATCCGGTCCGTGACGTTGGTCCTGCGGAACCGCATATTCTTTTTCCTGGGCCCGCCTGAGCGTGCGAATCTGTTCGCCAAGTTCCTGAATACGCTGCTGGGATGCAGGGTTCGCCGACTGGTGCTCGCTCGTCCCCAATTGATCGAAGTAAGCGCGGGCTCGAAGTCTCTCCGAGTACAGGAAAGCTTTGTCTGCCTTGTGAAGCTTCAGGAGCAACTCCACCAGCGCCACATAAACGTGGTAACGATCCTCCATATACCCTGCGCGATAGCGCTCTTCGGCAATGCGGGATCGCGTGTCTTCGATGACGCTGATCGCGCCTTCATACGCGGCGACAGCTTCCTCGGGCTTGTTCTGCGCGTCATATGCTTGCCCACGGCCATATTGAATACGCCATCCCAGTTCGGGATCGCGCAAATGTTCCTGCAAAGCCTGCGCAGACGAGTAATTGTCTAATGCCGCGGGAAGTTGTCGCTGCGATCTTCGCACTTCGCCGAGCACATAACGCGAAAGCGCCATCGCAGGCATGTTTCCGCTGGCCTCCGCGATCCGGTTTCCCTCAGAAGCATTTTCGAGGGCCGATTCGTAGTGTTCGCGATCAATGTCGTTCATCGCCCGCTGGATCATAGCGGAACTAGTTGTTCCTTTGTCATCCGCAGCGCGGGCCAGTTGGGATGCCTGCTGGAGATATCCTTCCGCCGCGTCATATCTCTTGCGGCGCCTTTCCAAATCGCCCAGGGCAATCAAGCCCGCTATCTCACCGGATTTGTTGCCGATCTGCCGCGCCAATTTGAGCGCGCGCTGAAAACGCGACTGGGCGCCAGTTCCGTTTCCGAGAAGTTCGTCGACCCGACCGGTATCAAGGAGGGACTCCACTAGCTCGCGCTTAAGGCCTGCACGCTCATAAACCTGTTCCGATGCTGCATATTCCTCGAGTGCCGCATCGAACCGCCCCAGCCCGGTCAGCGTGCTTCCTTTGCCTTTGCGCCAGTCCGCCTCCTCCTTCACCATGCCTGATTCATGTGCGATTTCCAGAGCGCGATCGAAGTTTTCCAGCGCGCCGTCAACATCGCCGGTTCCAGCGAGGCACAGTGCCATGTTTCCTAAATCAAGACTCGATGATGGCTTCAGGCCCAGTCGCTGGCTGATCTCAAATGCCTGCTGATAATAAGGAATTGCCTCCCTGAACCTTCCCAAAAGCAAATAAACTCCGCCGATATCGCCCAGGGCATCGCTCTCGCCGCGCTCAAAATGCGCGTCTCGATTCACTTCCAGCGCGTGCTGGTAATGTTCGAGCGCCCGTAGGTGGTCGCCTTTCTCGTCCCAGACAAGGCCGAGATTGTTAAGTGCCGATCCCTCCAGTTCGTGGTCGCCGACAGACGAGGCAATTTCGATAGCTTGATTCAAGTGCTCGATAGCCGCGGGATACTCCGCGCGTTCCCAATAGATCAGACCTAACTGATTGTGCGTGTTTCCCATCTCGCCGCGATCGCCAAGTTCTTCCTTCAGGTGCAGCGCTTGCTGCGCGAACTCGAGCGCCCGGTCGAGGTTTTCCAGGCGTCGGTGGCAGGTCGCGATGTAACCCAATGCAACGGCCTCTCCATGGCGATCATGGAGCGCGCGAAACATGCTGAGCGCCTTCTCAAAATCAGGGAGCGACTGTTTCGGGCCCTCTTGCAGGTAGGTCTGTCTTCCTTTCACAAGGAGGTCTTGGGCCGAAGGCTGCGCCTGCTGTGCGGCGGACGTGCAACCCAGCAACGCAAGACACAACGCGACTTGGATGGTGGCTGGCATCTCAGTGTTGGAATCGCCGTACCAGAAACCGCACCGGGGGAGATTTCATTCTTTGGCCATTGTCAAGGGAGGCCGTGATCCATACGAAATACGAGCCATCCTGAATGGCGGTATCGGCTGGGACCTGTAAAGCGGATCTCACAGTCTCGCCCTCCCAGATCAAATCGCCATCTGTCTTCACAATCCGGACCTCGTAGGTTCGGGAGCGCGGAATGGGATTCCAGCTAATCCTCAGCCGGTCGCCGCTGATCACGCTGTCTGGTTGCGGAAACAGCAAGCTTGGGACTAAGTTGCGGATCTGCCCTTTCCTGACCACATCCGGCACTTGCGAGAGTGGGGCTGGCGGCGGTTCCGAGGCGGCAATTTGCGGCGCAGCAGGTGCCGGCTCGTGCCGAGCGATGGTGGGTTCCGGCTTGCGCCCGATCATCGCAACTGCGATCAGCAATCCAATGGCTGCAAGCGCGCCCGCGGGCGACCAAAGCCAAAGTGGTGCCCTCCGCCGCGCCGTTAGTCGACTTGCTTTCTGGATCAGATGAGTGGGAACAGGTGCTACAGGGATTTCCCGCTGGGCTTTCAAAGCATCGGCAACCAGCAATCGGCAGCGCAGGCAGCCTGACATATGAATCTCGATCCATTCTCGCCTGTGCTTTCCAAGGGCGCCATCTGCATATGCGGCGATGATGTGTTCTCCAGGGCACCACCATTTGCGGCGCACGCCTTCGTCGGGCTCGCCTTCGAAGAGCTTAATGGGTGAGTATTCCTCAGTCCGGGGAACCTTGGGAGAATGGCTGTCCGGCATCTACGTCTCCTGTTCTATTTCACGGACAAGGGACTGGTTTTTCCGAAACTTATTTCATCGCCTGGTGTAGCTTTTTCAAGACCGATGCGAGCGTACGGTGCACGCTTTGAGCGCGGTCCAACCCGCACAATCGCGCGATTTCCTCGAGTGAGAGTTCCTGCTCGAATCGAAGCTGCAAAAGAAGACGCTCCCGGGCCGGTAACGAGTCAACGGCCTTCTGGAGTCGTGCATGCCGCTCCCGATCAGCGATCTGCATTTCCTGGTTCGGCGTTGGATCGGCAATGTCCACAATGCCTGGTTCGTCTTCTTCACCCAATACTGCGACGGTGGTCCCGAATTCAGGCCGGCGTACCGTTCCCAAAATCCAGTTCTGGCGCGAAGTCAACGAACCCACCAGTCGTTCCTCGATTTCGGAGAGATCAGTGATATATAAGCCGGGAAACCGAGATTTGACTCGGTGTAGAGTCTCCTGTTGCGAACTACGATCTACGATTCGGGAGTTGTATACCTCTAGCTCCAAGGGCGAGAGCTGTTGCATCGCTTTGAAAGGCCGGTGGCGGCCGAAACGGCTCCGATGCCAGTCGAAACAGAGATTTCTGGCCACCACCCGAAGCCAGGTGGTGAAACTAGCACTCCCGCCCGCCTTGAATTTCCGCAGCCGCCGACAACCGTCTCGAGCCAATCTCTCGCAGATATGGAGGTAACAATCCGCAGCCGCATCTTGATCCTGCGTGCAGGCACGCGCGGTCCGGTACAGGACAGAGCTGTATGACTCCAGAAACTCCGCCCATGCATCATCACGCGAATTCGATGACCCGAGCGCCTGCAGAAGAGGCACAACCCGATCATGATTCACTCGTTTACTCCGAAGGGGACGCGGGAGCTTGTTCGGCGAAGTGTACACCACCGTGGTTGCCAAATCTATCGTAAATTTCCATTCCTGCGATCGGCTTTTAGAAGACGAGACCCTCAGCCGATTCGGGATTTCGGCTCCCCAGGAATGAGCCCGGGTGGAGTGCATAGGACATCAAGGGATCGTCGAAGGCCCGCCCATCTTAATAGAAATAGAAGTTGACCTCCACCACAATCCGAACTGTAACCGGTCGGCCATCCTGCGTACCTGGGCGAAATCTGTGGCCTTTTACTGCCTCCAACGCCTCCGAATCCAACGCGGAATTGAGACCACGAAGAACTTTCGGCTCGAGCGGCATTCCATGCGAATCGATGATCACCGAGATCAGGCACGATTGCTGGAATTGCGATCTCCGCCTCGCGCCTGCTACTTTGACCTCCAGGGTGTGAACGGGGACGGGCGCAGTTACACTACCTCCGATTCGCCTTGGGTGCGAGGTTTCGGGATCTGCAGCAGAATCCAAGGAAGCATCCCGTGTAAGAACAGCTTCTTTTGGAGGGTTCGTCATCGCCGTGAATTTCTGTTCAGGCGTTGAGCGCAATCGTAGCTTATAGGTCTTCTGGCCACTTTCCGCTTCGACCGCCAAAAGACAGGTGTGGAGAGTGATTTCAGCCATCTCTGCCACGACCACCGGGATGCCTCTTAATGTGCCTGCCGTGAAACGATCTTCACCTACGATTCGCAGCGCCAGTTCGTCAAGGTCAGAGCCGGTCGGCTGAATGAATGTCAGATTATGTGGAACTCCAGCGGTGTCTACTACTAAGGCGAGGTCAACTTTGCCGTCAACTTTGAGTTCGCAAGGCGAGAACAGACCAGGTGAGAGTTTGGCAGGCAGGAGATTCGGAGCCGTCA
>Ga0157378_10003518_pt1 | contig 13892 bp, 12 predicted proteins | sample M65metaG_FD_115309 | JGI IMG/M metagenome (GOLD analysis project Ga0157378, IMG submission 115309) | Miscanthus rhizosphere microbial communities from Kellogg Biological Station, Michigan, USA - M6-5 metaG | ecosystem: Host-associated > Plants > Roots > Rhizosphere > Soil | place: USA: Michigan...
GACGACCTCGTCCTCCTCGCTGGACGAGCCGACGTTCATCGCCATGGCCTTACGCCTTGGCCGGGACGTGCGCGTTGGACAGCAGCACGGCGTGGAGCTCGGCGCCGAAGCCGCGCACTTGCTCCATGGCCGCCTTGTTGCGGCGGATGAGCCAGTTGTAGCCGAGCACCGCCGGCACCGCGACCGCGAGGCCGATGGCCGTCATGATCAGCGCCTCGCCGACGGGGCCGGCAACCTTGTCGATCGACGCCTGGCCGGCGACGCCGATGGCGGTCAGCGCGTGGTAGATGCCCCAGACCGTGCCGAACAGCCCGACGAAAGGCGCCGTCGATCCGACGGTGGCGAGAAACGCGAGGCCGTCCTGCGTACGGCTGTTGACGTTGTCGATCGCGCGCTGGATCGACATGCTGATCCAGTTGTTGAGGTCGATGTTGCCGAGCATGCCGTCGTGCTTCTGCGTCGCTTCGAGGCCGGATTCGGCGATGAAGCGGAACGGACTGCCGGTCTTCAGCGACTCGGCGCCCTGGCGCACCGACGGCGCGCTCCAGAACTTCTTCTCCGCGACGCGGGCCTGGCGCGACATCTTCGACTGCTCGTACACCTTGGTGATGATGATGTACCAGCTGCCCATCGACATGATCACGAGGATCATGAGCGTCGTCTTGGCGACCAGGTCGCCGCCCTTCCACAGGGCCTCGAGGCCGTAGGGGTTGTCGACGACCTCGGTGGACGTCGCCTTCCCGACGGCGGCGGGCGCCGGGGCGGGCGCAGCGGCCGGCGCGGGCGCGGCGGCGGGCGCCGGCGCCGCGGACGGCGCGGCGGGCGCGGCTGACGGCGCCGGCGCTTGGGCGGCGGCCGTCGGCGCCACGAGGGCGATCGGGGCCGCGATAAGCAGGGCCGCCGCCAGCGTGGCCAGTCGGGTCATTTTCAGCATGGTGTCTCCAGGCAATGGTTGCTCATCGGGTGAGATCTCGGACCGACGGTTTCGGGCGTGCCGGACGTCTGCGGAAGGGGTCGACGCCGGCAGCCGCGGGGAGGCTGCCGGTGCGCGATCCGCATCCTCGGATACGGCGGGCACCGGGTTCCGGACGCCGATCCCGGGCGCCGGGTTTGCTCGAGCGGTGCCGACCGCAGTTGACGCACACGCCAAACATCGAGGCCCCACGTCGGGGTGGGGCCGGTTCGTCGGAAAACCGCGGGATTCTACACAAACGCACCGAAAAAGCCACCACGAAATTAGAGGGAACGCTCTACGCGATCGACGCGCGCCATGTGGCGTTGCAGCAATCCGACACTCGGCGTTTCCCGCCGGAAACGGTAGGGCGCGCGCTCGCCGCCGGGCGTCGACCGCGGGCCGGGCGCCGGAAAGGCGGGCGCGGCTCGTCGGCCCGGGAGGACGTCTGCGCGCGGAATCGGCCGGTTCGTCGCGTCGGCGTTGTGACGTCGCGGGCGTGCTTCTACGATCCGTTCCGAGTCGCAGGGGGAAGTGAATCCGGATCGCGCCGGACCTGCATCCAAGAGATACGAGCACGCACGATCGACAACAGGCCCAAGGAGACGCACATGAACCGCTACCAACCGCAGATGCCCCGCACCGCGTTCGGATTGTTCGCCCTCGCGATGACCGCGTTCACGATCGCGCTGACCGTCGTCGTCCCCGCGAACATGGTCGTCAGCGCAACGCACGATCGCCTTGTCGCATCGTCAGCCGCGCCGAGCAACGGCAATGTGCCGCGCAACGTCCACGAAGGCTGATCGCCCCCCGCCACACCCGCTCCCCCACGCGGATCGCCGGCTCGCACTCGAGCCCGCGATCCGCTTTTTTTGCACTGACCCACATCGTTGTCGAACGCGCGCGTCGCGCCGCGTCGCACGCGTCACGCACGGGTTGCGCACGTGTCGCGAGCGTGTCACGCGCGGGCGTCACGCTGCTGCTCTTCGACGGCACGGCTCGTCGCGCGTCGCTTCAATTCACACCGCGATTCGATGCGTTCGTCGCAAGCGCGTTGCCGGCGTCCGCGCGCATTACTAGTATGCGTTCATCGACATGAAGACGCGCCACGACGCACCGGCGCCGCCCGCGAATCCGAACAGGCGCGTCGACGCATCCAACGAGCACACGGCACCTACCGGAGAATGGAGAGCACCATGAAGACTTACGAGGCAAATCTTCCGCGCGGCATCCTCGGTCTCGCAGCGGTCGCGCTGACCGTCGGGACGCTCGGGCTGGGCGTCGTGCTTCCCGCAGCGCTCGGACCCGGCGAGCAGGCGCAGGCCGTGGCGGCCTCCGCGGAATATGCGCGCGAGCGCACGTTCCGCGCGAGCGCGCCGGACGTCCGCTACATCGAGCCGATCGAAGTCGTCGCGATCCGCGATCGCAACGTGTCCGCGGCGCAGGAATCCGGCGCGCCGCGCAAGCGCGGCACGCAGGGCTGATCGCTACTTGATCAGCGGAAACGCCGCCGCGATGTCGTAATTCTGGGTCGCGCGGATCTTCGATTCGAGTTGCAGATAGCGCGCGGCCTTGATCGCCGGCAGCGCGCGCATCACACGGTTGTACATCGCCCGCCGCGCCTTGACCTCGGCTTCGTCCGACGCGACCAGCTCGCGCGCCAGCTGCTTGGCGTAGGGATCGGTGATCCGCCTGTCGCGCGAAAGCAGTCCTTCGAGCGTCACCGCACGCATGCGGTTCGCGAGCTCCAGGTCCGCCTGGTATTTATCGTAGACGGGCCAGAAGCGCCGGGCCTCGGCGTCGCTGAGCGCGAGCGTCGCGCCGACGAAGGCGCGCTTGTCGGCCTTGACCGCCGCGCGCAGCGCCTGCATGTCGGTCACGTCCGAATTCTTGTCCTGGGCGGAGGCAGGCGCCGCGAGCATCGCGAATGCGAGGCAGAAGGCGGCGAGAGATCTTGTCATGGTCGTTTCCTCGGGATGAGCGGGACGTCGAGCCGCGCGCGGCGCAACCGCGGCGCGGCGCCGTTGTAGCACATTTCGGAACGGGTCCGCATGCAAAAAACGGGGGGTCCGAAGACCCCCCGTGAAGGACAGGCAATGACGACTCTGGAGACTACTTGAACGTGTACTTCACCGTGCCGTAGACGAAGCGCGCGCGCGGGTCGTAGTACGACGGGTCGAAGCCCGAGATGAAGACGAACGTCTGGTTCGACAGCGGCGGATCCCGGTCCAGCAGGTTCTTGACCCCCAGCGTCAGGGTCCAGTTCTTGAAGCCGGTGTACACGCCTTGCAGATCCCAGATCGACAGCGAGCCGACGCGCCGGGTGTTTTCGCCATCTGCATCGAGGTTGCCGTCGATATACCCGGTCTGGAACGTTTGGCCCACCGTCGTGCTCCACGGCCCGTACGTCCAGTTGAGCGCGAGGTAATGCTTCCAGCGCGGGGTCAGGCCCGTGTTCGTCGCGCCATACTGATTCGAGACGAAGCCGGTAAAACTGCCGTCGCTGTTCTGCTGGTCGTACTGGATGTAGTACGTGCCCGTGAGCGAGGCGCTGAAGCGGCCGAAGTCCGTCGGCGGCAACTTGGCCTGGATATCCACGTCGAAGCCCTGGATCTTCGTTTCGCCCAGGTTGACGAACTTCTGGGAGATGGACGTGATCGGTCCCGGCAGGGTCGGGAACTGCGGCTGCACGGGACCGCGCGTGACGTAATTGCCGTAAATGTCCTGATTGTTCAGGATCGTGGTCGTGCTCGGGCCGTTCGAAAACAGATTCTTCAGGATCAGGTTGAAATAGTCGACGCCGAACGAGACGCCCGCGATGGGCTCGAACACCGCCCCGAGGCTCCATTGGGTCGACTTCTCCGGCTGCAGGGCCGGATTGCCGCCGAACAGCACGCCGAACTGCGTGTCGCAGTCGAGCTGATCATCGGTATACGGGCAGCGAAGCGGGTCGCTCGACCCCGCCTGGGTCACGCTGGTCGTCGCGCCGTAGAACAGCTGCGTCAAGGTGGGGGCGATGAAGCCCGTGCCCCAGGCGCCGCGGAACAGCAACGACTGCACGGGGTTCCAGCGCATCGAGAACTTGGGGTTCGTCGTGCTCCCGAAGTCGCTGTAGTGGTCGTAGCGGACCGCCAGATCGGCTTCCAGGTTCTTGACGATCGGAACGTTGAATTCGACGAACGCGTTGTAGACGTTCCGCGACGCGCTGACGGGGAGGAAGTTGCCGCCGAAGCCGGACACACCGTTGCCCTGCAGGCCCGGATTCGCATCCTCGTTCAACTCCTCCTTGCGATAGCCCGTACCGAACGCAAACCCGAGCGGGCCCGCCGGCAGGGCGTAGATGTCGGACGACGTCTTGAAATCAAAGCCGTAGTTCTTCGACGTGTTGTCGAACGTCTTCTCGTTGAAGTTCGTCGCTTGGAGCTGCGCCGAGACGGCGGCGGTGTTCGGTCCGAACAGGTTGACGTTGCCGCTGTTCAGCAATGGGTAGATGGATGGCAGGTAAGGGAAGCCGCCGTTCAGCTGTTCCTTGAATCGGCCCTCGCTGTAGAACCCGTCGAGATCCATGTCCCAGTTCTTCCAGGTGCCCTTAATGCCGCCGACGATCTGCCAGCCTTCGTTCGTGTCGGTCGTGTCGCGATTGCCGCACTCGACGCAGCGGTAGCGGACATTGAGCCCCTGACCGTCGACGCCCGAAGCCTGCGCAGCGGCGTGCGGATAGAACGGGCTGGTCGGGGGCAGCGTGATGGCGCCCGAAATCGAGTTGTCAGGGCCCCATGGAAACGCGTCCGAGAGCGGGACGGGCTGAATCTGGTTCTGGGTCTCGGCCTTCGAGTAGAACCCCGTGATGTACGCCTGCCAATCGGCATTGATCTGGTAGCGACCCGAGCCGTAGAAGTTCGTCATCTTCACGTCGGGAACCATCTGGACGCCCGGATAGGCCTCCGGATTGAAGCGGCAGCGCCCGCCCAAGTTGAAATTGGCGCCCGAACTCCCGTCGCAGGCGGGATAGTCGGGGCTGCCGATCGGAGGCTTGCCGCTCGAGATGTAGCCGGGGAATGTGTTGCCAGACGATGAATTGAGGCCGATCGACGGGATGTACGAATTCCGCGAATAGCTGCGGTCCTTCGTTTCGAGATTCGCCTGATCCTGATACGAACCGGAGATAAAGATGTTGTACTTGTCTTTCGCCAGGTCGCCCCACCCGGCCGAAGCCTTCACGTTCCACTGTTCGCCGCCGCCGCTGCGCGTCGGCGCGCCGTAGGTGCCCTCGACCTCGTAACCCTGGTAATCCTGCCTCGTGATGAAGTTGATCACGCCGCCGACCGCGTCGCTGCCGTAGATCGCCGACGCGCCGTCCTTCAGGACTTCGACGCGCTCGATCGCCGAGAACGGGATGACGTCGAGGTTGACGCCATAGACGCCCTGGAGCTCGCCGGCGTTGGGCTGGACGCGCTTGCCGTTGACGAGAACCAGCGTCGCCTGGCCACCGAGGCCGCGCAACGAGGCAGTCGTCTGGGACTGGGTCGTCTGGCCGAACACATTGGCCGTGCTGATCGCGCCCGCGCTGTTGTTCGCCGAAACGAACTGCAGGAGCTCAAAGGCAGTCGTGGCGCCGGTCCGGTCGATGTCTTGTTTTGTAATCACCTGAACGGGAAGCGACCCTTCGCCTTCGACCCGCTTGATGTTCGAGCCGGTGACGTCGACCTTGATGTCGGCCGCCTGCGCCGGTGCCGCGATCAGCGACACTGCGCCGCCGACGCCGAGCATGTAAGCGAGCGCCGACGCAACCTTCTTGCGTTGGAAAATCATGGAAATACCCCCAGAGAATGGTGTTACTAAAAGGGACGGTTTCGTCCCCCTTACGGCACACACCGCAACGGTACAACAGGGGGATTTTGACGGGCAATCAAAGGCCGCGATTGTTACAATGGCCCAGACCCACTTGTTGCAATTAGCCAACGTGCCGCTACGCCACGCTGAAGCCGCCGATCTGCCCGTCATCGTTGCGATCTACAACGCATCGATTCCCGGCCGGATGGCCACGGCCGATCTGGCGCCGGTGACCGTCGAATCGCGCCACGCCTGGTTCGCCGAATTCGATCCCGCGCGCCGGCCGCTTTGGGTGCACTGCGACATTGACGGAGCGCCCCCGCGCGCCTGGCTGTCGCTGCGCTCGTTCTACGGCCGGCCGGCCTACCAGGCGACGGCCGAGGTCGCTGTTTACACGGCGCCGGACGCCCAGCGCCGCGGCTTTGCGCGTGCGCTCTTGCGCCACGCAATCGGCCAGGCGCCCGGGCTCGGTCTGCGGACGATTCTGGCGTTCGTATTCGGGCACAACACCCCGAGCATTGGCCTGTTCGCCGCCCATGGGTTTGAGCCGTGGGGAACGCTGCCGCGCGTCGCCGAGCTCGACGGCGTCGAGCGCGACCTCGCTATCCTGGGCCTCCGTGTCGTTCGGGAGTCCGCCACATGAGCCCGGGCGGCTACGACATCGCCCCGGCCGCCCCGGCGGACATCGAGGACGTGCATGCGCTGATCGTCGCGCTGGCCGAGTACGAGCGGCTCACCGAGCTGTGCGTGTCCACCCCGGTGGACATCCGGCGGGCCTTGTTCGGCAGCCCCGCGTCCGCCGAGGCCCTAATCGTGCGGGATCGGGGCGACGCGCGGCAGGCGCTGGGATTCGCCCTCTTTTTCCATACTTTCTCGACGTTCAGGGGTCGCCGCAGCCTCTGGCTCGAGGACCTGTTCGTGCGGCCGGACGCGCGCGGCCACGGCATCGGCCGATCGCTGCTCCTCGCGCTCGCGGCGCTGGCGAAGGCCCGGGACTGCGCCCGGTTCGAGTGGGCGGTCCTCGACTGGAACCGCCCGGCGATCGGTTTCTACCAAAAGCTGGGCGCCCAAGTGCTGCCGGACTGGCGAATCGCCCGCGTGACCGGGCCGGCGCTCGACGCGCTCGCGGCCGGCCGGGTCCCTAGTTCGACGCCATGACCGTTCGGCAGCCGGCGATCGGCTCGACGTAATCGACCACCGGCCTCCAGTCAGGACCGGTCGGGTTATCGAACTGCGCGTTCAGGTAATAGCGCTTGCAGGGCTCCAGCGTCATGTCCATCGAGTGGAGCACCGAGCCGCCCGGCCAGCCCGGCGCCGGCGCGCCGAGCAGGATGTCGTGCTTGCCCGGGTCGACCTTGATCGGATACGACGCGTAGGCGCTGTAGCCATCCACCTTCTGAATCCCCACCGGGCGGCGATTCAGGACGGTCACGTTGAAACGCTCGCCGGAAATCTCGCTCCATGTAGGCCCGTAGGTCGCGCAGCCCGTGGCTGCGAGCAGCGGAACCAGCGACACGAGCGGCAACGTACGCGCAAGCAATCGGTTCATCTCTGTCTCCTCGTTCTCGGCCAACTACGCAAACATGCGGGCGTGGCGTCCTGTTCCCGAAGGATCCGCGCCGGTCGTCCGCGGCAAGCGCGGGCCCCGCCCACCCTCGTGCTGTCCTCGTTAACGCTCGGCCACGCGCGGCGTTTACAGCCTCGCGCGCGACGATCGCTGCATCGCGATTTCGGGTCACGCCCGCGCCGCGTCCCAGCCCTTCGGTATGGACGCCAGCAGCTTGCGCGTGTACGGCATCTTCGGGTCGCGGTAGATCTCGTCGGAGTTCGCGATCTCGACGATCTCTCCCTCGTTCATCACCATCACCTGGTCCGAGATGTACTTGACCACCGCCAGGTCGTGCGAGATGAAGATGTACGACAGCCCGAACTCGTCCTGCAGGTCCTGGAGCAGGTTCAGCACCTGCGCCTGCACCGAGACGTCGAGCGCGGACACGGATTCGTCGCAGATCAGGATGTCGGGCTTCATCGTGAGGCAGCGCGCCACCGCGATGCGCTGGCGCTGGCCCCCTGAGAACTCGTGCGGGTACTTGTAGAAGGAGACTTCCGCCAAGCCGACCTTGGCGAGCAGCTCGAACGCAAGGTCGGTGCGCTCCTGCGCGTTGGCCCCGATGCCGTGGATCTGCATCGGCTCCGTCAGGATCTGCCCGACGGTGAAGCGCGGGTTGAGCGACGCATACGGATTCTGGAAGATGATCTGGATGCGCCGCTTGTAGGGCATGAACTCCTTCGGCGACAGCGACAGGAGGTCGCGGCCCTCGAACAGCGCTTCGCCGGTCGTCGCCTCGTGGAGGCGCATCAGCGTCAGGCCGACGGTCGTCTTGCCCGAGCCTGACTCGCCGACGAGGCCGAGCGTCTTGCCCTTGGGCAGGTCGAACGACACGTCCTTCACCGCCTTGAACTCGCGCTTGCCGAACAGCCCCTCACGCGAATAGAAGCTCTTGCCGAGCCCGCGCACCTTGAGCACGATCGGATCGCCGGCGGTGAAGCCGCGGCTGCGGTCCGGCAAATCGGCGCCGGCGCGCGGGCTGCCGTTCATGAAGTCGTCGATGACCGGCAGGCGCATCGGGCGGTGCTCGAGCGGCGGACGGCACTTGAGCAGCGCCTTCGTGTACGGGTCGCGCGGCGCCTCGAACACCTGGCTCGCCGGCCCGTTCTCGCGAATCTCGCCGTTGCGCATCACGACGACGTGATCGGCGATCTCGCCGACCACCGCGAGATCGTGCGTGATGAACAGCACCGACATCTGGTGCCGCTTCTGCAGCGCGGCGATCAGGTCGAGGATCTGCTTCTGGATCGTCACGTCGAGCGCGGTGGTCGGCTCGTCGGCGATCAGGAGCTTCGGCTCGCAGGCGATCGCCATCGCGATCATCACGCGCTGCTGCTGCCCGCCCGAGAGCTGCGACGGATAGAAGTCGACGCGCCGCTGGGGGTCGGGCAGGCCCACTTCCTTCAGGAGGTCGATCGAGCGTGCACGAGCCGCACGTCCGGTCATCCCCATGTGGAGGCGCAGCACTTCCTGGAGCTGGAAGCCGACGGTGAACACGGGGTTCAGCGACGTCATCGGCTCCTGGAAGATCATCGAGATGTCCGCGCCGCGCAGGTCGCGCAGGTCGCGCACGGGCGCCGTCGCGAGGTTGCGGCCGCCGTAGAGGATCTCGCTGCGCGGGTCGATGATCGTGTTCTCGGGCGGCAGCAGCCCGAGGATCGCGAGCGAGGTGACCGACTTCCCCGAGCCCGACTCGCCGACGAGCGCCAGCGTGCTGTTGCGCGGAATGTCGAACGAGATGCCCTTCACCGCGTCGAACGTCGTCTCGCGGTCGAGACGGAAGCTCACGCGCAGGTTGCGGACGCGGACCAGCGGCTCCGCGGTGTCGACGGGGTCAGTGGCCACGGCGGCCCTTCAGCTTCGGATCGAGCGCATCGCGCATCGCGTCGGTGAACAGCGAGAAGGCGGTGACGAGCAGCGCCATCGCGCTCGTCGCGGCGACGAGCTGCCACCACTTGCCCAGGATCAGCTCGTTCTGCGCCTCGTTGAGCATCGAGCCCCACGACACGACGTCGACCGGCACGCCGAAGCCCAGGAACGACAGGATCACCTCGGCCTTGATGAAGCCCACCGTCAGGATGGAGAGTTGCACGAGGACGACGTGCGAGATGTTCGGGAAGATGTGGACGAACACGCGCCGCGCGTTCGACGCGCCGATCGCGTCCGCCGCCTGCACGTACTCGCGCGCCTTCTGCTTCAGGTATTCGGCGCGGATCAGCCGGAACACGCCGGACCAGCCGGTGAGCCCCAGGATCAGGATGATCGTGAGCATGCCCTTCTGCTGGAGCACCGCGGCGACGGCGAGCACGAGCAGCAGGTAGGGAATCGCGCTGAAGATGCTGTAGAACCAGTTGAAAAGGTCGTCGACCCACTTGCCGTAGTAGCCGGCGAGCGCGCCGAACACCGTGCCGAGGAACGTCGCGACGATCGCCGACATGATGCCGACGAAGATCGACGTCTCCGAGCCCTTGATCGTTTTCTTCAGGACGTCGCGGCCCCACTTGTCGCCGCCGAACGGGAGCGTCGCCCGGCGCTCCTCGGCGGCCGCGACGGGCTCGCCCTTCGCGCCCTTGCCCGCCTTGATGTCGGCCATCACGTCCGCGAGCGGATCCACCGACTTCTCCTCGGCGCCGGCGGCGGCGCCGGGAACGGCGCCGGGGACGGGCGCGGCGCCGGGCGCGGGAGGCGTGCGGCCGGCGCGCAGCTCGGCGATCACGTCGCCGATGGGGTCGACGATCTGCGACTTGTATTCCGACGCCGGCGGCTCGACGACCGGCGCGGACGCCGCGCCCGCGGGCGTCCCCGCCTCGACGTCGGCGCCGATGAACGACGGCGGCGCGTAGTTCACCCCGACCTCGCGCGACCAGTCCTTGGCGACGAGGCCGAGGCCGGAGAGGATCATCAGCAGCAGGAACAGCCCGACGATCCACAGCGACACCATGCCGACGTAGTCGGAGCGAAGGCGTCGCCACGCGAGCGTCCAGAGGCCGGGCGAGACGGTGTGCGGAACCTCGCGCGGGCCAAGTGACGCCTGCGACGGCGATTTGAGCGGCAAGTCGTGCGGCACGGTTGCCCCCCTTATTTGAGCTGGACCCGCGGGTCGACGGCCTTGTACGTCAGGTCGGCGAGCAGGTTCGTGGCGATCGTCGCGAACGCGACGTAGACGGTGATGGCCTTGATCACCGGGAAGTCCGAGCGCTCGACGGCGAGGATCACCTCGCGGCCGATGCCTGGGATCGAAAAGAACCGCTCGATCAGGAAGTGCCCGAGCAACAGGCCGGGCAGCGACGCCATCAGGTACGTGATGATCGGGATCGACGCGTTGCGCAGCACGTGCACCCACATGATGCGGTTCTCGGAGACGCCCTTCGCACGCGCCGTGCGCACGTAGTCCTGGTTGATCTCGTCCAGGATGAACGTCCGGTAGAGCCGCAGGCTCGGCGCGATGCTGACGGCCAGGCCGATCAGGATCGGCAGCGTCGCGTACCGGAACAGGTTCTCGATGAAGCTGTCGCCCCAGCCCTGCACGGGGAACCAACCCAGCTTGTAGGCAAAGAAATACTGGAAGACGATGATGTAGACGAGGATCGAGATCGACAGGCCCACCGTGCAGACGATCATCACCATCCGGTCGGTCAGCGAGCCGCGAACGTACGCGACGGCGAGCGCGAGGCCGATCGAGATGATCGTGTCCAGGATCAGCAGCGGCACCAGCACCGTCATCGACGGGCCGAGGCGGGTCGCGAGGATGTGCGACACCCGCTCGTTCGTGCTCCAGCTCGCGCCGAAATCGCCCGTCAGGATCTGCTTCACGAAGATCCCGAGCTGCACGTAGTACGGCTGGTCGACGCCGAGCTGGCGCCGGATGTTGTCGATCTGCTCCTGGTTCGAGATCTTGCCGGCGAGCACATACGCGGGATCGCCGCCGACCCAGTTGAACAGCAGGAACACGAGGAGCACGACCCCGAGCATCGTCGGGATCATCTGCCACACGCGCCTTACGATGTAACCGCTCATGCCTCACGCCCTCCCCCCGCGCGGATCGCACGCGGAACGGGTTGCCTCAAGGTGCGGGACGACCGGGCCGCGGATCGATGCGGCCCGGTCGCCACGCAATATCGCCCGCCGTCGCGCCCGCCGCCGGCTCTCGTGGAGCCGGGCGAAGGGCCCGCGGCGTCGGCCAGGGCTGATTCCCGCGCTGCCGCGGGCCGCCGGCCTTTCTTCGACTCTCCTCAGTACCCCGGCGCAACGCGCCGGCCTCCAGCCGTGCTCCACCTCCTCCTGCTACCTGCTTCCACGTGATCCGGCCAACGTTACTTGGTTTTGGCCGCCACGTCGATGTACGCCCATTCGTTGTGCAGAATGGGATGTTTCTTGTAGCCCAGCACCTGCGGCTGTACCAGCATGTTCCGGTAGCGCGCGATGTCGAGCCGCCACGGGGCATAGTTCTCGATCACCTTGGCCATCTCGCGGTAGAGCTTGTTGCGCTCGGGCGAGTCCGGCATGCGGATCGACTGCTCGTAGAGCCTGTCGTACTCGGGGATCTTCGCGCAGGCGTTGTTGCTCTGGCCGATGTTCTTGCTGTAGAGGAGCTGCATGAAGTTGTCGGCGTCCGGGTAATCGGCGATCCACGACGCCGTGCGCATCATCAGCTTGCATTGCCGCTCGAGCTTCAGGAGCTCGGGGAACTTGTCCTTCTGGACTTCCATCCGGACGCCGATCGAGTCGAGCGCCTTCTTCCAGACCTCGTCCTGCTGGCGCCCGAGCGAGTCGGGACGCGACGCGTAGCGCACCGTGAACGGCTTGCCGTCGGGCGTGTTCCGGTAGCCGTCCGCGCCCTTCTTGTAGCCGACGCGGTCGAGGAGCGCATTCGCGCCGGCCGGGTCGAACTTCACGCTGCTCCTGTACGTCGGGTCGTAGCCGTTGACCCCGGGGGGAATCGGGAACTCGACCTCGACCGCCTGCCCGTTGCGGACGACCTTGATCTCCTCGGCCACCGGATAGGACATCGCCATGGCGCGACGGAGCGCGATCTTCTCCTTCTCGAAGCCGCCGACCACCGGGTCCTGCAGGTTCCAGAAGTGATACGAGATCTCGGGATCGACGAAGCGCGACAGCTTGACGCCCTTGCTCGCGAATTCCGGCCGGAGCACGCCGCCGTCGAGCACGTTCGGCGCCAGCGGGCCTTCCAGGTTCATGATGTCGAGCTCGCCGTTCTGGAACGCGAGGAGCCGCGCCTGGTCCTCCTCGATGATCGACACCTCGACGCGGCCGATCTGCGGCATCTTCTTGCCCTTCATCTCGGCCACCAGCTTCGCGTCGGCGGCGTCGACCGGCTTGAAGTCCCAGACGAAGCCGCGGAAGTCGGGGTTCGCCTCGAGGATGATCTTCGAGCTGCGCACCCACTGCTTCAGGACGTACGGACCGGTGCCGACGGGATTGGCCATCGCGCGCCCCGCCTCGTCGGCGTACGCCTCGATCACTTCGCGCGCGACGGCGGACGTGGGCTCGTGCGCGAGCACGTAGGGCAGGTTGTAGTCGGTGTCCTTGAGGCGGATGCGCAGCGTGTACTTGTCGGGCGTCTCGAGCCCGGCGATCTTCGCGTCGTAGTCGAACTTGCCCGTCTTCTTCGCCTGCTCGGCCGCCTCGTCGAGGCCGACGATCTTGCCTTCGACGAGCCACGCCCACGGGCCGCGCATCTTCGGGTCGATGAGGCGCTTGATCTGGTAGGCGTAGTCGTCGGCGACGAGCTCGCGCTTCCTGCCCTTGAACGCCGGGTCCGGCGTGAAGTAGATGCCCTTCTTCAGCTTGACCGTGTACGTCTTGCCGTTGTCGCTGACGACGGGCAGCGCCTCGGCCGTGAGCGGCACGAGCTTCGCCGGCCGTGCGAGGTAGTCGTACGTGAGCAGCGTCTCGAAGATCGCCTGCTCGATTGTCGCCGAGTAGAGGTCGTGGGCCGCCGCCGGGTCGAAGCCGGTCTCGGCCGCGGGGAACACCTGGCGCACGACCTTGCCCATGTCGGCGGCGGGCGCGACGCCCGGCGCCGCCAGCGCCACGGCCAGGATCAGCGCGGCGAGGACGCCGTGGCGGCGGCGGGCGCGCATCGCCGTCACGTCCGCGGCTCGAGGTCCATGTACAGGAACTCGGCGTTGAGGATCGGGTGCTTCTTGTAGCCCTTCACCCACGGGCGGATCAGCTGGTTGCGCTCGCGCGACGTCTGCAGGCTCCACGCGCCGTCGACTTCCATCTGGCGCGTCATCTCGAGGAACAGCAGGCTGCGCTCGCGTGAATCCGTCGGCAGCGCGCGCGATTTCACGTACAGCGCGTCGAACGACTTGGACTCGTAGCAGCCGTTGTTGCTCTGGCCGGTGTTGGGGCCGTACAGGAGCTGCATGAAGTTGTCGCCGTCCGGGTAGTCGGCGATCCACGCCGCCTGCCACATCATCAGCTTGCAGGCCTTCGTCGCCTTCAGGTTGTCGGCGAACTTCGAGATGTCGA
>Ga0157378_10003520_pt1 | contig 13887 bp, 10 predicted proteins | sample M65metaG_FD_115309 | JGI IMG/M metagenome (GOLD analysis project Ga0157378, IMG submission 115309) | Miscanthus rhizosphere microbial communities from Kellogg Biological Station, Michigan, USA - M6-5 metaG | ecosystem: Host-associated > Plants > Roots > Rhizosphere > Soil | place: USA: Michigan...
CGCGGACTGCGGCCGCCGATGGCCGAATAGCGTTCCAGCTCCGCCATCGCCTTGGCCTTGTCTTCCTTAGCCAGGTACGCGTTGGCCAGAAATTCGTACACATTCCCGAGTTCCACGAAGTCCGGATAAAGATCGCGAATGGCGGTGCCTTCCGTGATCACAGCGCTCCAGTCCTTGTTCTTGGCGGCTTGCGAAACCATCTTCAACTGCTTTTGCCAGTCTTCGAATCCGTCTACCTGCTTCTTGTACTTGGCGTCGATCCACGGGAAAAACTGCGCGTCGAACTCTTCCGGCTTGAGGTTCAATTCCTTCTGAATGGATTCCACCGTGTCCATGCGATCGGCGAAGTCATGAATCATCGCCAGAACTTTGTCGTAGCCCCATTTTTCCGAGATGAATGTGATCACCTGGCCGCCCTGGAAATAGGAAACCGTCACTTGCTCCGGATACGTCGGATGAATGAAGCCCCGATCCAGATCCGCGATCGGCAGCAGCTTCTTATCCCGCATCGCCATGATCGACGGCGGATCCAGCCGGTCTCCCCAATCCGTCGCGCCGGAAGCCGCGGTTTCTTCATATACCGCCAGGCCCTCGGTAAACCAGCGCGGGACGCGATGATTCGTCATGGAGAGCACGTATACGTGGCTGAACTCGTGCCACAGCGTGCTGGCCCAATGGAATTGGCCCGGCGGACGTCCGCTAGGCGAATCCATGGCGACGTACTTGCCGAACGTCACACCCAAAGCGCCCAACCCCGGCAAACCCATGGTGCGAACTTCGAAATCGCCATGATCGGGATAGACCTCTAGCTGGACCGGAGTGGTGATTTTGAACTTGTATCTCTTCTCGTAGGTCGCCATGGCGCGATCCAGTTCCGCCTGGAAATAGGGCCGCAAAAGAGTGGACTCTTTCTTGTCCAGTTTCAGAACGGTGGTAGGCGTGGTGAAGGTCTCCACGCGCTTGTCGATGCTGTCCAGCAGCTTCAACGTGTTGCGCACCAGCGGCGAAGAATAATTCGCATTGAAGCATTGCTCCAGATGCTCGCGCGCTTCTTTGTTCTGGCCGAAGCGCATCAGGTTGACGCCCAGCTCCGCGCGCGCCGACCACAGATCCGGTTTCAGCTCCAGCGCCTTGCGGTAATACTGGATGCCTTCGTCGTAGCGTCGATTAATCACGAAGAAGTGCCCGGCGATCGAGTATGCCTCGCCGTACGTCGGGTTGATCTTAAGCACCCGGTCGATCCATTCTTTCCCCGGTTTGTCGTCCAGCCAGTCCACCGTCGCCAGAATCGAAAGCGCATCCAGAGCTTCGCCGGAGGTATCCAGCGCCTTCTTGGCTTCTTCGACGGCTTTTTCCGGATGGTTGTCTTCGAGCGCAATGCGAGCCAGCAGCTCACGTGCTTCCACCAGGTTCGGATCGGCCTTCAGTGCTTTATCGGCGAAGTCCGCGGCGTTGCCTTCGAAGGCGTCGCTGGCTACCAGCGCCATACCGTACAGGGCCTTCGCGTTGTTCGGGTCGATCTCCAGCGCTTCCTTGAACAGGTCCGCCGCATCGCCCGGCTGCGAATAATCCACGAACAACCGGCCCCAGCGAACCTTTAGATTGGCATCCTTCGGACGGGCCTTCGCGGCATCGCGAAACGCGTCGTTGGCATTGCGGTAGTCCCGCAAGCCGTACAACCCTTCAGCCTTGAGGCCCAAGTCCTTGGATCGCGACAGCGCCTGGTAACAAGCCGTTGTGCCCGGATCGCCATGCTTCCGCAGCGCTTCGCACTGCATCACTTGGGATGAAGTCTGTGCCTCTACCGGCGTCGCGCGGAACATGCCACCGCGATGCGCGAAGTAGAAACCTGCCGACAGCACAGCGGCAACCAAGAGTGTCGTTTGCAGCTTCATTTGTCGAGCTCTTCTTGAACCTTGGCCAGATCCAGCAGCATCTGGCGCATTTGTTGCTGATACTCGCGCTGAGGAACCGCCGCCTTGCGATACTTCAGTTCGTCGATCTGGGTTTCCAGCTCATCCTTGCGCTTCAGCAGCTTCTGCTTTTCCGGATCGTTCACGATCGACGCCACCGAGCCCAGGTGCAGCAAAACCTGGCGGCCCGCGACTAATCCCTCGCCGTTTTCCGCCGACGGAGCCTTCACGCCCTCGCCCTTTCCAAGATCTTCGATGATGGCGTGTTCGGTGGCCAGACGTTTTTGCGTCTCGAAGTACTTGGCGGTCTTCTCTTCGCCGTAGCGGAATGCCTCCAGCACGGAAATCGACTGGTTCTTATCGGTATCGGCCGTCGGATCCCGCAGCGCCTCGATGAAGAACCGGGTAAACACCGTGGCGTTCTTCTCCGAGCCGGCCTTGGTCGCGGTGATCACCACCCGCTTGGGCTTTTGCAGCGTGGACAAAGACCCGCCGCTGGCGCTGGTCGCGTTGACGATCACCTGGCGCGCTGGAATTCTATCCAGCAGCGAAGCAAGCTCCGTGGCCGAAATGTCCGGACCCGGAATATTGAATTTATAGTCCAGGTCGTCGAAGGTTCCATGGCCGATCAGAACCAGCACAAACGAATCGTCGGCCTTGGTTTGCGTCGCCAGAGCTTTCAGCTTCGCTTCGATATTCGCTTTGGTAGCGTCTTTGCCCGAAAGCGTATCCACCTTGGCGCCCGGCTCGCTCTTCAACAGCTTATTCAGATCCGAGGCCCATCCGGTGAAGCGCTGTTCGTACTGGTCTTCGCCGCCCAAACCCGCCACGGTCAGGAAATAGCTGTCGGCGTGCAGCGTCAGAGCAGCGCCTGCCAGCAAAATGAGCGTCCTCATATAACTCCCCATTTGCGGCGCAACAGCCATTCCGCCGCACGGATTCCCAGGAACAGCAGGAAGATGGCCGGCAGATCCCACAAATCGCGCGTTTCCCGCACGGTGATGCCTGCTTGGGAATAGTTGATGTCTTTCCCCAGTTTTTGCGCGTCGGCGGGCTTGTAATACTGTCCGCCCGTTTCGGACGACAGTTTTTGCAGCAGCTCGCGATTCTGCTCCACGTGGAAGTTTTCGGCGATGCCGTCCTCCCGCCGGAACGTAAACGTATCTTTGCCGATCTCTTCGGCGCCGCGCTTGGCCACTACTTCGACGATATACGATCCGGCCTGCGGAACGGTCCAGTCCGCGCTATAGACCCCTTGTTCCAACGGTGCCGGCGTCATGTTCACAACCTGCTCGGAGATGCCTTCGCCGGTGATATGCGCTTCCACGTTCGCATCCGATGCCGGCAGATATGTCTTGTCGCGAACGTCGGCGCGCAGCGTAATCCGCGATTCATCGGCCAGCAGCGTCTTGGGCGTCGATCCCGTGATATGCCGGGGCGTATCGCTCACCACCCAGCGCAGCAACTGGCGATAGAACATTTCATGCGACATATCGGCGACGGGCTGCAGCATCTGCCAGCGCCAGCTTCCGCCGGTCGCGAAAATCGCAGTCCGCCCGCGGCCATAATTCATGGTTACCAGTAGTGGACGTTTCGCGCCCCCGCCTTCGCGCGGAATAAAGTTAGCCAGCACCACGGCTCCCAGCTTGGGCTCGCCCGGATCCTGGAATGTCCGGATATAAGGAAGCTTCTTCCAACGCTCCACGTTCTTGTTGGGATCTTCCTCGATGCGCGTGATCAGGCTGTCGCGGCCTTCAGACGTCAGCTCGACGTCGGCGCCCGCGAACGAGTAGGTACTCTTGCGCTCCGGCAACGTCGTCGGGAGAATGTCGGCGGCGGACGATTTGGCCCAGCCTCCATCCGACAGCGAATCCTTGCCGCCCAGGAATAACACGCCGCCCCCGCGCCGATCGACAAATTGCTTCACCATGTCCTGCTGGTTCTTGGTCAGGTAGGGAGCATCCACGCTGCCGAAGATCAGGCCGTCGAATCCGAACAGTTCTTCGATCTTGCTGGGGAAACCGTCTTTAAGCTCGTTGGTGTTGACAACGCCTTGCTTTCCGTCCACCTGTTCCTGCCGGTAGAGCTTGTTGGGAGCCGTACGCAGGATCGTAAACAGGTCGATATTCTTGTCGTCTTCTACAGCACGGCGCAGGAACTTGAATTCCCAGCGCGGCTCGCCTTCCATATAGAGGATCCGCGGCTTGCGCACGTCTACGTTGATCAGACGCGTCACGCGGTTATTGCGCGGGTTTTCCTCGTTCGGAAACGGCTCTATGGAGGCTTCCAGAGTTTTCACGCCCGCCGGACCGGCGTTGAATAGAACCGACTCCACCTGTTCGGTGCCCTCGGGTTTCAATGTGATGTCCTGGCTGACGACGACCTTGGAGCCTTCCTTCAGCGTGATCTTGGCCTTCTGGCCGGTATATCCATGCTGATGGAAGCTCACCGTCGCAGCCAACCTCGATTCCGGCAACGCGCGAGACGCCACATCCACATTGCTGATTTCGATGTCGTGGGTCATGGTCTCGCGGCCCAGCCCGATGGTATGAACCGGAATCCGCTGGCGGCGAATCTCGGCCAGCGTCTCCAAGTCCACGCCGCCGGTGTTGTCCGCGCCGTCACTCAGCAGAATCATCGCGCCGATCGGGAGACTCGACGCGTCCGCGGCCACTTGCTTCAGGCTCTCGCCGATGTGCGTAGCCGTGGCCCCCGCCGTAAGCTGTTCTAGTTTGTCGATCCGCTCGGCATGATCGCTCATGCGGTACAGCCGAACCTGGAACTTCTCCTGCAATGCTTTCAGCAACCCGCCGTTCAGGACCTTTTCGGCGGCTTCTTTGCGAGTGCTGTTCTCATCGCCCGTGGTCATGCTGGAGGAATCGTCGATCACCACCGCGACGATGTTCTGCTGCGCCTTCAGAGCGGAAACGCTCAGCGCCGGATGCCAGATCAGGAAGAGCAGCAGCGCTGCCAGTGCGATTTGCAGAGCCCAGATGGAGGTCCGCCGGATCACGCCCATCGCGGACGTCCCCGAGCCTTGGCGCCAAATCAGAAAACCCAGCACCGCCGCCGCGGCCAGGAGGCCCAGGCCCATGAGCCATAGCGGCCAGCCGGAAAGGAAGATAAACGTCCCTTGGCGATAGATCGAGAGCGGATACTTAAAGAGAAACTCGAACATGTAGGAAGTAAGCTCTCATTAGTGTGTCAGATCATACATGACGTAGTTGGCCGAGATTCGATACGCCATGGATGCATATTTCTCCGGATACTGCGGGTCGTCTGACCATTCGATCGCGTCTCCCATGTCTACGTTATGGCAGATCCCCACCATAACCCGGCCCTTGTCATCGTAGATTGCTCGGAACTTGGGGTCAAATCCATCGAACTCCCAGGGGATCCCGCTGTAGATAAACTGCGCGCCCGGTATACGGGAAGTCTGGTCTATATCGTATATGACGTGGAAGATCTCGGATTTGTTATCCAAATCCATCACCGCACGGCGGGGAAACACTTTGCGCATGCCTTCCATGAAGACATCCCACTCTTGCGTGCCGTGAAAATCGTCGGTCATGAAGAAGCCGCCGCGCAGCAGATAATCGCGCATCTGGTCGGCTTCTTCGTCGTTCAGGCTCCAGTGCCCGACCTCGACGCCATAGACGAAGGGCCAGTTGAAAATATCGCTGCTGTTATCCAGCTCCACAACCTGTTCCACGGAGCGCGCGTCGAGACGGGTCAGCCGCAGCAACCCTTGTAACGTATGGCGATCGCCCAGGGGATAATCCGTGCGCCAGCCGTAGCGCCCCGTATTGTTCGGGAGCGGATGTTCGAAGGTGGAGCTGGTGTATTTTAGCCGTCCGCGGGTCCATTCGGCCTGGCGTTCCCAGTCCGGGGGCAGCGGCGCGATGGCGTGATCTTCGGTGCTTTCGTAGGAAAGAAACGGCTTCTGGGCGTTCAAGATACCCCAGGTGCCGAGGCCGCCCAAAATCAGGAAAATCGCCGCGCGGAAGCGCATGAAAGTCTTAGCCGGACTTAAGGATAGCACGGCCTTAGTGAGTGAGGTCGTACATGGCGTAATTTTGCAGCGCGCGATGCGCCACAATCGCCATATCGGCAGGATATTCAGCCTCGTCGGAATGCTCCCAGGCGTCGCCTAAGTCCATGTTGTGGCAGATGGCGACGGTGATCCGTTTCTTCTCATCGTAGATGGCCCGCCAGCGCGGATACGGATCGCTGGCCTGCTCATAGGTTCGTCCGTTATACAGCGCCGCCAGACCGGCCACTTGGACCTTCGTATCGACGTCCGCCAGAATATGGAAGATCGGTTCGGTTCCAGGCAGATCCTCTATCTGCCGATCCGGGTAAACCTGCTGGATGCCATCGGTGAAAATCTCCCACTGCTGCACGCCGTGGAAATCGTCCACCATCAGGAATCCGCCGCGATCCAGAAAATCGCGGAGCTGCGCGCCTTCTTTCTCGTTGATGCTCCACTGCCCGACTTCGACCGCGTAGAGAAACGGCCAGTTGAACAGGTCATCGGTTCCATCGAGTTCTACGGGCTGCTCCACGGATCGGGCATGAATGCGCGTCAAGCGCTGCACGCCGATGATCAGGTGCCGATCGCCCAGCGGATAGTCCGTGGCCCAGGCTCCCTCTTGACGAAACCCACGAAAACCGCGGCGACCTCCGAACGCATCCCGATAACGCAGGCGCGCGCTGACCCACTCGGCTGGCTTATCCCAGTCCGCTGGGAGACGAACGCCGCGGTCTTCACCTTCGTATTCCCGAAATGGTTTTTGCGCAAACACCACACCCCAGGTGATCAGCATCGCCAGGAGTATCAGGAAAAATGTTTGCAGGCGCATTCTGCGCCCAGAATACCACCAATGAAGGTTACTTAATGCGATAAGTCGTAGACGAAATAATTCATGGCGATACGGTAGGCCATGTTGGCCCATTCGGCCGGATAGGCCGGATCGTCGGACCATTCCCAAGCGTCGCCCAGATCCATGTTGTGGCAGATGGCGACTTCCACGCGACCCTTGTCGTCGTAGATGCCCTTCCATTCGGCTTGGTAGCCGTCCTGTTCATAGGTACTGCCGGTGCGAAGATACTGCGCTCCTGGAATCTGGTACTTGTCATCCAGATCGTAGAGAGTATGGAAGATCCCGTCGGATTTCGGCAGATCCACGATTTCCCGGTCGGGGAATACCTTCTTGATACCTTCCTCGAATATGGCCCATTCCCTGGTGCCATGAAAATCGTCCACCATCAGGAAGCCGCCGCGATCGAGGAAATCGCGGAGCTGCGCGGCTTCTTCCTGGTTCAGCTCCCACTGGCCTACTTCCACGGCGTAGAGCGTCGGCCAGTTGTACACGTCATCGGAATTATCGGCTGCCACCGGCTGCTCCACCGAGCGCGCATCGATGCGCGTGAGCCGTCTCACGCCAAAGAGCAGGTGCCGGTCCGATCGCGGATAGTCCGTGGTCCAGGCCCCGGCGCCACGGCCGAAGCGCCGCCGGCCTCCGCTGAAATCGCGATACATAAGCCTCGCCCTCGTCCATTCATGCGGAGTCGCATGATCTTCGGGAAGTGCGAAGTCAGTATACTCACGACCGGGGTATTCCTTGAAAGGCTTCTGCGCATGCAGCAGCCCCCAGCCGCCCAAAAGTCCAGCCGGAATGACGAGCAGAAACTTAGCGATCCGCATGCCGGGCTCAGAATAGCATGTGGGGTTACCGAGACCGCTATGTCTTTCGGCAGATCAGTGTGACAGATCGTAGACGGCGTAGTTCTGCAAAACACGATGCGCAACGATGGCGAATTCGGCCGGATAGCGCGGATCGTCGGAGTATTCCCAGGCGTCGCCCAGATCCATGTTGTGGCAGATGGCCACCAGAATCCGGCCTCGGTCATCTTTAATGGCTCTCCAACGGGGATAGGGATCACTCTGCTGCTCATACGTCCGACCGGTCCGCAAATACTGATAACCGGGAACCTGGACCTTGATATCCACCTGATTTAGGATTCCAAAGATGGCTTCGGATTGATCCAGATCGATGATTTCTTTGTCCGGGTAAACGCTCCTGATCCCTGCGGCGAAAACGGCCCATTCGTCTAATCCATGGAAGTCGTCCACCATCAGGAAGCCGCCCCGATTCAGAAAATCGCGCAGCTGCGCTCCTTCCTTCTCGTCGATGGTCCATCGTCCGACCTCAACCGCGTACATGAACGGCCAATTGAAAATATCGTCAGTCTCGTCCAGCTCCACCACCTGCTCGACGGATCGTGCGTTGACCTTGGTTAGCCGCCGCAGTCCCTCCGCGAGGTGGCGGCCGCCCAGCGGATAATCCGTTCCCCAAGCGCCCTCGCGGCGAAATCCGCGACGCCCACCGAATCGGCCGCCCAGATCGCGATAGCGCAGGCGCGCGCCGGACCACTCCGCGGGCTTGTCGAAGTCAGGCGGCAGGGGGACGTCGCCATCCTGGCCGCCGGGATATTGCTTGAAAGGCTTCTGCGCGAAAACGGCTCCCCAGATTCCGAGGAATCCAAGAATCGTTAGGAGGAGAGTTCGCAATCGCACGTGCGCCAGGATATCACGGGGGAAAAGCGGGACAGGCCGCTCTGTCCACTCCCACGCTTGTACGCGCAGTCAGGAGTTTGCCGGAGGGGGCAGAGCAGCAGCCTGTCCCCTTCTTCTTCAATGTGTGAAGTCGTAGACGAAATAATTGATCGCGATGCGATACGCCAGACCAGTCATCTCGGCTGGATACCAGGCATCGTCGGCATGCTCCCAGGCGTCGCCCAGATCCATGTTGTGGCAGATAGCGACCACCACGCGGCCTTTCTCATCCAGAATCCCGCGCCAGTGCGGATCCCTGCCGCCATTGTTGCCCTGCTCATAGGTCACGCCGCTTTGCCACGCCCCAGCCCCGGGAACTTGAATACGATGGTCCAGGTCGTAGAGCGTGTGAAAGATCGGATTCGCATCCGGCAGCTCTATGATGTCGCGATCCGGAAAGACCTTCTTGATCCCTTCTTCGAAAATCTCCCATTCGGTGTTGCCGTGGAAGTCATCCACCATAAGAAAGCCGCCGCGGTTGAGAAATTCGCGAAGCTGCGACGCTTCCTCGTCGTTCAGCGACCAGTACCCGACCTCGACACCGTACATGGATGGCCAGTTGTAGACATCGTCGGTATCATCCAGCTCCACCACCTGCTCGACCGAGCGCGCATCAATGCGGCTGAGCCGGGCGATCCCCGGCAGCAGGTGCCGATCGGACCGGGGATAGTCCATGGTCCAGCGATTGCCGCCGCCGAAACCTCTGCGGCCGAATCCACCGGCATATTGGGTATATTTGAGCCGCGCACGAGTCCATTCGTGCGGAACGTTGACGTCCGGAGGAATGGCGAAATCGGTGTATTCGAATCCGGCGTATTCCTTAAAGGGTTTCTGTGCGTGCAGCAACTCCCAGGCGCCCAGGCCTGAGATCAACGCCGCAAGAATGACGACGCGGTTGCGCATCGTTGCTCAACAATAGCATTAGTGAGAGTGGGCTGGCTTTCCCAATTCGTTCAGAGCGGCCTTGAACCCGGTGGCTAGCGTCTCAGTCGAGCCGGTTCCCCAATAGTGCAGGAAAAATATCGCCGGCTGGCTGGCGGTCATGTGATTGTGAATCGCCACCACGTTCAGTCCGTTTGATCGGAGAGCCTTCAGGACCGGAGTAATTTCGCCGGCGAGCATGGCGACGTCGCCGGCGATCTCGGCGTTCGCATCGGTACCGTAGAAAGCGGCCCATGTGTTCAGCCCCATGCGAGCATTAATCGGAGCACCCGTCTCCTTCAATTTGAGATCGTCTCGGCCAATGGTGATTTTATAGACCATGCCATTCTGCTCGCCTTCGTGGCCAACAATCTTGGCAATTTTCGCCGTATCGATCTGCCCGCCTGTGACGTTTGAGCTTCCACCCGTCACCGAGCTCTGATGTTTAGGTGTTCCGCTGCCGATGAGGTCCACCGCGGGCTTCACCATCCTGGCGAGGTCCGCGGCTTTGCCGTGACCGTGAACATGCATGTAGAAGACCCGGGGACTCTCGAAGAAAAAGTGATTGTGAACCGCCGTCACTTCCAGCCCGTTGCTGAGCAGTGCGGACATGACCGGATTTACCTCGTCTTCCAGCAGCACCAGGTCTCCCATCATCACTTCCATCCCGCCTTCGCCCTTGGTCATGGCGAGCCAGCCGCCAAACCCGAACGGGGTAGGAGTTGCGATCCCGTCAATGGTTACCTTTAAATCGTTCCGGGGAATGTTGAGCTTCAGGACGTTGTCCTTAAAGTCGCCCTGCTTTCCCAAGGTCTTCAGTACGCCGTCATATTCAGCGGGAATCGCCTGGCCGATGGCCAAACCAGCACACAACAAGATGACGGGAAAACAACACGTGGTTCTCATGATTGCAATCTACCCCACTGAATAGATCGCTACACGAGCGGACCGTTACTTGATCTGGTATTCCGCCGTGATGGTGTTCAGCGTCTTCGCGGCCGCCTGCTGCAGCGGACCGGGAATGTTGGTGCAATCGACGTAAAACTTGATCGCATCCGAGACATTCCTCAACTTGTAGTTGGCCCAACCGAGCGAATTCAGCACCTCCGCTTTAAAACGGGGATCGCTCAGGCCAGGCAACGCCGCGCGAAACGACTGGTCTGCGACATCCCATTTCTCAGACTGAAAGCTGACCGAGCCGATCATATAATGCGCCTGCGTGAGCTCCGCCGTTTTGGTGCGCGCCCAATCCCCCGCGCTGACGCCCTCGGGCGGTTCGGCGTTTTTCAGGCGATCGATGGCCTTCTTTGACAGGCTCACGACGCGATTCGGATCTTTACCGGCCTTGAAGGAGGATTCCGCCACCAGCAGCATGGCGTCCTCGCGCGTATCGTTATGCGCGACCAATCTTTCCGCAGCCGCCAGAGCCTTGGCCGAATCTCCCATCTCGCGATAGGCCAGAAAGGTAGCTACTTCGATCTCACCCGCTCGCGAAGTCTGGGGATGATTCTTGAGAAACTCCTCCAGCAGCCTGACTCGATCCGCGGGATTCTTGGTGGTGAATGCAGCTTTGTAAACCTCAAAGTCGATGGCTTCGCGCGCGCTCTGCCCACACTCAAGGGTAGCTTTGCTCATTTCCGGATCGGGAGTCTTGAGAGCCCGTTCCGCAACGTGGCCGGCCTGGTTCATCCAGACGGTTGTAAGCGCCGGATCTTTGGTGTCGGCCGCAATGCGCCAGTTCAAACAGGCGGCTTCCAGATTATTGGGATTGCTGGCCAACACATGCGAGCCCGCTCCTAAGGCTTTGTCGAACCGGCCGGCCTGATGGTAACGGGCCTGCAACTCGCTCCAGACAAATTCGGCTGCGGGTGAGGAGGGAAACAGTTCCGGGAACAGCTCCAGCAACATCATTCTTCGGGAAAGGTCGCTCTCCAGCTGGGCCTTCTCCAGAAGCTTTCCTTCCGGTGTGCTGGTATCAATGGACGGTTTCTTCACGCCGGCCCACCCCAGCAACGGGATCAAACACGGGGCCAGCAACGTGGCTAGTCGTCGGGACATTGTGACACCTCCGCTCTCTTAAAGATTCGGTTGAGCGGCAGGCTAAGTGTAGACCCGGGGAATAAGCTCGATTTATCTTAGACTTAGCTGATTGTCATGGACCACGAGCTGGCGAGGCTCGCCGGTACACTCAGGCAGAACGCGGCCAGCGTAATAATTCAAGCCGTAAACCCAGTCGCGGCGAAGGTCCTTGACGCAAACATCGCTCGCAATTTGCCCCGCATTCTCGCGCCAGAAGGCGCGCACCGAATAGCGCTGGTCCAATACCGGCAGGAGCGCAATCTTGAAATACGCGATGGCAGCCAGAGCCGCTAAAGCCGCTCCCATCATGGCCTGCTCGCGTTTCCCCGGTTCATTGCCAAGCCATGCTAACCAGAAGACACCGCCTGCGGCCAGTGCGAACGGCCACCCTTTGACAACTCGTGAGAAAGCAAAATGGGCCGACGTTACACCCGAGAGCAACGCGTCCGGCAGCAACTGAGCGATAGCCGGAGTCGCGATCAACAATACGGCGCAGGCACCGACCCACCATCCCGCCGCGGGAGTCTTGTCCAGTGCCGCCGCCAGCACGATCGCCAGCATCGGCAGCAGCGGCAGCACATATCCCGGCAGCTTGTTTTGAGACCAGGAGAAGAACACCAGCGCGAAGACCAGCCACATCAGAAGGAAACGTAGCCGTTCGTCAGCATACGTTCTCGGGCGAAACAACAAGCCGGCCAATGGCGTCCAAGGGAACAATCCCGCCAGCAGGACCGGGGCGTAGAACCAGAACGGCTGCGGATGATCCAGCGTGGGATGCAGAAAACGATCCACGTGATGCTTCCAGAAGAATTCGTTCCAGAAAGCCGGCCCGTTGCGGACGTAGCAGAGCACATACCAGGGCGCGGCCACCAGCACAGCACTGCCGAGCATCGCCAGCCGCATGCGGCGTGCGATCAACAGCACCGGCACAATCAGCACCAGCGGCACGAAACCCTTGGCCAAAACCGCGAGTCCCAGAAACACGCCGGCCCACAGTCCCAGTGACATGGGCTTGCGGGGCCAACTGGGAATCGCGCTCGGTCCGAAGATACCGATCAGCATGGCCGACCCAAGGGCAGCCGACATCGGCAGATCGACCACCGACGCGAAGCTGTAGGCGACCCAACCGGCGGAAGTGGCCAGAATCGCGGTGGCCGCCAAAGCCACGCGGGGAGAGAATTCACGGGCCAGCGTGCGGTGGAAGAACCACAAAAACAGCAGGCTCGCCAGGGCCAGCGGCAATCGCGCGGCCCACTCATCGGAGAGATGGAGGCGATGCCCTGCCCCCGTCATCCAGTACAGCAGCGGCGGCTTCTCAAACCACGGCGAGCCGTCCAGCCGCGGCGTAATCCAATCGCCTGAGTGCGCCATTTCGCGGCCGATGGAGGCGTACCGCGGCTCATCCGGTCCCAGGAATCCGACCCTGCCCAGGCCGCTCAAATACACCACCAGCAGGGGCAGGAACAGCCAGTATTTCGACAAGCCTCCAGTATAGTGTCCGGTCTTAAGACCTGCGACAATAAGGCTTAGGTTCACCCCATGAAACTAGCCACGCTCCTGCTTGCGTCCCTTTCTCTATTTGCGCAGACCGCGCCCAAGGCGAACATCGATAAAGCCGCTGTCGAAGCCTACCTGCGCCATGCCGAACTGTGGGTTCCCCAGGTCTCGGTCAAGATCGACGATCCCAAGCCCTCGGCATACCTGCCGGGTTTTTCTGAACTAGCCGTGCATCTCTCTTATAACGGCCAGGCCAAAGACGAGCACTATTACATTTCGCAGGACGGCAAGAGTCTGGTGAAGGGCGATGTCTATAGCCTTTCCAAGAGTCCCTTTCAGTCCACGCTTGACCAGTTGAAGGTCGCCTCCCAGCCGAGTTATGGCAAGGCAGGAGCCCCTGTCTCGATCGTGGTCTTTGGCGATTTCCAATGTCCACTGTGCAAGGCCGAAGCGGATGTGATGCGCAAGAATCTGCTGCAGGCGTTTCCGGACAAGGTGCAGGTAGTCTTCAAGGACTTCCCGCTGGAATCGATCCATCCCTGGGCTCGCGCGGCTTCCAATGCGGGGCGCTGTATTTATAAGCAGGATCCCCAAGCCTTCTGGAAGTTCCACGATTGGATCTATGAGAACCAGGAAGCCATAACGGTTGAAACCTTGAATTCCAAAGTGATGGCCTGGGCCCCCACCGGCGGAGTGGATGCGATCCAGCTTGGCCGCTGCGTCGAGAGTAAGGCCACCGATGGCGAGGTCGCGCAGAATATGGCCGAAGGCCGCGCGCTCGGCGTGGATGCGACTCCCACGCTGTACATGAACGGCCGCAAGCTGGTGGGCGCCATGGAGTGGCCCATCATGCAGCAG
>Ga0157378_10003521_pt1 | contig 13887 bp, 12 predicted proteins | sample M65metaG_FD_115309 | JGI IMG/M metagenome (GOLD analysis project Ga0157378, IMG submission 115309) | Miscanthus rhizosphere microbial communities from Kellogg Biological Station, Michigan, USA - M6-5 metaG | ecosystem: Host-associated > Plants > Roots > Rhizosphere > Soil | place: USA: Michigan...
AAATTGATAGCAAAGGTAAAAAGACCAATGGCAGCATCATGAACACAAGCATGCCGATACTTAGCGGCCGAACTACGTCGAAACCGCGAACATGACGCATGGAGGGGATGACGGAACTCATGAATAATTGGTGATTTCTGGTTTCTGATTGCTGATTGCCTGTTAGCTATTAACTAACCTCGGAAATATGCTGAGGTGACCATACGAAATACTAAGGCAAAACCTTCCACCAATCAGCAATCAGAAATCAGCAATCCGCAATCCCCCTTCACTTTCTCCTCTGCACCTGATCTCTAAACACCTTCTCTATCACTTCCGGGTAAGCTTTCGTCCAACCGCCGAAGTAATCGATCGTGAATGGCAACTCGATGTGACTCAGCTCCTTGTTACTGTCATTCAGGCTTTCATTTGTAACCGAACGAAAGTGATACTTCACAAACGCCTGCTGCGCTTCGTCACTCCACAGGTATTGTAGAAACGCATCAACAACCGGTCGCTTTGCCGGCGCCACATTCTTATCAATTACAACTGCGGGGTGTTCACTGAAGATTGTGGCCCGCGGAATGACAACTTCAACATCAGCGGTTCCAGCATCCTTCATAATCAATCCTTCAAGTTCGTACGTAACCAACGCGTCACCGAAGCCAGCCTCGAATTGCGTCCTTGCTTCACGCGCAGACCCGGGCGTGGAGATTACATTCTTCCAGATCGCTTCCAGGATTTGTAACGCTCGCGCTGTATCTCGTTCGCCATTTTCCTTTTCGGACTTGATTAGCTCCGAACCATAGATCGCGAGAATTGACCATTGCGCTCCACCGGAACTGACCGGATCCGGATGTATCAATCGCACGCCTGGTTTCGCCAGATCTGGAAAGTCTTTTATGGCTTTCGGATTTCCCTTTCGAACCAGAATTACAAACGGAGTCTGGTTAACTATTCCTTTTGACGGAAGCGTATGCCAATCAGTGGAAACAAAACCGCCGTCCTTCAGTCTCTGCGCGTCACGGTCAATCGACAGAATTGCAATGTCAGCTTGAACTCCCTGAAGAATCTGATTGGTGACGGTTTCAGACCCTGCGAACGACGAGGTGAAGCGCACGTCCTGGCCGTGCTCGCGTTTCCACTTCGTAGCGAAACCTGGAAACACTGCCTTCTCCAACGACTCTTTCATAATCGAGAACCCGTAGAGTGTTATGGAAATGTCGCCCGACTCGGTAGGTGGCTTAGGCAGACAACTGGACAGCACTACAGCCAGTAGCACGGCTCCAGGGAAAATGCAGCGGCGAAAGGAAAAGATAGTCCTCAAGATGTACGGCGCTCCTTCTCATAGGCCAACCCGAGGGGCTCAACTTCACATTTCGGTGCGGGGGTGTGAAACGTCTATACCATAGAGCCAAAGCGTTGCCAATAAAATCATTGCGTATTTGGTCTTTGTGGAGCGGAGGTCAGTACCACCCCGCGGTAGCGGGTGAGTGCTCTCGAGAAGTTCCTAAAACGAGGTACTCATTCCCACTACAACGTAGAGAGCCTCTTGCAAACCAAACCTCTCATTCTCCCCAAGCTTCAGCTTGGAGCTAGGATTCGCAAGAAATCTCGGAACCGTTTTACGGTTGTCCAAAGATTCCACGAGTTCTTGATAAACCGTTGAAACGGTTGATTAATTTTTCGCGCTGCGCATCTCCCCAAGCTGAAGCTTGGTGAGAATGAGAGGTGGATTATGCAAAAAGCTCCAGAGGTGTCGATCATCATATCGCCTACAACCCACCCGCTACCGCAGGTGTACTGACCAATCACATTGCCGCAATTGCTCATCTGAAAATCGCAAATTGTAGTACTATCTCGGCACGGCCAATCCCTCCCTGATAACCGAGGCCGCGAAGGAAGTTGATACATGCTCAGTTCCCTCGGCCAGCGAGTCATTACAGTATTGCTGACGTACTCGCTGTTATGTTCAGTCGCCTTCACTCAACAATCCTCAAACGAAGAGAGTCGACCGAGGCGCGTACAGGCCGAGTGGCCTCAAGCGCCAACAGCAACACCTTCAATTCCTACCCCCGTCATTACTGCCATTGCTGGTCCGGAACCAAAAATTCGTATCGCACTCAGTACGGATGCACGATCCGCCGTCATCTCAAGTACCGGTCGTCTGATGAACGCGAGTGGAAATGGAAACACACTTCTGGCACTCGATACTTCACGAGTCAGAATTTCACCTCACTTGCTGTCGCCATTACCACAAGCAAATCCGGAAGATAGTTTCACCGTGACCGTCACCGGTGCCGCTTCGCGAGCTGAAGCTGAGGAAACTGCGAAAGAGATCAAGAAGATCGCGAACGAAGATGCGCAAGTTACGTTTGATACCGAGACAAAAACGTGGGGCCTTATAGTCGGCTCAAAGCAGCCTCGCGGAGAAGCAGAAGAATTAAGAGCTCAGCTTGAAGACTTCGGAATGGATGCAAGCGTAACTAATCCGGCCATTACTAAGCCGGCAGCAAACGAATCGAACGAGTCAGTTGTCTCTCCGGCACAGCCGCAAACGAGTGTTCGCTTGACCGCGCGAATTACTTCGCCTTTGCGTGAACTCATCGCATCGTCAGGTACGAACGGACATTTATTCAACTCGAGTGCGCCAGTGTCTTTTGCCTCCGACGATGAAAAGAATGTCCCCGTCCGTTATAACGATCGGCCATATCGAGGTCGAATAGAAGTCTTCGCGAATACGCGTGGTTCACTGACCGTGGTAAACGAATTGGGGCTAGAGGATTATGTGCGTGGCGTCGTCGCGAACGAACTGTCGCCGGGCGGTTATCCTGCGATTGAGGCACTAAAAGCCCAGGCAGTTGCGGCGAGGACATACGCATTCAGGAATCGTGGTCAGTTTATGGCCCAGGGGTTTGACTTACTGCCGACGACAAGGTCACAAGTCTATCGAGGCCTCACATCAGAGAATCCCTTGTCGACCCGCGCGGTAGATGAGACACGTGGACTGATCGCGACTTATGCAGGTGAACCCATCAATGCTCTTTACACATCTACTTGCGGCGGACGAACTGAAGATTCCGAGAACATCTTTAACGAGGCGGTGCCTTATCTACGAGGCCGCGAATGCGCAGCTGAAGGACCAGCAGCATTCTCGCCGTTTACTATCAGAACCAACCGCGAACCTGCTGAACTACAATCTGAGAACAACGTACCGCTTGCTCGCGACATAAGTCTGCTCCTTATTCAAAACGTCAACACTTTGCCGGCGCGCGTTTCCGATGTGTGGCTCAACAGTGCAGCTTCAGTCTCAGAGGTTCGTAATTGGTTGGCCAACGCCGCTCGCGTGGCACATCAAGTACTTCCTATCATCGGTGACGACATCAACCGGCCAGGGGGATTTGCTACCGCTTTGTTAACAGTGGTAGTTGGAGAAAGTCGAAACAGCACCTTATTGAACAATGCTGATGCAGACTATCTGCTCGCTGTTCGTGACGTGCAGGATGTGCCCGCGCTTAACCGCGCGGATCTGGCAATGTTGGTTCGCGATGGTTTTCTGCCGGTATATCCGGACGCGACGATCCGGCCGCGCGAACCATTGTCTCGAGCGCGAGTAATTCATGCGATTGCGAGGCTCCTTGAATCGAGAAACTTGCTTCAACTCCAAAAGGGTAATGCGAAACCAACGACGGATAATCAGTTAGTCTTGCGAACTACACGCAGCAAAGATCAACCAATCCGATTGAATCCCGAGGTCTTTCTTTTTCGCCAGATTGGCGACACTCCATACAATGTGAAGTCTGTGGCTCTCGTCGGTGGTGAAGCAGTTACGTTTCACCTGGGTGCAGATGGTTTAGTCGACTATCTCGAAGTTAAAGCTGCACCGAACGGAGCAGCAGCCGATCGATTCTCGCCGTTCAGTAATTGGACCCGCGGGTTGTCTGTGGGCCAGGTTCAAGCGCGGCTTTCGCGTTACACCCGTGGTATTGGCCAGTTAGTTGACCTGCGCGTTGCGTCACGCGGAACTTCACATCGTGTTACGGATCTGGAAGTCGACGGAACAACCGGCACTACACACGTTCGCGGTGGGCGTATCCGTTCAGCACTTGGTTTGAAGGAACAACTCTTCGTGATTGATCGCGAGTTTGATGACAACGGCAAGGTAACGGAGTTTGTCTTCACCGGTCGCGGCTGGGGCCATGGCGTAGGGATGTGCCAGGTTGGCGCTTATGGTCTCGCGAAACAGGGATGGAGTTACGAACAGATACTTAAGGCATATTACACGGGAATTGAAGTCACCCGGATGTACTAAATATCACCGGCTTTTTCTTTTTGAACCTCAGCAAGGAGAAGAAAACGTTGTCAGACCAACAGTACAATCAAGCATACAATCCGCCACCACCGCCTGTCGGTGGAAACCCGATGTATGAACCAAACGTCCTGAACGCCAAGGCAAGAGAAGCAGCTGATGATGCCAAGCAGGCACTCATCATGAGCATCATCGGTATATTCTGCTTTGGGTTCATACTTGGCTTCATTGCATTTAAGAAAGCCAACAGTGCGCTTGAGATCATGAATCACTACCAGGTCGCTGAGGACAAACGTGGAATCGCAACTGTTGCGAAAACCCTTGCGGTCATCGATATCGTACTTTGGGCTCTTGGCTTGATTGCTAGATTCACAATCTTGCGCTAAGCATACATCTTAGCCTTACGTTCTTTATGCGCTTCACCCGTAATCAATTGATCGGGGGCTTGTTCCTCCTCGCGCTCGTCTGGATAGTCATACTTTTCCGCGTGCTATCCTCTCGATCGTGACATTAACTCAAAGCCCAGTAATCGCAATTGTCGGTCCTACTGCCTCAGGCAAGAGCACACTAGGTATAGAAGTCGCGCTGAGATTAAATGGCGAAATCATCAACTGCGACTCTGTCCAGGTCTACAAGGAAATACAGATCGCGACGGCCAAGGTTCCGCTCGAAGAGCGCAAAGGCATACCGCATCACCTGATCGATTTCGTTTCTCCAGATGTCAACTACACTGCCGGCGAATGGGCGCGCGAGGCAGCTGCCACAATTGACGCGATAGAAAAGCGGAATCGAATACCGATCCTTGTGGGTGGAACAGGATTCTACTTACGTGCCCTACGCCAACCATTCTTTGCGAGCCCGCAGACCGACGAAGCACTCCGCAAGCGCATCACTTTGATCCGTGAGCGTCATGGGCCAGAGCATGTGCATCGTTTGTTACAGAGGATCGATCCCGAAGCAGCAACACGCTTCTTTCCGCGCGACTGGCCCCGGGTTCAACGTGCTATCGAGGTTAGAATCCAAACCCAACGCTCGATTGTTGCTCAATTGGACAAACGTCCTGAGGCACATGCCAGTACTCGCAGGCTCCGGATTCTTGCCTTAAGTCCACCACGAAATGAACTTTATGAACGCATCAACGAACGCACAGAAATGCACTTTGAGACAGGGTTAGTTGACGAAGTTAAGACATTGCTTGCGAAAGGAACTCCCTCACAATCCAATGCATTAGGAGCTCATGGCTATCGCCGAGTTGTTGAATATCTTGCTGGCCAAAGAACCTTAGAGAGCGCCGTTCTCCAGACGAAAGTGGACGTTCGCCATTATGCAAAGCGCCAATTGACATGGTTTCGTCACGAGGAAGGAGTTGAGTGGTTCAATGGTTTTGGGGAGGAAACCTCTGTTCTGCAATCGATCCTCGATTCCCTTGATATTTCGGTCCACCCCAAATAATCATCTTTCTATCACATCTCGCCCTATCTCTTGTCAGCCTCAAACCCCTGTTGTAATCTGATTGCAATCGCTTAGTAATGCTTCCCGGGTTCCATCATGTCAGACGGCAAACAGGCACCACAGAATATTCAGGACGCCTTTCTGAACACAGTCCGGCGTGAGAAGACTACAGTAATTATCTACCTTCTGAACGGTGCAAAGCTGACAGGAAGAATTCGGAGTTTTGATAAGTTTTCAGTTCTCCTGGAGTCGGGTTCGCAGGAACAGCTCATCTTCAAACACGCCATTTCAACAATCTCGCAGTCGCGCAAAGTCACCGCAGATCTACATACCGCTCCTGCTACTGAGGCGCATGCTCGACAAACGGACGTCGGCTCGCCTGAAGCCTGATTATTCGTTTACACTCTCGCGAACTTTAACTTCTCGAGCAACAAGAGGATCTGTGTCTGGAACTTTTATTACCTTCGAAGGTATTGACGGCAGCGGCAAATCCACTCAGTTACGATTAGTCAGCAACTACCTCAAGGAACGCGGATGTAACATCGTACTTACTCGAGAACCGGGTGGTACTACCATTGGACTGCGCTTGCGTACTGCGCTGCTCGATGCGCAGGAGGAAGTTGATCCACTCACGGAGTTACTTGTTTTCGCCGCTGACCGAGCTCAACACGTCAGACGTGTCCTGCGACCAGGCTTAGAGAAAGGTTGCGTTGTCATTTCAGATCGCTATGCAGATGCAACTGTTGCTTATCAAGGTGCTGGGCGGGGTTTTGAACCGGCGTTGATTGCACAAATAGTCCACCTGGCAACTGATGGCCTAAAGCCAGATCTAACGCTGCTCTTTGACGTGCCAGTTAAGGAATCAACCAATCGCACGACACGAAGAACAAATGCGCGACGTGATCGCCTCGACATCGAGCATGCGGATTTTCATGAGCGTGTACGTCACGCTTATCTTCAGATCGCCACCGCGGAACCCGAGCGAGTTAAAGTGATTGACACGAGTGGGGCTGTCGAAACTACACACGAACGAGTTAAAGACATCTTGATTCCCTTCCTGGAGAGCCGGGGACATCTTTCGAGGACCAGGTTAGAAAATGTTTGATTCATTAATAGGGAACGCCAGAGTAAAGAACGTTTTGAAACACATGCTTTCGGCGGGTCGCTTACCTGGCGCCCTTCTCTTTGTTGGTGAAGAAGGCATCGGGAAGAAATTGTTTGCCCTCGAAGTGGCACGAGCACTGAATTGTCGTTCGACAAAAGATTTTGAGGCTTGCGGAGTTTGTAGCGTGTGTACTCGGATCCTAAAACTTAACTACCCAACAAGCGCAAATCGTGACGATTGGATTCCGATGATCTTGACGGATCATGGCGACGTGGGGATGGTAGTTCCCCCAAAACGGGTGTTGCGTGTCGACCAGATGCGGCAAATAGAACGTGAGGCGAACTATCGTCCGTTTGAAGGAAAAGCACGAGTCTTCCTAATCGACGAAGCTGACAAGTTGAACGATAATTCTTCTAATGCTCTCTTGAAAGTTCTCGAGGAACCACCGAGCACATCTCATCTCATTCTGATCACTTCGCGCCCGGCCATGCTTCTCCCAACCATTCTCTCAAGGTGTCAGACGATCAGGTTTTCACCGTTGACACCCGACGACATAGAACAACATCTGTTACGTAACAAGCTCGCAGATACTTCGACAGCAAGGCTGCGTGCACGAGCCGCGGGCGGAAGTATTTCTCGTGCCCTTTCTGGTGACTTAGATACGTTCACCGAACAACGCAAAGCAATGTTGAAAGTACTCGAGGCGTTGACGGGCACACCAGATCGAGCGCAGCTTTTGAAGTCGTCTGAACAGCTGAATGAGGCTCAATACAAGGATGAATTTGAGCAGCGACTCGATGTTCTCGAGACGCTCATTCGGGACGCGTGGATGTTGTCTCTAGGCGCAGAAACAAACCAGCTCGTTAATGAAGATCTCAGCAGCGAACTGGTACGCATCAGTCAACAAATCGATCCCTCTAAAGCCGCGGCATGGATTCTTGAAATTGAAGATATGCGAGAACAGCTGGTTGTGAACATTAACCGAAAGCCAGGCACAGACGCGCTGTTTTTAACGATGGCGTCGGGGGAGATACCGGTGAGAAGGATAAGTGTGAAGTGATTGCTGATTTCTGATTGCGGATTGTTTTGTATTCCAGTGGATTAGTACACAAGTTTTACTGAAGCAACCCGCGATCGGAAATCAGCAATCAGCAATCAGCAATGAGTACTATCGCGTAATAGTAACCAACTCTGGTTCTTTTTCTTTTGCGGCAGCACCTTCGGCTAGCAGTTTTTCGGTCTCCATCACAAACGCCTCGACAATGTCTTCGCCGGCGACTTTTCTCATGGGGACACCGTCTTTAAAAATCATTCCAACACCGCGTCCGAATGTTATGCCAAGTTGCGAATCATGAGCTTCACCGGGACCGTTTACTGCGCAACCCATAATCGATAAATGCAGCGGCTCTTCGATGTGGGCCAGTCTGCGTTCGATTTCAGTGACGATACCAACAAAATCATCGACATCCAGGCGTCCACACGTCGGACAAGCGACAACTGTCACGCCACGCGTTCTCAAACCAAGCGACTTAACAATCTCCCACGCGACCCGGACTTCTTCCTGCGGTTCAGCTGCAAGTGAAACGCGGATTGTGTCGCCAATTCCCTCGTGCAACAAGATGCCCAATCCGATAGAAGACTTGATCGTTCCGCTGAATGAGGTACCAGCTTCCGTCACTCCGAGATGAAATGGATAGTCTACTTTTTGCGCGAGCAACCGATAGGCAGCGACTGTGCGATGAACGTCAGAAGCTTTTAGTGAAATGATGATGTCTGTGAAATCGAGATCCTCGAGAATTTTTATATGGCGCATCGCCGATTCAACCATCGCTTCAGGCGTTGCCGTGCCATATTTCTTCAGAAGATCCTTTTCAAGTGATCCGCCATTAACACCAATCCTGATCGGAACTCGCTGCGCCTGTGCCGCACGTACAACTTCTCGAATCCGCTCATGGGCACCGATGTTGCCAGGGTTCAGTCGCAACTTATCGATTCCGGCTTCGAGCGCCATCAAGGCAAGTTTGTAGTGGAAATGTATGTCGGCGACGAGAGGAACGTCTGGAACGCGCTTACGAATTTCCTTTAGTGCTATCGCGGCGTCATTGTCTGGAACTGCCAGCCGAACAATCTCGCAACCTGCTCGTACCATCTCCTCTATCTGAGCTACGGTCGCGCCAACATCCGAAGTGTCAGTCTTAGTCATCGACTGAATAACAACTGGTGCACCTCCACCAATCTGGAGATGCTTAACTTGGACGGGTTTGGTGTGACGCATGGACAATAAGCTGCGGGCTATTTTGACGGCGCACTTGCAGCTGGCTGCTCTGGTTCTGATCTTGGTCCACCAAATGTCTTCAACAGATCGTTGGTGATTACGAAAACCATCAGAAGGAGAACCATCACAAATCCAACCTGCTGGATGCGGTCGCGCACTGCAACTGACAAGGACAATCCGATAATTGCCAGCAAGCCTTCGATAAGTAAGAGAAAGATTGCACCACCATCCAGGACTGGTATCGGCAACAAGTTGAAAATTCCCAGGTTGAGGCTCAGAAACCCAAGCATTCCAAACACGCCATCCCACCCGAGACGCTCAACCGACTTCTGCGCCGCCTGATAAATACCGATCGGACCTGAAAGAGTGTTGCGTACTGAGCGCTTACCGGTGAACACCTGGCCCAGCGCTTTGCCAGTCAGTCGGAGGATCTGCATGTTCTGGTCATACGCATATGCGATCCCGGAACCAACGCCCACTCTATGAAGTGGAAACTGTTCTCCAAGCTTTAGACCCAGGAGTGCACCGGGCAGACGCCGTGTCACACTTGTGAGCTCAGTCTTCTGACCTTTTCGTTCAATCTCGAAGGGAATCGCCTGGCCGTCGTGACTATGAATATATTCGGTTATCTGTGCTGCGCTCTTCACCGGCTCACCACCGACCGACAAAACTCGATCACCGGCCTGAAAGCCTGAATCCTGAGCCGGCGAACTAGTCGAAACTTCATTAACAACGACAGGCAAACCACCATAATCTGGAATGAACTCAAGGAAACCTGCGGTCTCACCGTTCTCGGTGCGAGGCGTAGGCCGAATGGTTAATGTGACCTCCTGGCCGTTCCGATTGACAGTGAGGGGTAACGATTGTCCTGGGGATAAAAGTGCGTCGCCATTAATCGAGTCCCAGGTTGGGTTGACGGTGCCATTAAATGAAATGATCCGATCACCTGTTTTCAAACCAGCCTGATCTGCGGCACCATTTTTCGCAACATAGCTGACGACTGGTGATGGCGTTGTTGGGATGCCATAAATCATCGCGCCCGCAAACGGAATGGCCATCGCCGTGAGAATGTTCATCACCGGACCGGCTAGGGCGACCATGATTCGCTGGTAACGCGGACGAAGGTTGAACATCTCCTCGGGAGGAATATCGGTCGCGCCCTGTCCCTCAAGTGGCGCATTCGATTCATCGCCACCCAGCTTGACATACCCTCCGAGCGGAATTGCCGAAAAGCGATAGTCTGTGTGGCCGAACTTCTTACCAAATAGCCGTGGCCCGAATCCAACTGAGAAAGTTTCAACGCGAATGCCGAGAAGTTTTGCGACGATGAAGTGTCCAAATTCGTGAAGAATGACGGCTGAGCCGAGGATAAAAATGAAAGCGGCTGGAGTGATCAAATAATCCATTCAATGAAGCTCTTTCTTAAAGTTCCTACCATAAAATCAGCTCAGGTTAGACACAACATCAACCCAGATGGGTTGCACAAACGAGTGTACGCGTCGCATCAGGTTAACGTCAAACAGTTCATCTTTCAGCAGTAATGCGAGGACACGGGGCCAAAGAGACGGGGTGACGGGGCGACACGGGGACGGGGTGGTCAGATCTCAAATTCCGATGTCAGATCTCAGATTGACTGGCAATTTGAAACATAATTTGAACTCAACAATACTCAACAATCTGAGATCTGAGATCTGAGATCTGAGATCTGATATTTGATATCTGACATCTGACCACCCCGTCCCTGCGTCTCAGTCAGGCTACGCAACACTCGCCGGCTTCCTGGCAATCTTCTCTATCTCTTCAACCGCTGCCACACGCGCCCAACTGTCTACTTCCAAAACAGAGTCGATGCTCTCAATAGGTCCAGGCTCATGACAATTCATAACGCCTTCGATAACCGAAGGAATCTCTGTCAAACAAATTCGCTCGTCGAGAAACGCCGCGACTGCAGCTTCGTTTGCCGCATTCATAGCCGCGGGCAACGTTCCTCCTGCTTTAAGCGCCCGATACGCAAGCGATATACATGGGAATCGATCGAGATCCGGCGCTTCAAAGTGGAGCTTTGAAATCGAAGTCAGATCCAGTGAAGGCAGCGTGGACGATTGTCTTTGCGGATAAGTCAGCGCGTACTGTATTGCATGACGCATGTCCGTTATGCCCATCTGCGCGATAACCGATCCATCTACCAACTCAATCATCGAATGCACGACGGATTCAGGATGAACAAGTATTCCGATTTCGTCAGACCCAAAACCAAAAAGCCAATGGGCTTCGATAACCTCCAGCCCTTTGTTCATCAACGTAGCTGAGTCAATCGTAATTTTCGCGCCCATGCTCCAGGTGGGGTGGCGCATCGCGTCCGCGACTGTTGCTTCTTTCATTTCTGACTTGCTCTTAGTGCGAAAGGGACCACCCGAAGCAGTGAGTACGATCCGTTTAACTTCTTCGCGCCTTTCACCACGTAAGCATTGATGTAATGCGTTGTGCTCTGAGTCGACAGGCAACAATTCAGCGCCCGACTGTCTGGCCGCCCTGGTCATCAATTCGCCGGCCATAACCAAAGTTTCTTTGTTGGCTAGCGCAACTCGTTTGCCTGCTTCTAGTGCCCGGAGCGTCGGCACAAATCCAACCGCACCAACCGTCGCGCTGACAACACAATCGGCTTGAGGGTGCGTTGCGACTTCAACTAATCCGTCCTCTCCAATAACGATGCGCGGCAAGTCAACATCGCGTTCAAACAACAACGCTCGCAAATCGTGGGCAGCCTTCTCGTTTTCAACCGAGACGACTTCCGGCAAATGAGTCTTAACCTGTTCAGCCAATCTCTCGACGTTGTTACCTGCGGCAAGGGCAACAACTCGCAGACGTGGCTCGGCGAGCGTCTCAATTACACGGAGTGTGTTGCAGCCGATTGAACCGGTCGAACCAAGTATCGAGATGGCTTTGCTGACCATACTATGAAGCTACCAGGAGCTCAGGCGGGGACGTTAACCTTTTCGCGTCGTAGGGGTCTTGCAGACTAATTGTTTGGCCTGACTTGTTTACGTATGAAGCTGAACTCACGCGCCACGACTGTCCATGAACAAAGAGCATCTTGACGGAAGCATTGACAGTCTCGCGGGCTCCGACGACTTTGAGATTGATTGTAGCCTGTCCAGTATCATCGTTGATATTAACGCTTCCAGTCACCACGCTGCCAAATTCCTTAACTTCGCCGATGTCGTTCTTTAGTTTCTCGTTGTTGCGGAGAAAATTTCTTGCGATCTCAGCAGCCTGGCTATTACCAACCGAATACAAAGCGAAGCCAACTATCGCACCAACAAAAACAAGCGTTACAAGAGTAATTCCCACAATGACGCCGACAATGATTAAGACGATTTTGCGTGTTGTCATGAAGTTGTTGAGGGGAATTCAACTGCTGAAATAAAAACGAGCAAAATAGTAGATGAGCGGTGCATTGAAGAGCAAGCTATCGAGTCGATCGAGTATTCCTCCATGACCCGGCAAAATGTTCGCCGCATCTTTTGCACCGGCGCCGCGCTTTAGTGCGCTTTCGGTCAGATCCCCAAGGATGCCAACGATTGTCATGACGAATGCGAGAGGGAGCGCCCATTTTAGAGCCAACTCTGGAAAGAACCAGTAATGAGAAAGAGTTGCCATAACCAAAGCCGCAACAATTCCTCCACCGACACCTTCCCATGTTTTACCCGGGCTAATTTTTGGAGCCAACTTGTGTTTGCCGAACGTCCGTCCAGTGTAATACGCGCCAGCGTCAGCTCCCATCAGTATCAGAAAGAAAAAAGACAAGAGGTGTGCAGACCTGATCTGTTCAAAGCCTACTCGAAGCGATAGCAGATGACTGCCGAGGAGAGCGATATAGAGCACCCCAAGAATCGTCGCTCCTGTGGAAGCAATCATCTTATCGAACTCTTCTCCGCGCAATGCCGAAGCGATCAGTGTTCCTGCAGTCAAAACGATCAAAGTGATTTGAATCAAAAATAAGTTGATCGAGATGTCGTTGAAGAACAAACAAATGACGAAGATTGCTGTCGCACCCAGAAACCCCGCGCTGGTGTTCGGATTGACTTTGAGACGCTTTGACAGAACATAAAACTCAAACAGACCAAGAATCATCGCGGCTCCGGCCATTGCGACAAAGAGCCATTTGAGCCATGGGATCAGGATTGATGCAATTAGAAACGGAAGAACAACGAACGCGGTGAGTAAGCGTGCTCGTCCAGAGTTCTTTGCTGGTTGATTTTGGGTCTTAGTTTTTTCCAACGGGATTCAATGTCCGATAAGCTTCAGAGACTCTTGCAAAAGTACACGAGAGACTTGCGGAGTGGAATTTACTCAAAGCTTTTGCATCTTTCAGCAGATCTTTCTTCACTCCGGAGGAGTGCGATGTTTATAGCTTGAAGCAACTCAGTAACTCTGCTTTGTTCGGAAGAGCGGCCTTCGTTCGAATCAAAGAGAATCGCTTTGCCGCTCTTCCGAACAGAGCCGAAGGGGGATGGCTTGCTGGCTATAAATATTGCACTCCTCCGGAGTGGAGGCCCTGACGTTCCTTGTTCGCGTTCTGACTTTTGCAAGAAGCTCTTCAGCTTGTCGAGTTCCTCACTTCCGACCAGCAACCAACTTTAATCCGCCAAAACGGCGATCACGTCCCTGGTAATCAAGTACCGCTTCGAGTAAGTGCTGACGACGAAAGTCCGGCCAAAGCGTGTCAGTCACGTGGATCTCGCTGTAAGCGTTTTGCCACAAGAG
>Ga0157378_10003523_pt1 | contig 13880 bp, 10 predicted proteins | sample M65metaG_FD_115309 | JGI IMG/M metagenome (GOLD analysis project Ga0157378, IMG submission 115309) | Miscanthus rhizosphere microbial communities from Kellogg Biological Station, Michigan, USA - M6-5 metaG | ecosystem: Host-associated > Plants > Roots > Rhizosphere > Soil | place: USA: Michigan...
TAGCAGCAAAACAAAATGATCAAGCAAATCCGCCAAAGCAATCCGAAGTCAACCCAAAACCTTCTCTGCTAGAATCGTCGTCTGCAACACCTGATTCACGCACAAATTCCAGGCAAGAGGAAACGCAGCGAACAACGACTGTTTCGAGCAGAAGCAGTTTTCGTTCTTTACAGCAAAGGGCTGAGCGAAAGAATAAGACCGCCCTTCTCCCTACAAAAGAAGAAAGCTCGCTGGTTGCTTCGTCATTGGGGGACAACTCCACGATTTCCCAGAGGGAACTACGCAACACATTTCCATTAGCGGTTCAACAGAATGCCGTTTCATCAAACGACTTTGATAGACGCATCGATGGCTCGTCCGGTGTGGCAATGAATGAATCAACGTCTCAAACGAAAACAGCACCACCGCTGAAAAAAACCAATTGGCATTTTGGAATCTCAGCTTCCGCCGGAGTATCTGATCTTGGAAAACAATTGTTTCTTGGGCCTACTGCCGCTGGTTTAAGTTATTATCCGCAAAACGGAAGTACGGGTAGCGTGTCACCTGGTCGTCCATCCGATGTGAGCAGTGGAGCTACGTTCACTATCGGAGGATACGCAATGAAGTCGCTAGGAACAAAGTGGAAGATCGGTACCGGCATTTATTATCAATACTTGTCGAACAGCGTTAAAGTGGGAGAGAAGATTGATAGTACCGTGTTTCTTAACCAGAACAATTATGCGATGGATCGCGTGAATGGTTATTATAAGTCGAACGGAAATAGTCCTTATCATAACAAGTATCATTTCATCACCATACCAGTTACTGTTCAATGGCAATTCGCAAAACGATTGAGTTGGGAGAATCAATTCATCTATGCCTATATGGTCAATACGAATGCGCTGCATTATGACGGTGCGAACCGAGCCTATTACGAGAACAAATCATTGTTTAATAACCATCAATTGGCTTATTCCACGTCAGTCTTATTCGCTTTTCATAAAAAGAAAATTCAGGTTGGTCCGCAAGTATTCTACGCCTTTAGCGATTTGCTCAAGAGTAATAATGGTGATCCTAAACATCTGCGCTCGATTTCAATCAAGTCGACTATAGAGCTGTGGAAAAATTAGCATAGATGCAACGGAAATTTTCACAGCTTGGTCAGCTATGAAAATTCCGGTCATGAAAAATTCTACTACGCTACTGCTGCTCCTTTTCTTTTCGGCACTTTTCAGTTCCTGTTTAAAAGACAAATGCCACCGCACCTATACCTTGTATAAGCCAGTTTACCGCACCATAGCGGAGGTAAGGGCCAACATGAAAAGCAATCCGGCAAAACCACTGGAGCGACCCGGAAAATTATTTATTCGTGGAAATTATATTTTTCTCAATGAAGTTGACAGAGGCATCCACGTAATTGACAACAGCAATCCCGCTGCGCCAAAACAAGTTTCATTTATTGATATACCTGGCAATATCGACATCGCCGTGAAAGATAACACGCTTTATGCGGACAACTACGATGATATGGTGACTATGGATATTACCGATCCCCTTCATGTAATAGCGAAGAAATTTACGGAGAACGTATTTCCTTTTCGAAAATATACCGGTTTCGTTCCCGATTCCAACCTCATCATTGTAGATTGGATCAGGAAGGATACCACTGTGGCAACGGACTGCGGTGGAGGAAATCCCGTATGGTATGGATGCGCAAACTGCGATTATTTTCTTTCTGCTTCATCCAGTGGTGAAAAAGCTTCATCGCCATTTGGCGCTGGAGTAGGCGGATCAATGGCCAGATTTGCATTGATGAATGACTATCTCTATACAGTGACCGATGACAAGCTAAATGTATTTAACATTAGCTCATCCCTGGATCCACAATTAAAGAGTAAGGTTAACATAGGCTGGAATATTGAAACGATCTATCCATTTAAAGACAAACTATTTATTGGTTCTACCACAGGAATGTTTGTTTATCAAACCACGGATCCGTCGAATCCAACGAAGCTTACTCAATTTAGTCACATCCGTAGCTGTGATCCTGTAATTGCTGACGACTATTATGCATATGTCACGTTACGCACTTCCACTTTTTGTGCGGGAAATATCAATGAGCTGCAGGTGTTGAATATTTCAAACATTACTTATCCAACGTTGATAAAAGCATATACAATGACGGAGCCTCATGGTTTATCTAAAGATGGAAATCTCCTGTTCGTTTGTGACGGCGATGATGGGTTGAAAATTTATTATGCCGCAGATCCTTCCAAAATACAATTACGCAAGCAAATCAAAAATATTTCAACGTATGATGTCATCGCATTTAATCACATCGCAATCGTGGTTACAAAGGATGGACTGTATCAATTCGATTATTCGAACGTGGATAATATTTACCTGAAGAGTAAGATCAGTTTCAACAAATTATTTTGACACATGAAAAACTACATCATTTTCATATTGACGATGTTTCTTGGTGCTTTCGTCATGCAAGCTCAGCAACCCGTCAACAAAAGCAAAAACAACTGCTCCTGCAGCTTTAGTTCCATTAATCAAATCGGCTTGGTTGCAGGGGAACAAAATGAATCCTTCGTACTTCAAAGCGTAAATGGATTAAAATATAAAACATGGATGGTAGGTGCAGGTGTAGGAATCGACGGTTATCGATACCGTTCGATTCCTGTTTTTTTTCAATTGCGAAAAGAATTTCCGGTAAAAGGCGATGCGATCTTTTTATATAATGATATTGGCACAAACTATCCCTGGTTAAAGTCCAATCAGAAAATGTGGCGAGGTGGTGAATTCAATCCCGGCATCTACTATGATGGCGGTATTGGGTACAAAGTATCGTTAAGGAGGCATGCATTGGTGTTTAGCAGCGGCTTTAGTTTAAAGAAATTATCGGAAGATGTACCAAGCTTTTCTTGTCCGTTCATGCCGGGAACCTGCCAGGAGGGGAGGGATACCTATTACTATTCGTTAAAGCGAATTTCGTTTAAGGTTGGCTTGCACTTGTAATGAGGGTTGATTCTTTGATGAACTTCAGGTTTCGCTGTATTCCCTTGTATTTCGAACGCAATAACGGCGACGAACGAAAAATTTTCTTGAACGCATCCTCGCTTAATGATTCCCATTCAGCGGTTGTGAAGTTGAGGATCTCAGGAATGGGAGATAGGCCTGTTTCCTTTCCTGGCTTGCTGAAGCGGTTCCATGGACACACATCCTGGCAGATGTCGCAGCCAAACATCCAATCCTTAAATTTACCCTTCTGCTCTTCTGGAATTAGCATATCCTTTAATTCGATCGTGAAATAGGAAATGCATTTACTTCCATTAATAACCCTGTCTTCCAAAATCGCATTGGTTGGACATGCATCAATGCATTTACGACAGCTTCCGCAATAATCTTTGACGAACGGATCGTCGTACGCTAACTTTAGATCGGTGATCAACGTTGCAAGAAAGAAAAATGAACCGGCGTTTTTATTGATAAGATTTCCATTTCTTCCGATCCATCCCAATCCGCTCTTTACCGCCCAACTCCGTTCCAGCACCGGTGCTGAGTCAACAAAGCCGCGGCCATTCACCTCGCCAATTTTTTCTTTTATGAAGCCGAGTAAGGTTTTTAATTTTTCTCTTATTACCTCATGATAGTCCTGGCCGTAAGCATATTTGGAAATTTTCGGACGATTTTCTTGCTGGCCTACTGTTGGAAAATAGTTCAACATCAACGTGATCACTGTTTTGGCTCCCGGCACAAGCTTGGTTGGATCAACGCGGAGATCGAAATGATTTTCCATATACTGCATCGAGCCCTGAAAGCCTTTACCTAGCCAGTTTTCCAGGCGCCTGGCATCTTCACCAAGTTTTTCCGCCCGGGCCACCCCACAAAAATCAAAGCCAAGACGACTGGCCTCCTGTTTAATCAGAAATGTATGGTGTGCGGAATTGTTCATTCAAATAAGTGACAAAAATATTCAACGGCGGCTATATATTTACTAGGATTGCCAGGATAAAAGCAGGCTAGGAAAAAAAGTTAGTCCTTTTATCCTTTCTCCTTTAATCCTAATCGCTCGGTGTGGTTGAATGCATAGTCTGCACAGTTATCCAGTAAATCGACACAGTTATCATATCTCGCACACAGTTTTCAAAGAAGGTGACGTTGATTCGCGATTTTTTTTTATTTTAAGAGAACGCAAAAAGACCTAATGCTGATCAATTTCTTGAGAAATAGGGACTAAAATCGTCAGGCGATATACTCGGATGCCATATTATTGCGTAATACTCTGAGCCTAAAACCACCTTCAATGATAAAAGTACTCTATCGCTTGCTGGGCATTGCTTTTCTATTACTCCAACTGCAGGCAAATGCTCAATTAAAGCTGAATTTTAAATTCAACAAAGTAACTCCCGCTGATTTTGATCTTTCAAAATCAAAATTCGATTCTTCTGCGGGCGCAGTGGTCATTGCTGACATTGGATCATCCTGGTTCGAAGGAAACGCTAAAGGATGGTTTAGCTTGATTCACAAGAAGACCACGCGTATTAAAATCCTGAACAAGAATGGATTTGATGCCGCAAATGTTCAGGTGCACTTGTATACTAATGGAAAAGATGAAGAGAAGCTCGAGAATCTTAAAGGGTATACCTATAACCTGGAAGATGGGAAAGTAGTTGAAACAAAGCTGGACAATGCATCCATCTTTAAAGACAAGCTTAGTAAGAAATATACTCTTCGGAAGTTTACCCTTCCCGCAATTAAAGAGGGTTCTATAATTGAATACACCTACACCATTAAGTCGGATTTTATCGAAAATCTACAGCCTTGGGAATTCCAGGGCGAGTATCCAATACTTTGGAGTGAGTATGAGGTATCAATTCCTGAATTCTTTAACTATGTTTCACTCGCTCAGGGCTATCTTGAATTCTCAGGCAGAACGCAATCTAGCTCTATCAATAATTTTACCGTTATCATTCCTGGCGGCACTAGCTCAAATGAATCAATTACTCTTCGGGGTAACGTGGCAACTACCAAATGGATAATGAAAGACGTGCCCGTTCTAAAAGAAGAATCATTCACGTCTACGCTCAGCAACCATATTTCAAAAATTGAGTTTCAGTTGTCGCAATACAGGTTTCCTGACCAACCAGTTAAGGATGTTATGAGTAATTGGGGCAAAGTGACCGAGGACCTCATGAAAGACGAACGATTTGGAGCCTTGCTCGATAAAAATAACAACTGGTTAGACGATGATATGAAGACCATTACTGCCGGCGCTTCCACTAACCTTGACAAAGCGAAGAAGATTTATGCGTTTGTGCGTAATAATTTTACTTGTACTGCAGAATGGGCTTTTTTCATGACCGGAGGATTGAAAAATACTTTTAAGGCGAAAAGTGGCAACGTGGCAGACATCAACCTCTTGCTAACCGCAATGCTTAAACATGAAGGAATTGTTGCCGATGCCGTGTTACTCGGCACACGTGACCATGGTTACACGCATGACATCTATCCGCTGTTAGACCGATATAATTACGTCATTTGTCTTGCAACTATTGATAACAAAGACTATTTCCTGGATGCAAGCCAGCCGAAGATGGGTTTTGGTCATCTTTCAACACAATGCTACAATGGATATGCCCGGCTGATTGCAAGCCAGCCGCAGGAACTTATACTCTCACCGGACTCCTTAAAGGAAAGAAAAGTAACATCGGTATTCATCAGTACTGACGACAAGGGTCAATCAGTTGGACAATTCTCCACAAACCTCGGATACTTTGAATCAATCTCTACAAGAGAAAAGATAGGTAAAAAGGGAATGGAGGAGTTTGAGAAATCAATTAAGTCAGCTTATCCGGCTGAAATAAATGTTGGTCCCTTGCAAGTCGACTCTTTAAACAATTATGACGTTCCGTTGCACGTCCAATACAATCTTAACCTAAAGAATTTCGGTGACGAGGATATTGTTTATTTCAGTCCCTTGATGGTGGAGGCATATAAAGACAATTATTTTAAGTCGGCTGAAAGAAAATACCCGGTAGAAATGCCATACGCCGTTGATGAAACGTATGTGTTGAACATGCAGATACCAAAAGGTTATGTTGTAGACGAACTTCCAAAATCAGCCAAGGTAGCGATGAATGAAAATGAAGGATATTTTGAATACCTGATTGATGTTGCAGACAATAATGTACGGTTGAAATCACGCTTGCAAATCAACAAGGCCACTTTTATGCCTGAAGACTATGAAGGCTTGCGCGGCTTCTTTGATTATGTAGTAAAGAAACACGCGGAGCAGATTGTGTTCAAAAAGAAAAAATAATTCCTATGAAAAAATTATTGGCGTCATTTGGAATGTTGATTAGCCTGGCGTCGTTTGCCGGCGGTGATGATGATTACGCTGTAAGTAAAATTCTTCCTACACTCACAAAAGATGCAGACGTGGTGGTGAGGAAAGAAGAGCAGCGGTATGAGTTACGGTCTCTTGACAAAGCGGTTGAATATTATAGGGTAGTATATACCATTTTTAATGAGAATGGCGACAAGTATGCCGGCATAACAGTTCCTTATGATAAGTTCAACAGTATCGATTTCATAGAAGGGAATCTATACGATGGTAATGGAAAGAAAATTAAGAGCCTGAAGAAAGGTGATATTGCTGACAAAAGCGGTAATAGTCAATTTGCGGATGACAGCAGGTATAAGGAATATAACTTTTACTATAAGGTATATCCATACACCGTCGAGTTTGAATATAGCGTGGTGCACAAAGAGACAATGTTTTTCCCTGGCTGGTATGCGCTGGGTTCGCAGAATTGCGCCGTAGAGTCGTCATCATATATGGTTACTGTACCTTCTGATTACAAGCTTCGATATAAGGCCTTCAATTATAAAGGTGAGCCCACCGTAAAAGAAGATGGCGGCAAGAAAACATATCAGTGGATTGCTCAAAATATTCCCGCATTAAAATTGAAATGGGGATTTCCCGGATGGAGATATGTTACACCGATGGTCGTCACAGCACCGACAGAATTTGAAATTGAGGATTATAAGGGCTCGATGTTGAGCTGGGAAGAAATGGGTAAGTTCCAGTGGGCATTGAATAGTGGAAGGGATCAGCTACCCGAAGAACTAAAAACGAAAGTTCATCAATTAACGGATGGAAAATCGACGGCTGAGAAAATTTCTATCCTTTATGAATACTTGCAAAAAACCACCCGATATGTTAGCATTCAATTGGGCGTTGGAGGTTGGAGACCCTTTGAGGCCGCTGAGGTGGCGAAGCGGGGCTATGGAGATTGCAAAGGCTTGTCGAATTACATGTATTCGTTGCTAAAGGAAGCGGGTGTAAGGTCGCACTATGCACTCATCTTAGCTGGCGACGACGAACAAGATATTTTGACCGATTTCCCGAGCCGCCAATTTAACCACGCAATATTATGTGTTCCATTGGAAAAGGACACCGTTTGGTTGGAATGCACAAGCCAGGATGCTGTACAAGGCTTCATGGGATCATGGACCGGCAACCGGCACGCGTTGTTAATTACTGAGGCAGGAGGAAAGTTGGTTTCCACCAAGACTTATACAAGTGCCGATAATACACAAATAAGGCAAATTAGTGCCAAGCTCAATCTTGATGGCAGTCTTACATTTCAGTCAAATACTGATTTTGCGGGAACGGAACAGGAGACTTATCATGGTCTGATAAACGCCAACCTGAACAAAGAAAAGATGAATTCTTACTTGCAGCATCAGATTGATCTACCCACATTCGATATCATCAAGTATGAATACAAGGAAGATCGTAGTTTAAAACCAAAGGTGAATGAGAAACTGGATGTAACCATCAGCAATTATGGACAGGTTACCGGAAAAAGAATATTCATCAATCCGAATATTTTAAATCGTACGTCAATCAAATTAATATCAGAAGAAAGAACGTATCCAATCTCACTCGAGAGTACATTCTTACATCGTGACTCCGTTGTTATTGAACTGCCCGAAGGATATAAGCCTGAAGCCATTCCGCCTAAAGCGGAAATCACGAGCCCATTCGGAACGTATCAATGTAGTTACCGCATTGAAGGGAATAAGATTTTTTATTCGCGTAGCATTGATAGGAAAAGCGGAATTTTCAAACAGGAAACTTACCCTGATCTTGTCAAATTCTATGAACAAATATTTAAGGCCGACAGAGCACGGGTGGTGTTAGTGAAGAACGAGTAGCTATAAAAATTTTTAAGCTGATATGGTATTAGATATTTTGTTCTAATACCGTTTTCTTTTTGCACATATTTCAAACTGTCAACCATAAACTGTCAACTGAAAACCGTAAACTGAAAACTGTAAACAGAGAACTGTAAACTTATTTGTCCTGTAAGTGCAACTTGTGAGACAACCTATGAATGGCAGGCGCGAGTATGATACCGATGTTCGAAATAAACACCACTCCGCTAAACAATGCATATGCAGAAGAAAACAATTTTCCCTGTGTGGATTTTATCTCAATCACGGGTCCCATGCCACTTAAGATCATAGAAGCATTGTGAATAGAATCGATCCAGCTGGCATATGCGAGGTATCGGTACCCGAAAATCCCAATAAGCAAACTGATACTCAATATCAGACTGGCGAGAAGAAAATTCGCAATCAATCTTCGATAATAAACTTTTGGGGATGCGAGGCGTTCTGTTTTACGTTCGTAGCGCAATGTTGTTTTTTGTTTCTCGTTTTTGGTTTGACGTTAGTTGTTTGCGTCCTGTCAACCTTCAAACTTCAAACAAATAACGTCGTTTATTTACAAGTAGCCGGAAAATATTTGTCTACTTCTTTCTTTATTGCGATATAAATATCCGCATTCTTTTCGGTGAGCAGGTTTTTTGTAAAGATGATACATGCATAACCGCGACAATAATCTACGTACGGCCATGTACCAAACAGTCCAGGACTGCTTGCAACAAGCGTCTTGCCATTGGCATCTTTTTCCTGTATCCACAGTCCGAATCCGTAATCAAACCCCTTGGCCGCACCCGGCCTGTATTTGATCATCGATTCGTTGGTTTCAGCTTGCAACATTTTTTCAGTTGAGGCCTTACTAAGAATACGCTTGCCTTTGAATACTCCTTTATTCAGAAACATGATTTCAAAATTCATATAGTCGGCTGCAGTGGACCATGCACCTCCAGAGGGATTGGCAATTTCTCCATTCTTCGTAAAAGTAGTAGCCGAGAAATTTAGCGGCTTTCCTAATCTTTCCTGGAAAATTTCTTCAAAGCCCTTTCCGCTTACTATTTCAACAACTCTTGCGGCAATATTTAATCCTACATTTCCATATCTGAATTCAGTTCCAGGGATAGCTATGCTACTGCGCTTCTTAGCAAAATCGTTGATCTCTTCTTCCAGGGAATTATATTTAGCGTTCCGGTTAACAAGCGTCACCATTTTCACCGGCTCTTGTTCCAGGCCAGCAGTGTGGGAGAGGCAATGCCAGATTTTGATCTGGCCCTTTCCATATTTGGTGAATATCGGCAGGAACTTACCGATGGTGTCTTCCAAAGAGATCTTACCCTCATCCACAAACGTCATCACCAACGCCGCGGTCAGCCATTTGCTGCAGGAGGCAATGCGTTGCTGACTCCCAGAGGTTATGTCGCCAATAGCGCTCTCATACACAATCTTACCGCTTCTATAGATCATCATAACAGCATCCTTACCCAACGCCTGTTGATTCATCTTGAAGGCCCGGTCAATCTCGGGGTAATTCTGCTGTGCTGAAACGGCCTGAAAGAATAACAGGAATACAAGGAATAAACTGCAATAGCGACGGACTGAACTGATTTTTAATGACATAAGTGCCGGGTTTTGGCCTTGGATTAGGATTTGTAGTTAAGGCTAAGTTATTTGAAAAGCAGGTACAGCTATAGTTGGAATTGTTAAACGTTTGGTTGTCTGAAAACATTTAATAATTGCCACAAAAAATCTAAATTTATTTAAGTTAACCGCTATTAACTGTTACAGCCCCTCCAATTGCAATTCCAATCCGTGGTTTATTGACGATTCGTGCCTGAGTGACCTCTATACCTGCTTTTGAAAAGTAAGCCGATGACCTTTTAGGTCTGATGAGAATTTTCATTAATTCAATGAGAGAAAAAATTATTTATGAACCTTAACAATTTCACGATTAAAGCACAGGAAGCTATTTCAAAGAGTCAGCAATTGGCTTTCGAAAATAGCAATCCTAATATTGAAACAGAGCATTTGTTGAAAGCATTGCTTAGTGATGATGACTCGCCCATCGAATTTCTATTGAAGAAAAATAATGTGAACACGGGTTTTCTGGAATCGAAGCTGGATGAAAGTATTAGTCGACTTCCTAAAATCCAATCAGGCGAGCCGGCACAATCCATTAGCAGGGACCTCAATAATGTTGTCCTTCGGGCTACAGCGGGTTTGAAAAAATTCAATGATGAATTCGTTACACCTGAACATTTGTTGCTGGCCATTCTCCAGGGGAATGATAACGCAGCGAAATTATTGAAGGATGCGGGCGTAACTGAAAAGGGTTTGGTAACCGCGATCCAGGAACTGAGAAAGGGTGATACGGTAAAATCTCAAACGCAGGAAACGCAATACAACAGCCTGAACAAATATGCGAGGAACTTGAATGAAATGGCGCGACAAGGAAAGTTGGATCCTGTTATTGGAAGAGATGAAGAAATCAGGAGAACACTTCATATTCTTTCGCGTCGATCAAAAAATAATCCGATACTGGTGGGTGAGCCTGGTGTTGGTAAGACCGCCATTGCCGAGGGACTTGCACACCGTATCGTAAATGGCGACGTTCCTGAAAACCTCAAATCAAAAGTGATCTATGCATTGGACATGGGTCAGTTGATTGCTGGCGCGAAATACAAAGGAGAATTCGAAGAAAGATTGAAGGCAGTTGTCAAAGAAGTATCTACCAGTGATGGTGAGATCATTCTATTTATTGATGAGATCCATACGCTGGTTGGCGCAGGCGGCGGGGAGGGAGCAATGGATGCCGCTAATATATTGAAGCCGGCATTAGCAAGAGGTGAGTTACGCGCGATAGGGGCAACCACACTCAATGAATATCAAAAATATTTTGAAAAGGACAAAGCCCTCGAACGTCGATTCCAAAAAGTGATGATTGAAGAGCCGAGTGAAGAAGATGCGATTTCTATTCTCAGAGGTTTAAAGGACAGGTATGAAACGCACCACCATGTTCGCATCAAAGATGAAGCAATCATTGCGGCAGTAGAACTTTCGCATCGATATATCACCGACCGGTTCCTGCCCGACAAAGCGATCGATCTTATTGATGAAAGTGCTGCCAAACTGAGATTGGAGATGAACTCCATGCCAGAGGAACTGGATGAACTGGAGAGAAGAATTCGTCAATTAGAAATAGAAAGAGAAGCTATTAAAAGAGAAAATGATGAAGAGAAGTTGAAGGAACTCAATACCGAAATCGCCAATCTTTCAGTAGAACGAGATACGTTAAAGGCAAAGTGGAAGCAGGAAAAAGAACTCGTCGAAAAAATCCAGAACGCGAAAGCTGAAATTGAAAACCTGAAGCTTGAAGCTGAGAGGGCAGAGCGCGAAGGTGATTATGGAAAGGTAGCCGAGATCCGTTACGGAAAAATAAAGCAAAAGGAAAAAGACATTAATGAACTGACAAAGCAATTAGATGAATATCATGAACAAGGTCGCAGACTCTTAAAAGAAGAAGTAGATGCAGAAGACATAGCTGAAGCAATTTCAAAGTCCACTGGTATTCCGGTAAGCAAAATGTTACAAGGTGAAAGGGAAAAATTATTGCATCTTGAAGATGAGTTGCACAATAGGGTCATAGGACAAGAAGAAGCGATTGTTGCCGTGGCGGATGCAATTAGAAGAAGCAGGGCAGGATTAAGTGATCCGAAGAAACCCATTGGATCTTTTATATTCCTTGGAACTACCGGTGTGGGTAAAACAGAATTAGCGAAAGCATGAGCGGATTACCTCTTTGATGATGAGAGCATGATGACGAGGATTGATATGAGCGAATATCAGGAAAAACATACGGTTAGCAGATTAGTTGGCGCGCCCCCCGGATATGTTGGATATGACGAGGGTGGACAATTGACTGAAGCTGTAAGACGTAAACCTTACCAGGTTGTATTGTTGGATGAAATTGAGAAAGCACATCCGGACGTATGGAATGTTTTGTTGCAGGTTTTAGATGATGGCAGGCTGACCGATAATAAGGGAAGGGTGGTGAATTTCAAAAACACAATCATCATCATGACCAGCAATATCGGAAGCGCAATCATACAGGCGAATTTTGAAAAGGTGAATGATAAGAATAAGGATGAGATTATGGAAGAAACCAAGGTAGAAGTAATGAATCATCTTCGCCAAACCATACGCCCCGAATTCCTGAACAGGGTTGATGAGATCATACTGTTTCAACCATTGATGAAAAAGGAAATCCGGCAAATTATTAACATCCAGGTCAACGCATTGAAGAGGCTGGTTGAGAAAAATGGCATCCGGCTGGAATTCACGGACTACCTTATCGATTGGCTGGCCGAGAACGGTTTTGATCCTCAGTTTGGAGCCAGACCATTGAAGCGATTAATCCAGAAAGAAATAGTTAACCAACTGAGTAAGAAGATCTTGGCTGGCGATATTGATAAATCAAAACCAGTTCTGGTGGATGTATTTGATGGCATTGTGGTTTTTCGGAACGAGAATCCACCGCAGTCATCCAGGATCGGTGAGCGGGAAGAGATGGTGCATTAAAGCTAAAAATGACATAAAAATGATCTCCTAAGGTGTTGTAAAACATCAAAAAAGGTCGGTTTTACCTATATTGCGAAAATTATTATGGCAACGAAGAATCAAATTATCGAGATTATCTCGCAGAAGACGGTGTGGAAAGGCGAAAAGCAAGCTCCGATTTCACTCGTGATGTACGGTGATTACGAGAGTGACGCTTGTGCAAAAGCGGATCATGTAATCCAGGAATTAGTTGACGAATATAACGGCAAGGTTCGTTATAACTATCGTCATTTTCCCCTGACACAAATTCATCAGAAAGCGCAAAAGGCTGCGGAAGCTGCCGTGGCTGCAGTGCAGGAAGGTAAGTTTTGGGAAATGCACGAGATCTTGTTTCAAAAGAAAAGAGGTTTGGGAACAATCACGCTGAAAGAATACGCGAGAGAAGTTGGTGTAACTAATAAGAAGTTTTTGGAAAGCCTCGTTAATTCCACCTACAGTTGGGAAGTGAGAGCTGACCTTCTAGAAGGGTTGGAAAAAGGCGTGCGCGATGTTCCGGCAGTGTTTCTGAACGGTGAAAAGTTTGAAGGCAAGCCAACACACGATGCGTTGAAGAAAGCAATTGAAGAAATGTTGAAGCCTAAGAAGATGAAGTCTGAGAATAAGAAACGGGCATAACGATAAGGCACAAGATACAAGGCACAAGGGACAAGAAATGTCCAATCCCGATAGCTATCGGGAGAAGAGCCAAAAGCCAAGAAAGGAGTTTAAGCGCGAAAGGTTCTATCACGACGAAAGGCGTGATATGGATAGATGATTTAAGACTGAAACGGACATCCGAAAATAAATTTAGACCCCGCATTTTGCGGGGTTTTTATTATTGGCGTTTAGCAATGCGGTGTGGCTATACTCTACCGTAATTTAAGGGCAACAGCAAAACTTATAAGGCCAACGCGAAACGCCAAACGCGAAACGCAAAACGGTAAACTGAAAACGGTAAACTGAAAACCGTAAAACTCAAAACAAAAATCTTACATTGCTTTAAACGATCGGATGGCTGTTTTAGGAATCGACCTTGGCGCTACAAAAGTTGCACTGGCTTTATTTTCTGA
>Ga0157378_10003524_pt1 | contig 13877 bp, 7 predicted proteins | sample M65metaG_FD_115309 | JGI IMG/M metagenome (GOLD analysis project Ga0157378, IMG submission 115309) | Miscanthus rhizosphere microbial communities from Kellogg Biological Station, Michigan, USA - M6-5 metaG | ecosystem: Host-associated > Plants > Roots > Rhizosphere > Soil | place: USA: Michigan...
AGATCACCGTGACTGGAGTCACAAGGCGTAGCGAAACGAATCACTGTCCTCTGATTGAGTTCTGGAGGTCGCATAGTTTGTATCAGGGCATGGCTTCAGCCATGCCACCTCGCTGGACTTTCTAATCCCAGGCTTTAGCCGCTGCTTTCTTCGCGGCCAGATACCTGAAGGAATATGGATATTTCAACGTTCTTCTGCAAGTCCAGTCTTTATCGGATTGAATATGGATTCAATTTGCGTGTCTGGTTGGTCGAGCCATTGCAGGGGCTAAAGCCGCGAATCTTTTTGGATCGGTTTCGGCATGACTGAAGTCATACCCTGATACTTGTCTTGAAGCGCTATGAGAACACAGGTCTTACACACTTGTTTGCGACGCGCGGCGGCGGAACGGTATGAGCGGCCGCCGCGCATCTTTCCTCAATCGAAGTACGCTGTCAGCGTAAGGATCAGTAGCGTGACTCCAATGAAGATCGCGGTAAAACCAACAACGCGCGCAAAGCGAACGAACCAGGTTGCCGGCACCTCGCCGAGACGTGCCTCGAGCTTCCCTTCCCGCGCCATGCGGGCATATTCCTGGGGACGCTTGTGCTCGAATTCCTTTTCGCTTTCTACGCCCGTGAAGATCACCATATCCATCGGGAAGCTGTCGGGTCTCAGGTGCGTATTCACAAAGTGGATGGAAAAGATGAATAGAATCGCCAGCAATCCCTCTTCACTGTGAATGACGAGTGCTGCGTTCAGAGCCCAACCGGGAAGAAAGCGCGCGAAGAACGGCGCAAACCACATCGCGTATCCCGAGAAGCCGATCACGATCATTCCCCAGAACACCGCCCAGTAGTCGAACTTTTCCCAGTAGGCATAGCGCTCAAATTGCGGCTTGGGTCCGAGTCCCAGGAACCACCGCATGTGCGCGAAGAGGTCCTTCACATCCTTCCAATTGCCGACCATCGAGGTTGCGCCCCAGAAGATGCCCTTCTCACGCCGGTAGATTCCGCGCGTGAAGATCTCCTTGACATGAATGAAAAAGGCCACCGTGAGCGCCAGCGCGCAGAACTTATGGAAGAACAGGATTGCGCCGAATCCGCCCACGGCACCGGCCATCCCACGCGCCCAGATGCTGTCGCTGAAGCGCAGCGGCAGCCCCGTTCCGGCGAGCCCGAGGAAGGTCGTGAACAGCACGGCGTGCATGTACCGCTGCTGGCGGGTAAATCGAACAAAGAAGCGTTCCGTTCCGGACGCCTGGGTGTTGCTGTCCGACGCCACTACTTGAGCCACCTCAGGCATGATTTCCTCCGTTTCCAGAATTCTTTCTGACCTGGTCAAAGCGGGATCGAATCAGCCATAGAACCGTATGAATCACGAAGAATGTAAGCACGCTGATCAGTAGCAGATTCATGAAGAGCCGGATGAAATAGAGCGCCGGGTTCAGCTTGCGATCGTGCGCGTTGGCGTGCGGCTGATACTGCACGAAGCTCCTGTTCGCGCCTTTGTGGCACTTGCCGCAAGTGACAATGAGGTTGGCCTGGTTGATTGCCGAGCGTGGATCAGAAGCGGGGTGGATCTCGTGAGCATCATGGCAATCCCAGCAGCGAGCTGTCTCCACGTACCCACCCAGCAGTCCGAGCTGCGAGTGGAAAGTGTCGTGATAGGTGGAGAGCTTGTCTTTGTGGCAGGACCCGCAGATCGGCGTGGACTGCATGCGGAAGGCAGATTCAGTCGGCTGCAGAATCGCATGTGCCGTGTGGCAGTCTGTACAGACGGGAGCTTTGAGATCGCCTTTGGCCACGCCCAAGCCGTGCGCACCCTTCTGGTAGTCATCATTGATCTTGGCGTGGCATGCGCCGCAGGTCTTCGGAATGTTCGCTTTGAAAGTTTGGCTCTTCGGATCCGTGTGGCTCAGGATTCCGTGCGATCCGTGGCAGCTTTGGCAATTCGCTGCAACCAGCAGGCCTTCCTTGCTCAGCGCGAATCCGTGAATCGAATCCATGTAGTGCGGATAGACGCTGGGCAGGCCCTTCTTTGAAGCCATGGCGCCATCGCTGTGGCATTGCCCGCAGGTCTTCGGGATATTGAGCGGGTACACGGCCGATCGCGCATCGTTCTTAGAAAAGATTTCGTGCGCGTTGCCGTGGCAGCTTGTGCAGGGATGCTCTTTGGAGGACGAATGCACACTGGTCGCGAGCTTCGATCCTTCATCCGCGTGGCAAGTCTTGCAATCGACCTTTGCGATTTGTCCCGGATGCGGATATTCCTTGATGTCGGCGTGGCAATTGTTGCACTGCAGGCTGCCATGAATGCTGGCGCCGAATTTGTCTCCATCCACTGAGATGCTGTGGCCGGTTGAATCCTGCATCGTCTTGTCGGCATGACAGGCGAGGCAATCAGATTGTGCGGCAATGCGCGTCGGAGCCAGGCAAAGAACCCACGCGACCAGGCTCAACGTAGCCAGTCGATGATGACGAATCCACCGGGATAGATCTGACAGCCACTCGGCTGGACCGATACAAATTGCGAGAAAGAAAGCAGCGATACGCGCGGCTCTGGTCATGCTCTCGTCTTTCTTCATGCCTCGTGGACAATCGTTCCAGCGCACACGGCTCCCACGAGGCGGATCGTCCGCTCGTACTCAAACTCTTTCGCGGGGATTACACCTTCGAGAAGACTCCTTTTAGGACAGCTGCGGCAGTGATAGTGGTCACAACTGCATTCCACTTGAGAGCGCTGTGCCGCTTTCCTTCTGTGACGCGAGCCACTTCACAGCCAGCAAACGGAGATCCGACGCCTTCATTCCCGCATCTCGATCACAACTGCACACATGTCGCGCCTCACCGGAAACCTCGCAGCTAAGTCGTGATGCGAGTCACATGCCGAGGTGTATGGATTTCACGACAATTGTTGCCGCCGACCGAGGTGTGCTTTATGGCGACATCTGCCACAACTTCAAGTTCAACCATGCTCACCCTTCCTTCCGATTCGATCCGCCAGATCCAATGGCGATTCGCGGAACGTTACGACCTGCAGATGCTGGTGCAGTCAGCTCGCGGAGTTGCCCGCGGCACGGTGGCGCATATGGTCGCTTCCGGCGAACGCAACAGCCACGAGTGGACCCCAGCGAAGAATGAGATGCTGGAAGCCTTCGATCGCGCAGGCATTACTGCAGCCTTTATGGAGCCCGAAGAGGGTGGTTTCATCTCCGGCCCCAAGAACCTCGCGCTGGCCCTGGCGGCGTTCGAGCTGGCTTGGGTCGATGGTGGAGCAGCAACGGCAAGCCTTGCAGGATTCCTTGCTCTCGCGCCGATTCACGAGCGCGGCACACCTGAGCAGTCGCGGCACTACAAGTCGTTGTCGGCGCCTCCGCAAATCGGAGAAGAACGCAAGCCCTGGCGCGGTGCTTTTGTATTGACGGAGCCGATTCCGTACGTGGGCGTCGACACCGGGATGCTGAATGGCAAAGCACGCATTGCCGATTGGCGCGATGGCGAGGAGCCCTGGCTGCAGGTGGAGAAGCGCGGTCGATTCATCACCAACATTGCGTTTGCGAATTTCGTCACGGCTGCGGTCGCGTCCGATGATCCCCGCATCAAGGGAAGCTGCGTCATCATCCTCGAAGAAACAGACGAAGGCACGTTCGATCACGGCACTCCGACCAAGAAGCTGGTACATCAGCTCTCCTCAACGGGTGACCCGATCTTCAATCTCAAGGTTCCGGCCAGCCGCATCGTTGGCGGCTACACGGTCAAGGATGGTGTCCTGGTTCCGAACTTCAATCACAGTGAAGTGATCGAAGCGGTCTTTCGCCGTACACGCGTCACGGTAGGTCTGATGACTGCGGCCAAACTTCTCTCGGCCGTCGAGCCAGTGATCCGCTACCAGCGCGGTCGTTTCCGCGGAGCCGAGGGCGCAAAGCCCGGCACTGTGCGCTACGAACAAGGAATCCAGCAGCGCGAAGACGCTCTCCACCGCCTCGTTGACGTATGGGCTACGGGAGAGGCAGCGGCCTCACTGGGGTTTGCCGCGGCACGTATCTTCGATGAGCTTGATCCGATCGAGAAGCAGAAGACAGGCATTCTCAGCGAGCGCGGCGTCGGCAGTGGCCGGGCAGAGCTCAAGGCGTTGCGCGAGAGTGAACAACGCGCCATTGAGTTCCTGAGAATGCGCGAGCAAGACGCGCGGCGTGCTGAATTCGCAGCAGACCCACTCGTCCAGTTTGTCCTCAAAGACGCTGAAGCCAACGTGCTATGCCCAGCAACGAAGCTTTGGAACACCGGCAACGGCGCCAACGTAATGCGCGAAGCCGTAAGCCTGATGGGCGGATACGGAATCACGGAAGATTGTCCAGGTTTCCTCGCCAGCAAGTGGATGGATGCGCAGCTTGAAGCGACGTACGAAGGTCCTGAGGCGGTACAACGGCGCCAACTCACCATCACGATGACATCGGATGTCTTCCTCGCGGAGTTCCGCGCGTGGACCGCCGAAATGCGCACGATTGCCGCCACGCATCCCGGAACCGGCGCATGCACGCTTGCGACTGCGATGCGCATGTGGCTGTGGACGCTTGAACATCTGCAGAAAGCAACTGACGCTGCAGGCCACAAGCTTTATCACGGACAGCGCCAGGGCGTGACCTTCCCGCTGGTTGACGCATTGTGCTGGCTGCTTGCTTCGCGCTACCAGATTCTCGATGTACTTGAATTGGAGCAGCGCGGTTCAACCGATCCATCGGTAGCCGATGCCGCGATGGGTACGGCTCAATTCCTAAGCGATCTATGCCACGTACAGAGCGCGCGTGCTGCTGGAGAAGTCTCGCGCATCTGCGCCGAGCTGGTGTTCGGCTACAACGAACATCCTTCCTGGAGCGACCAGGCATGCACCACGTGCTGCTTCTCGACCGATGAGTTGGAAGAGTTGGAAGAGACGATGCCGGGGATCGCGGCCATGGCAATCGATGTTCTCAAGCCGAATGGGAGCCATCCCCCCAAGGCTGGCCCGTGTGCAGGGTGCAAGGGAGCGGGCGACTTCCTGCAGCTTCAGAACAAGCTGTGCACTTGCCTGAGCGGCTCGCGGCTTGCCAAGGACCGCGCGGCCGACACGGTAAGCAAGGTCATGATTCCCGAAGCGCTGGACTATCCCCTATGAGCGCATTCGAGGGCACGACCGGAAGCAGCATTGTGCCGGAGATCGATCGGCCGACCATCGAAGCTGATATCGCCTGTGTCGGCTTCGGTCCGGCGATGGCCGGATTTCTTACCACGTTGAACCGCGCATGGATGGAGAATCCTGCCGATCCCGTCTTTGAAAGCAAAGTCGCGCCCGGCGTACCTCTCCAGGTGCTCTGCTATGAGCGCGCGGATGATATCGCCAACGGAGTCAGCGGAGTGGTCACCGCCGCGCGCGGCATTCGCGCCAGTTTTCCCGATCTGAATCCAGCTGATATTCCGATGGCCGCGCCGGTGACATCCGAACGCATCCTCTATCTGCTCGACCCAATCGGCGCGAGCCGCCGCCCCTGGACGCTGCGTATGGGAGATCACCTCCTTCGCAGACTGAGCGGCCATTTGGGCGTGCGGGATGATGCGTACGAGTTGCCCTGGGCTCCGCGTTTCTTGCACAAGACCGGCGGCCTCGTCATGTCGATTGGGCAATTCAACCAGTGGATCAGCGCGCAAATCATGGCCTCAGGCTTCATACAGATATGGCCGGCAATGCCAGTGAGCCAACCCTTGTTCTCGCAGAATGCAGACCGCAATGGCGACAGGATCGTCGGCATTCGACTCACGGATCAAGGCGTCGATAAACACGGCCTACCCGAGAGCGGCTTCGTAGCCGGGATGGATGTGCGTGCCAGTCTTACCGTCATCGGAGACGGGCCATTCGGCCCTGTGGGAAGCGCGGTCGACAAACGCATGGGAATGCCCGCCGGGCATGACAAGCGCGAGTGGGCCCTGGGCATGAAATTCGTAATCGAATTGCCTGTCGAAACCACTCTTGAAGCCGGCAATGTCTGGCACACCTTCGGCTATCCCGAGCCGGAGATCTTTGGTTTTCTCTACGTGCATCCGGAGCGCCTCGCGTCCGTTGGCATCTTCGTTCCCTCATGGCTTGGCGACCCTGCCCGCACTGTCTATCGGTATCTGCAGCACTTCATACAGCATCCGGCTTTGTGGCGACATCTGAAGGGCGGCACTTTGCGCTCGTGGGGAGCGAAGTCGCTCGACGAGTCAGGACAGCGCGGAGAGCCGTTCCTGGCTGGTGACGGATATGCGCGGATCGGAGAGAGCTCGGGTTCCACGAATATGCTTGCCGGCTCGGGTGTTGACGAGGCGTGGACCACCGGCGTGCAACTGGCCGACTCCGTCATCGAGTTGCTTCGCAACAAGCGAAGCTTTACACAAGAGAACCTTGCTGCAACCTACGCAGCGCGTCGTCGCGCAAGCTGGGTGGAACAGAACGCGCGCAACGCCATGAATGCGCGCAACGGGTTTCATCTTGGATTTGTACCAGGCCTGGTTGGAATGGCGCTTGCCGGATTGACCGGCGGAACCATTTCGCTAGGCACTAAGATTCCGCGAGCACACGAGCAGATCCGGAAAGGCCGCGGAAAGTCAGGGATCGATCTGAAACCCCGCGAAGCGTCGATGCTTGCTGTCGAAGATGGGCGGCCCTTGCACGAGGCCATCATGTCGGCCCGCGGCTGGCCCGAGATCCAGTTCGATGGCAAGCTGCTTGTCTCGCAGCAAGACGCACTGCTGATGGGCGGGAAAGTGCAGGCCATGCCCGGCTTCGCCGATCACGTGGTCTTCCGTGACGCGGGCCTCTGCATTCACTGCGATGACAAAACCTGCATTGCCATGTGTTCTGGCCAGGCCTTGACTCTGGGCACACAAGCTGTCCCGATCTTCGAACGCGAGAAGTGCATCCACTGCGGCGCCTGCGTTTGGAATTGCTCCAAGACTGACGCCGAAGGGCTCACGAACATCGAGTTCCGCGCAGGAGCAGGAGGGTTGCATTCGGCGGAAAATTGAAAGCGCTCGGAAGCTGTCAGCTTTCAGCTCTCAGCCTTCAGCGAGACTCACAAGGATCAGAAAATAGAAGATGGCTCAAGACTTCCACAATTTGGCCGTTTGGGAACGATCGGTAGAGCTCACGGTTTGCATCTACCAGCTGACGAGCTCGTTTCCTCGCGAAGAAATATACGGCTTAAATTCTCAAATGCGCCGAGCAAGCATTTCGATCGCAAGCAATATAGCGGAAGGTCGAGGCCGGCTGAACATCCCAGAGTTCAGGCAGTTCCTTGGTCTCGCTCAAGGCTCGCTGTTTGAACTCAGAACACAGCTCGAGGTAGCGAGACGATTGGGCATGGTGAAGCCCGAACACCTACACATAGCTCAGGCCCTCTGCGAAGAGGTATCCAAGATGCTCACCTCGTTCATTCAAGCTTTGCGCAAAAGTCAGCAGGCGAAAAACTGAAGGCTGAGAGCTGAAAGCTGAAAGCTCTCAAGGAGATTCTTAGATGGCTGCTAACTTACATATCATCGTCTGCGCTGGAATCGTGCCTGATCCTTTGCAGACCCTCGAGCCGATCATGGGGCCGAACGGTCCTGCTCTGAAAAACGAGATGATGCTGCCCGCTGTTCTCGATCCGTGGGCGGCCAGCGCTCTTTACGAAGCAGCGAATCTCGTCGCCAACAATCCCGGCAGCAAGCTGTGGCTCGTTTCGCTGGGCCCCAAGGCGAAGTTGCAGCAGGTCATGATGACCATCGCGCAGAGAGTCAGCTTCGAGTTGGTCGCAGTCGATTCGCCTTCGGGTGGATTTGCTGATGCTCATGCGACCGCGGCTCCACTTGCCGAGGCGATCGCTGCGATTCCAGGTCTCGACAAGACAAAGCTCCTGCTCTTTGGTGGATGGGAGTCGGCGTCGCGGGGAGCCGGCGTGACGCTGCAGATGATCGGCGAGCGCCTCAACATCATCGATCAGTTCATGGGTGTGGATCAGATCGAACTGCGCGAAGACGGCTCGTTCAAAGTGCTGGAGCGCGTTGAAGGCGGCAGGCACCAGGTGTCTGTGTGCGTGGGCGCTCCGGCAGTTCTTGGCTGGGCAACGGGCAATCTGCCTGAGCCGCGCAATAATCCTCAGATTGGGATGGCCAATATGCGAACCGTAATGCCGGCATTGCAAAAGGCCAAGCCAATCGCACTCGCCGAGAGCGGACTGCGGTATCTCTCCGCCACCCTGCCTGGCCAGCAGCGGCAGACACGCGTCGTGAAAGACATGGGCGCCGAAGCTATCGCGCAGGAACTCGCGGAATGGATAGGAGCGAAGTGATGCCGGAATCGATTCTTGTTTTGACGCACGCTGATGAAACAGGCTCTTCGCTCGCCAGGAGTTCTCTTGAAGTTGTAACCGCCGGCAAGGAACTGGCCGCACGGCTGAATGCGCCGCTGATGATCGGCATTCTCGCAGTGGACCCGATATCCGCCGCCCGCTCGCTGGCCATAGCGGACGCGCGAGTACTCGGCGTCTCAGGGGACGCATTCATGCAGGCGCATTACGCAACCGACGCTGCCGCGTGCGAAGCGCTATGCAGATCGGCAGGTGCGACCATCGTCCTGGCCCCGCAAACCTCGCGCATGGCGCGTGTGGCGGCTGGCGTAGCGCATCGCCTCGGCGGAAGCATCGACACTCACATCACCTCCATCAAAGGCGACGAGGGCATCGAGGCCTCGCGGTGGTTCTACAGGCAGCGCATCGAAGCCGTCGCTATTCGCTCTACCCGGCCCTGGTTGCTGCTGCTCGAATGCGGCGCATATCCTGCATTCGAATCCGAAGCCGCTGACGTTATCGTTGAGCACGTCGCTGTCGAACTGCCCGCGATTCGTACCGCCGTCACTGGCACATGCGCTCCCGCACACGGCGCGCAAACGATCCGTCCGGATGCGAAGATGCTCTTTGTCGCCGGCGCGGGATGGACGAAGAAGCAGCCGGACGGACAAACCCACGCAGCGGAGGCGGGCGATCTCATCCTGGGATTCCTGCAAAAAACCGGAGCATCTCTCGGCAGCTCGAAGTCTCTGGTTGACCAGGGAGGTGACGGCCAGCCGGTGCTTCCCTTCCTCACCCACATGAATCAGGTTGGACAGACAGGTTCAACTCCAAGGCACCCGAAAGGCCTTGCAACCTGCTGTCATGGAGAAGAGCCGCACGTCGTGGGCTGGCGATTCATCCCAGAGCGCCGCGCCATCTCTCTCGATCCAAACTGCGGATGGGCGCGTGGCAAGGCTGATGTCGTTTACATCGCAGACGCATTCAAGGTGATGGCGAAGGTGAATGAGCTTTTGAGTGCGAAACCCTGACTTCAGTCAACATCCGTTCATTCAGCCTTTATTGCCCTTGGCCGTTCCGAACGAATAGCTGGCGCCCGAGCAGTACCACGAACCGTGGAATATTTTTCGCGTAACGGTCCGCCAGTCGTCGGGGTTCAGTGGCCAGCCGGAACGCCCATTCCAGGCCGGTACGCATCATCCAGCGCGGGGCCTGAGGCTTGGTACCGGCAAGAAAATCAAACGCTGCTCCAACCGCCAGCATCACGGCCGGGACCCGATCCTTGTGGGCCAGTACCCATTTCTCCTGCTTGGGGCAGCCGAGGCCAACAAAAAGCCACCGCACTCCTGACTCTGTTATCTCGCGAACGATCGCCTCATCCTCTTCCGGCGTAAGCGCCCTAAATGGGGGCGACATGCTGAACGCAATTTTGATTCCTGGATATCGGCGCTTCACTTCTTCAATAAGTTTCGCGAGTGTGCTTTCTTCTCCACCGTAGAAACCCACGGCGATCCCATCCGCCTGTGCCGCGCGCAGCAGTTCAACCGTCGCATCGGGTCCGTACACGCGGCTCGCATCAGGGTTTCCCATGCGCCGCAGCGCCCACACCACCGGCATCCCATCGGGATTTGCCAGATCCGCGGTGTTCATGGCGGCACGAAATACCGGATCATCGTGTGCTTCCATCAGGCCGTGCATGCCAACAAAGAGCACGGTACGCGACTCACGGTTCCGCGCCCACTCGGCGCACTGGCGCACCAAGGCGGCGTAGCTGGATGCCGATACGTTCACTTTCAAAACGGCCGGCATCTTCCTTCCTTTCCACCTATTGGGATCGCCTGGGAACGGGTCTCGCAGAGCCCACGTCTATCGCCAAAGAACGTCGTTCCGTCGCGTCTCTCTTTGGACGGATCTCGTAGGCCCCAGAGAACATGTTCCCACCTGAACGGGCAACCCGCAATCGCCAGCCAGCATCTATACCCTCGCTGCAATCCACCATTCGTGCGCCTCGGGAATTGATACCAGGGGTGATCGCGCACGTATAACACTGAAGGAGCTGCAGATCCCACCAGGAGCACAACGGAATGTCTACGACCATTGAACCGCCCGTAAGCGGGCAAGATGGGGATAATCGCTTTCCAGTCAGCTCACTCGAGCCGTCGATGGCAGAATGCCTGACGATCATACTTCAGAGCCTGCAGACAATGAAGAATGGTGATTTCAGTGTGCGTCTCCCCGTCGCGTGGACGGGGCTGCCGGGAAAAATCGCCGATAACTTCAATGAGATCGTCACCGCCAACGAACAGATGGCCTCTGAGTTGAAGCGGGTAGGCCAGGCCGTCGGTAAGGAAGGCAAGACCCGCGAGCGAATCCGGGTGGAACACAGGCGCGGTGCCTGGGATGACATGGAAACCTCAGTGAACACCCTCGTTGAGGATCTCCTTCGTCCTACGACTGAAGTAACCCGAGCCATCGCCGCCGTGGCCCAGGGCAATCTCACCCAGACGGTCCGCCTCGATGTGGATGGCCGCCCCCTCGAAGGCGAGTTCCTGCGCTCCGCCAACATTGTGAATACGATGATTCAGCAGCTCGGCGTATTCACCGCCGAAGTGACGCGCGTGGCCCGCGAAGTAGGAACGGACGGAAAACTCGGCGGACAGGCCGTAGTACCTGGCGTGGCAGGTACGTGGAAGGACCTGACGGACTCGGTTAACTCCATGGCCTCGAATCTTACGGGCCAGGTCCGCAACATCGCCGAAGTCGCGACGGCCGTGGCCAGCGGCGACCTCTCCCGCAAGATCACAGTCGACGTACGCGGCGAAATCCTGCAGCTCAAAGAAGCCATCAACACGATGGTCGATCAGCTCCGATCCTTCGCATCGGAAGTGACGCGCGTGGCCCGCGAAGTGGGAACAGACGGCAAGCTTGGCGGTCAGGCAGTGGTGCCGGGTGTAGCCGGAACCTGGAAAGATCTTACGGATTCGGTAAATGCAATGGCTGGCAACCTCACGGCCCAGGTAAGAAACATTGCCGAAGTGACAACCGCCGTGGCCCGCGGCGACCTCTCCCGCAAAATCACGGTTGACGTGAAGGGCGAAATTCTCGAACTCAAAGACACCATCAACACGATGGTGGATCAGCTCAATGCCTTCGCCGGCGAAGTGACGCGCGTGGCTCGCGAAGTGGGAACGGAAGGCAAGCTCGGCGGACAGGCAAACGTGCCCGGCGTGGCGGGTACGTGGAAAGATCTCACGGATAACGTCAACTTCATGGCTGGCAACCTTACCGGTCAGGTGAGAAACATCGCCGAGGTGGCAACCGCGATCGCAAACGGCGATCTTTCCCGCAAAATCACCGTCGACGTCCGCGGCGAAATCCTCCAGCTTAAAGAAACATTGAACACCATGGTGGACCAGCTCAACAGGTTCGCCGGCGAAGTAACGCGTGTGGCTCGCGAAGTCGGAACCGAAGGACGTCTCGGCGGTCAGGCCAACGTTCCCGGTGTAGCTGGAACGTGGAAAGATCTTACCGACTCGGTGAACTCGATGGCCGGCAACCTCACGGCCCAGGTTAGAAACATCGCCGAAGTGACAACCGCCGTCGCGCGCGGCGACCTCTCCCGCAAGATCACCGTCGACGTGAAGGGCGAAATACTCGAGCTCAAGAACACTATCAACACCATGGTGGACCAGCTCAACGCCTTCGCAGGCGAAGTAACCCGCGTTGCCCGCGAGGTCGGTACGGACGGCAAACTCGGTGGTCAGGCACAGGTGCCCGGCGTCGCCGGCACGTGGAAGGATCTTACCGACAACGTCAACTTCATGGCGTCGAACCTCACCGGCCAGGTGCGAAACATCGCTGAAGTGGCCACGGCCGTGGCTCGCGGTGACTTAAGCCGAAAAATCACTGTCGACGTGAAGGGCGAAATCCTCGAGCTGAAAGACACGCTGAACACGATGGTTGACCAGCTCAATGCGTTCGCAGGCGAAGTGACGCGTGTGGCCCGCGAAGTTGGTACGGACGGCAAGCTCGGCGGTCAGGCTGTCGTGACGGGCGTGGCCGGCACCTGGAAAGATCTCACGGACTCTGTAAACTCCATGGCCTCGAACCTTACGGGCCAGGTTAGAAACATCGCTGAAGTCTCCACGGCTATCGCCAACGGCGATCTATCCAAGAAGATCACCGTGAACGTCAGCGGCGAAATTCTGCTGCTGAAGGAAACCATCAATACGATGGTGGACCAGCTGAACCGCTTCGCCGGCGAAGTAACCCGCGTGGCTCGCGAAGTCGGAACTGAAGGACGCCTCGGCGGTCAGGCCAACGTTCCCGGCGTGGCCGGAACGTGGAAGGATCTTACCGACTCGGTTAACTCGATGGCCGGCAACCTCACGGCCCAGGTAAGAAACATCGCCGAAGTTACAACCGCCGTCGCGCGCGGCGACTTGTCCCGCAAGATCACCGTCGACGTGAAGGGCGAAATCCTCGAGCTCAAAAACACCATCAACACCATGGTGGACCAGCTCAACGCCTTCGCAGGCGAAGTAACCCGCGTGGCCCGCGAAGTCGGTACCGACGGCAAACTCGGTGGTCAGGCACAGGTGCCCGGTGTCGCCGGCACGTGGAAGGATCTTACCGACTCGGTCAACTTCATGGCCGGCAACCTTACGGCCCAGGTGAGAAATATCGCCGAGGTGGCAACGGCTATCGCGAACGGCGATTTGAGCCGCAAGATCACTGTGGACGTGCGAGGCGAAATCCTCCAGCTCAAAGAGACGCTGAACACGATGGTCGAACAGCTTCGCTCATTCGCGGCCGAAGTGACGCGCGTGGCTCGCGAAGTCGGTTCGGAAGGACGTCTCGGCGGTCAGGCCAACGTGCCCGGTGTGGCCGGTACGTGGAAGGATCTGACTGACTCCGTGAATGCCATGGCCGGCAACCTTACCGCGCAGGTAAGAAACATCGCCGAAGTTACAACGGCCGTGGCTCGCGGCGACCTCTCCCGCAAAATCACGGTAGACGTGAAAGGCGAAATCCTCGAACTTAAAGACACCATCAACACCATGGTGGACCAGCTGAACGCGTTCGCTGCCGAAGTGACGCGCGTAGCTCGCGAAGTCGGCACGGACGGAAAGCTCGGCGGACAGGCCATGGTGCCCGGTGTGGCCGGCACGTGGAAGGACCTTACCGACAACGTCAACGTCATGGCCGCGAACCTTACGGAGCAGGTACGCGGTATCGTGAAGGTCGTGACGGCCGTGGCCAACGGCGCGCTCAATCAGAAGCTCACGGTGAACGCAAAGGGCGAAGTCGCCGCGCTTGCCGAAACCATCAACAACATGACAGACACGCTCGCCACCTTCGCAGACCAGGTGACGACCGTGGCTCGCGAAGTTGGCGTGGAAGGTCGTCTTGGCGGACAAGCCAACGTGCCCGGCGCCGCTGGTACGTGGAAGGATCTTACCGGCAACGTGAACCTGCTGGCCGACAACCTGACCAACCAGGTGCGCGCCATCGCCGAGGTGGCAACGGCCGTGACCAAGGGCGATCTTACCCGGTC
>Ga0157378_10003525_pt1 | contig 13873 bp, 13 predicted proteins | sample M65metaG_FD_115309 | JGI IMG/M metagenome (GOLD analysis project Ga0157378, IMG submission 115309) | Miscanthus rhizosphere microbial communities from Kellogg Biological Station, Michigan, USA - M6-5 metaG | ecosystem: Host-associated > Plants > Roots > Rhizosphere > Soil | place: USA: Michigan...
CCGTTGCAGCCGACCATCTGGCCGAGTCGCACCGTGCTGGTTCGTTGGCTGATCGCCGCGATGGTCGTCCAGCACTCGAACACAGCCTCGTTGGCCGGACGCGGGACGTTGTGGAAGTGGTCGTACACCCAGATCGAGTCGTAGCCCAAAGCCTCGGCGCGAACGGCGATGTCGACGGCCTTCTGCCACTTGTTCTCGGCACCGTCGATCCCCGCGAGTTCCATCTTCCAACCCTGGGGCATGAACACACCGAACAAGATCTTGCGCATCGGCGCACCATAGTGTTGCCGCTCATGGAATTCTCGGTGGCGGAAGTACACGAGGCAATCGCTGCGACCCGTCCCGACGCCGAGTGTCTGGTCTTCAGGGATCACAGGTTCACCTGGCGCGACGTCACCGAGCGCACCCGTCGCCTGGCCAACTACCTGATCGGTCGCGGCCTCGGCGTGAAGGTCGAACGTTCGCAGCTGTCCGGTCACGAGAGCGGGCAGGACCATCTGGCGATCTACCTGCACAACGGCAACGAGTACCTCGAGGCGATGCTCGGCGCGTTCAAGGCGCGTGTCGCGCCGTTCAACGTCAACTACCGCTATGTCGCCGAGGAGCTGCGCTATCTCCTGACTGATTCCGGAGCGTCGGCCATCGTGGTGCACAGCCAGTTCGCCCCGACGCTTGCGGCGGTGATCGACGACCTGCCTCGGTTGAAGGTGATCCTGCAAGTACCGGACGAGTCCGGCAACGAACTGCTGCCGGGCGCGGTGTGGTACGAGGAGGCGCTCGCCTCGGCCTCGCCCGACAAGCCGGCGGTCGACTGGAGTCCCGACGACCTGTACATCCTCTACACCGGTGGTACGACCGGCATGCCGAAGGGCGTCCTGTGGCGCAACGGCGATGCCAACGTCGAGTGCTTCGGCGGATCGCCGGCACCGACCATCGAAGGGGTGGTCGCCGCGGCCGACGGCAGTTTGAAGGCACTGCTGGCGCCGCCGTTCATGCACGGCGCGGGTCATTGGATGGCGTTCCGCACGTGGAACATGGGTGGCACCGTGTTCGTGCAGTCCGTGCCCGAGCGACTCGACCCCGCCGACATCTGGCAGCTCGTCGAACGCGAGCGATTGAACTTCTTGTTGATCGTCGGCGATGCATTCGCCCGGCCCCTGCTCGACGAGCTCGACGCCGCGACGTACGACCTGCAATCGCTCACCGTCCTGCTGTCGGGTGGCGCACCACTGAGCGCCGGCCTGAAGGCGGAGTTCCTGCATCACCTGCCGTCGCTGATCGTCGTCGACGGCCTCGGATCCTCCGAGGCCGGTGGCCAGCTGGCGCACGTGTCCGTGGGAAACATGGCCACGACCGGCACGTTCGCGATCAGCCCGGGCAATCACGTGCTGTCGGCCGATCTCGATCGCGAACTGCAACCAGGAGACGAGGAACTCGGCTGGCTCGCCAAGAGCGGCCGATTGGCGCTCGGATACCTCGGCGACGCCGCCAAGACGGCGCGCACCTACCCGGTCGTCGACGGGGTGCGATATGCCGTGCCGGGTGACCGTGCCCGCCTGCGCGCCGACGGAATCGTCGAGCTGCACGGCCGGGACTCCGTGACCATCAATTCCGGAGGCGAGAAGATCTTCGCCGAAGAAGTGGAGGCGGCGATCAAGGCTCATGCCGACGTCTACGACTGCGTCGTCGCCGGCCGGCCGAGCGACCGGTGGGGCTTCGAGGTCGTCGCCGTCGTACGTCTGCGCGCCGGTTGCACCGCAGACGAGGCCGCGTTGCTCGCCGAGGCCGAGCAGCACATCGCCCGGTACAAGCTGCCCAAGGCGTTCGTGTTCGTCGACGAGGTCGTCCGATCGCCGTCGGGCAAGGCCGACTACCGGTGGGCCAAGGCGGTCGCCGCATCGTGACTCGTTAACCTCCCAAACGTGAGAGGCAAGTCGTGACCAAGCCGGCGTGGGACAACGAGACGTTGCCGCAGGGCGACGCCAAGGTCACGGCCGTGCGGGAGATGTTCGACGCGATCGCGCCGCGGTACGACCTCGTCAATCGGGTGATGACCTTCCGGCTCGACGTGCGGTGGCGTCGCAAGGCCGTGCAGCTGCTCGCCTTGCCGCGCGACAGCACAGTCATCGATCTCGCCAGCGGCACCGGTGATCTGTGCGTCGATCTCGCCACTGCCGGCCATCGCCCGCTTTCGTTCGATCTCAGCTTCGGGATGCTCGTGGCCGACCGCAGCGGTGCACCGCGGGCTCAGGCCGACATCTTGCGGCTCCCGCTCCCCGATGCGTCGGTGGACGGCGCAACCTGCGGGTTCGCGCTACGCAACCTGGTCGAACTCCCCCGGTTCTTCGATGAGCTCGGCCGGGTCGTCCGTCCCGGCGGCCGCATCGCTCTGCTCGACGTCGGCGTGCCGCACAACCGCCTCATCAGATGGGGCAACAACATCTACTTCGGCAAGGTCGTTCCGAAGATCGGCAGCCTGTTGAGCGACGGCGCCGCCTACCGCTACCTACCGAAGAGCGTGGCGTACCTGCCTTCGCCCGAGCGGATGCTGTCCGATCTCCGCTTGGCCGGCTTCGCCGACGCGTCGCATCGTCAGCTGTCGGGTGGCATCACGCAACTGTTGCTCGGCACGCGGAGCTAGCTCGATGCGGGCCGTCAGCCGACCGCTCGACCGCGAAGTCGACCTCAACGACGTCGCCCGCGGCGATGGCTACCTCTTCGTGCGCGACGGCGTCGGTGTCGCCGGGCGAGGCGTGGCCGCGCGGGTGCCCATCGACGACGTCGCTCGGTTCCTCACCGAGATCGAACACGACGATCAGGCCGACGGAGCACGACCGTTGGCAATGGGGGTCGTGCCCTTCCGGCCCGGGTCGCCGTGCGAGTTGATCGTCCCGGCCATGGCCGTGGTGAAGGCGGCCGACGGACGGCGTTGGGTGACGACTGTCGACGACACGCCGGTCGATCTGGAGACGCCGCCTCGGCCCGCACCGCGGGCCCAGAAGTTCACGAGTGCTCCGCTGACGCCGGTCGATCACTACATGTCCGCGGTTCGGGCGGCGCGCGATGCCGTGCGCGACGGACGGTTGACCAAAGCGGTGATCGCACGCGAGATCTCCGTGACGAGCGACGAACCGATCGACATCCATGCCGTGCTCGTCCGCCTGCGACTGTCGTTCGGCTCCAGCTATCGGTACTCGATCGATGGCTTCGTCGGGGCGATGCCGGAGTTGCTCGTGGCCGTCGAGGGCGAAACCGTGCGGGCACATCCGTTCGCCGGAACCACACCGCGGACGGGTGATCCCGACACGGACAAGCGTGCTGCCGCGGAGTTGCTCGCCAGCGCGAAGAACCAGACCGAACATCGGGTCGTCATCGACATGATCCACGACACGCTGCTGCCATGGTGCAGCTACCTCGACTGGGAGCCGGAGCCGTCGATCGTCGCGGTCGCCAACGTCCAACACCTCGGCACCCGCATGGAGGGTCATCTCTCGGATCCCCGTCCGAACGTGCTCGAGCTCGTCCGCGCGCTCGCACCGACGCCGGCCGTCGGCGGGTTTCCGCGCGACGAGGCGTTGGCATTGATCGAACGCGTCGAGGGCTTCGAGCGCGGCCGCTATGCCGGGTCGGTGGGCTGGGTCGATGCCACCGGCGATGGCACGTGGGCGGTGGCGCTGCGCTGTGCCGAGTTCTCACCCGATCGGCTCAGCGCCCGGCTCGTCGCCGGCGGCGGCATCGTCGCCGACAGCGAACCGCTGGCCGAGTTGGCCGAGACCCAGGCCAAGTTCCAAGCCATGCTCTCCGCCATCGTCCGCCCCTGACCCAGATCCTGCTCGACCCACTCGTTGCGAAAGGCGTCCGGCGGGCGGCGGTCAGGCGAGGGCGGTGACGACGGCGGCGTTGAGGGCGGCGTGGACGTCGACGTTGTCGTCGCGGTTCGACGCCACGCGCACCACGGTGGTGCCAGGCTCGTCGAACGCGGCGGCGAGTTCGTCGGCGTATTCGGCCGTTGCGGCGCGCAGACCGAAGCCGCGGGCGACCTCGACGATGTCGGTGCCGTGTGGCGTACCGAACAGCAGCTCATAGGTCTCGACGGGTAGTGCAGCGGCCTGCGGCAGGAAGGAGAAGATCGCCCCGCCGTCGTTGTCGACAACCACGATCGTCAGGTCGAGATTGCGCGCCGCGAGAGCGGTCAGCGACGACACGTCGTGACAGAACGCCACGTCACCGAGCAACACTGCCGTGGGCTGCCCACTGCCCACCGCGACCCCGATTGCCGTCGCCATCACGCCGTCGATGCCATTGGCGCCGCGGTTGGCGTGCACCGTGATGTCGCTGCGCGGTGTGCCGAACCACTCGACGTCGCGTACGGGCATCGACGACGCGACCACCACGTGTCCGCCCGGCGGGACGCTGGCGGTGATCGCCCGGGCGACACCCGGCTCCGACAGGCTCTTGTCGCCCCGGAAGATCTCATCGAGCGTCGTACGGGCAATTCCATCAGCCGCCAACCACTGCTCGTTCCATGCTTCGTCACGTCGCTCGGCATGCGACGCGAGATGTCTGCACAGCGAGCCGATCGGCGCGTGGACCTGGCGGGCGCCGACGAGGTTCGGGTCCGAGACTGACCCGACCGGCGACACCGCAACGTGCTGAGCGTCGGAACCGGCCAACCACTGGGCGAGCACCTTCGACGCCGGTGGCATGCCGAGTTGCAGCACCACCGCCGGACGATGCGAGGCGGCGAAGGTCTGATGGCGCAGGATGGCGTCGAAGCGCACGACCGCTTCGGCGATCATCTGGCATCCGGACAAGGGGTCGGCCAACACGGGCCACCCGCACGCCTCGGCGAGTGCTTGCACGGCGGTCGGATCGTCGACACCGTTGCCGGCGACGATCACGCCATGCGGCTCGTCGAGCAGCGCGACGAGATCGTCGACGTCGAGCAGCGGTGGGGCCAACTTCTCGTCGGGATCCGGCTCCGGCAACTCGCCGACAACACCCACCAACGGTTCACGAAACGGCAAGTTGAGATGAACAGGTCCTGGCTTGTCCCCCGTCGCATGACCCCACGCCCGCGCCGCCACGGATCTCCAAGTGGTGCGCTGCCCGTGGTCGGCGACACCCGGGTCGTGATACCAGCGCGGCGTCGTGCCGTAGAGGTTCGTCTGCTCGATCGTCTGCGGTGCGCCGACGCCGTGCAGTTCGGGTGGACGATCCGCCGTCAACACCAGCATCGGCACGCCCGACTGGTGAGCCTCGACGACAGCCGCGTGGAAGTGCGTCGCCGCCGTGCCGCTGGTGCACAACAGCGCGGCAGGCACACCGGTGGCCAGAGCGATGCCGAGCGCGGCGAACGAGGCCGATCGCTCGTCGTGGAAGACCTCCATCGCAACATCGGTTCGTGCTGCCAACGCCAACGCCATGGGAGTGCTGCGCGAACCGGGCGCGACGATCGCGTGTCGCAGCCCACGTCGCACCCATTCGTCGACCAGCGTTGCGCAGAACGTTGCCTGCACGTCGGATGGCGCCGGGCTCATGATCGCCACACTACGGGCGTATCATCGTCGACGTGCGCCCCCGCGTCGAGGTCGAGATCTGGTCCGACGTGGTGTGTCCGTGGTGCTACATCGGCAAACGCCGGTTCGAGGCCGCCCTCGCCCAAATTACCGATGAGATCGATGTCGACGTCGCGTTCAAACCGTTCCAACTCGATCCGACCGCTTCACCCGGAAAGGCGGGGCCGGTGATCGAGGCGTACGCGAGGAAGTTCGGCAGCCGCGAGCGTGCGCAGGAGATCATCGATCATGTCACCGAGGTTGCCGCAGAGAGCGGACTCGAGTTCCGTCTCGATCGAGCGCTGCGCGCCAACACGTTGCTGGCCCACCGTCTGTTGTGGCTGGCCGAGACCAAGGGTCGGCAGATCGCGATGAACGAGCGACTGCTGAAGGCGTACTTCATGGACGGGCTCGACATCGGTGACCCCGACGTGCTCGCCGATTGTGCTGCGGATGTCGGCCTCGACCGCGACGAAGTACGCGCGTTCTTCGACTCCGACGCCGGGCTGTCCGAGGTCCGCGCGGAGATCGAGGCGGCGGCCGACATGGAGATCACAGCGGTGCCGACGTTCGTGTTCGACCGGAAGTGGATGGTGCCCGGCGCACAGGATCCCGACACGTTTGCAACGGTGTTGCGCAGGGTCGTCGCCAAACGCACCGCGGATGTCTGACTGGCGGCCGCGCGAGGGCGAGCTCGCCGGTTGGACGTGCGGCGACGGTCCTCGCCTGGTGTTCGCCCACGGCTTCACACAGACATCGAACTCGTGGAAGCCGATCGCCGAACAGTTCGTCGCCAACGGTTACGAATCGGTCGTCGTCGACCTCCCCGGGCACGGCGCCAGCACCGATGGCGACGTCGACCTTCGCCGCGCTGCAGAGATGCTCACGGAGATGTGTGGCGAGGCCGTCTACATCGGCTACAGCCTCGGAGGGCGGCTGTGCCTGCACGCCGCGGCGACTCACCCCGAGGTCGTCCGCGGGTTGGCGCTGATCGGCGCCTCGCCCGGAATCGCCGACGAAGCCGAGCGCGCAGCCCGTCGCGCCGCCGACGATCAGATGGCCGATCACATCATCGAGATCGGTGTCGACGCCTTCCTCGACGACTGGCTGGCTCGCCCCCTGTTCGCCGGTCTCGCCGTCGATGTCGCAGCGCGCGCCGACCGAACCAGGAACACACCGCAAGGACTGGCGACGAGTCTTCGACATGCAGGAACAGGCGCGCAGCAGTCCCTGTGGCCACGTCTCGGTGACCTGGCGATGCCGGTGCTCGCAATCGCCGGGGCGCTGGACACGAAGTTCGCGGACATCGGGCGACAGATCGCAGAGACGGTTCGAGACGGGCGATTCGTCGCCGTGCCGGACGCGGGTCATGCCGCCCACCTCCAGTCGCCACAGCAGGTCGCCGACATCCTGAAGGGCTGGTTGGCCGAGATCAGCTACTGATCGGCCCGAGCGCCAACCCCACGGCCATCAGCAACCCGACGATCAACTGGGTTCGGGCCGTGCCGACGAGCACCGGGACGAGTTCGCGGCCGGTCGCGCCCCGACGCACCGCGTTGACGGGCGGGATCGCGGCGACGAAACCCACCAGTGCGATGGCGGTCCATCCCCGCCACAATGCAGCGACGACCACGATCGAGGCTGCCGCGGCCGCCAGGCATCCGCCATACAACAGCCGTGTCCCTGGATCGCCCAGTCGAACGGCCAGGGTTCGTTTGCCCGACGCGGTGTCTGTTGGGATGTCGCGCAGGTTGTTGACCACCAACAACGCGCACGCCAGGAATCCTGCCGTGCACCCGGCCACCTAGGCGTGCCCTGGAAAGCTCTCGATCACGGCGAAGGTCGTTCCGACGGTGGCCACGAGGCCGAAGAACACGAACACGAACAACTCGCCGAGGCCGAGGTAACCGTAGGGCTTCGGGCCGCCCGTGTAACCCCACGCGGCGAGCATCGCCGCGAGACCGACGACGATCAGCCACCACGACGTCGCGACCGCCAGCACCAAACCCGCCACGGCGGCGACGCCGAACGCCGCGAACGCGGCACGCTTCACCGACGCTGGAGTGGCCAGACCGCCGGCAACGAGCCGAGTCGGCCCGACACGCACATCGTCGGTGCCCCGGATGCCGTCGCTGTAGTCGTTGGAATAGTTGACGCCGATCTGCAACGCCAGGCTGACCACCAACGCCGGCACCACACGCCACCAGACCGGGGTCGGGCCGCCGACGGCGGCGCCTGCACCGATCGCGACCGGCACGACTGCTGCAGGGAGCGTGCGCGGTCGAGCGCCGATGATCCACCGATTCACGAAGGTCACCGTAGCCTTCTGACCGTGCCGCAACTCGTTGCGATCGACCTCCCCGGAGGGCCGGCGTTCGTCGACGCGTTGCGCCGGATATGGGACAACGGCGACGCCGTCTTCCCGCTCGATCGACGGCTTCCGCCCGCTGCCCGCCAGGCGGTGCTGGCAACGGTCCGTCCGGGACAGCTGATGGACGAACGCGGCCTGCACAACCTCGACGGCGAGCGTGTCGAAGCGGGTGACGCTCTCGTCGTGGCGACCAGCGGCACGACCGGTGTCCCGAAAGCAGTGGTGCTGACCCACGACGCAGTGGCGGCGTCGGCATCGGCAACGTCGGCACGACTCGGAGTCACCACTGACGATGTCTGGTTGGCGTGCCTGCCGCTGTCGCATGTCGGCGGCCTGTCGGTCGTCACGCGAGCGCTCGCCACCGGAACGAGCCTGATCGTTCATGACGGCTTCGATGCCGCCGCGGTGAAGGAGGCCGCCCGCCACGGCGCGACGTTGGTGTCCCTCGTCGCCACGGCGATGCGGCGCATCGACACCGATTCGTTCCGGACGATCGTCCTCGGTGGCGCCCGACCGCCCGACGATCTGCCGGGCAACGTCGTCACGACCTACGGCATGACCGAGACCGGCAGTGGTGTGGTCTACGACGGACTGGGCCTCGACGGAGTCGAAGTCGACATCGACGTGCAGGGCGAGATCCGGCTGAGGTGCCCGATGTTGTTCCGCGCCTATCGAGATGGCACCAGCCCGCTGGTCGATGGGTGGTTCGCCACGGGCGACCTCGGCGAGTTCTCAGCTGACGGGCGGCTGACCGTGTTCGGTCGGCGTGACGACATGATCAACACCGGCGGCGAGAAAGTGTGGCCGGAGCGTGTCGAGGCAGTGATCGCCACCGACTCGTCGGTCGCTGCGGTCGCCGTCGCAGGTGTGGACGACCACGAGTGGGGCCAGCGCGTCGTGGCATGGATCGTGCCCGCCGATTCGTCAAGGTTGCCGACGCTCGAGGCGATCCGCTCATCAGTGGGTGCCGTCATGCCGATGTACATGGCACCGCGAGAGATCCGGTTGGTCGACGCACTGCCGACCACGTCGTCGGGCAAGGTGCTCCGGCACGAACTATCAACTCACCGACTAAGGTCGGCCTCCAACGATGCGGAACAAACATTCGGAAACGACCTCGAACCTGGTAACAGCGGGCCACGGTGACGTCAACTGAAGTAGCGCCTCGACTGTCGCCCGCGTACTGGCGTCTGTGGACGGCCAGCACGATCTCCAATCTCGGCGACGGAGTGTTCCTCGTCGCCCTACCGCTCCTTGCTTCTCGTCTGACCCGCAGCGAGGTCGCGATCTCGTTCATCGGCGTCGCCGCGGCACTGCCGTGGTTGCTGTTCTCGCTGCCGATCGGTGCGGTGGTCGACCGCATCGACCACCGCCTGCTGATGGTCCGCGCCGACACCTTCCGCGCCGGCATCGTCGGGGCATTGGCGATTGCTGTCGCAGCGGACAACGCCCGCATGTGGATGCTGTGGGTCGCTGCCGCTTGTCTTGGTGTGGCCGAGGTCTTCTTCGACAACGCGTCACAGGCGATGGTGCCGTCGATCGTGCCCACCGAAGTACTGGAGAAGGCCAACGGCCGGCGCTTCGCATCGGAGATCGCAGCCAACAGCTTCATCGGTACACCGCTCGGCAGCGTCATGTTCGTCGCCGCGATGTGGCTTCCGTTCGGGTTCGACGCGGCGAGCTTTGCAATCGCGGCTGCGCTCGTCCTCACGCTTCACGCGGCGACATCGGCGAGGCCGCCGGTGCCAGAGGTTCGGCGCACCATGCGTACCGAGATCGGCGAAGGCCTGCGATGGCTCTCGGGCAACACCGTCCTTCGCGGTCTGGCGATCGCAGCCGGTTTGTCGGTGCTCGGCATGCAGATGACCGCGGCGATCTTCGTGTTGTTCGCCCAGGACCTGTTGCACCTCAGCGACAAGTGGTACGGCGCGCTGATCGCGATCGGCGCTGTCGGTGCGGTCGGCGGTGGGCTCGTCGCCGAACGGTTGACGAAGCGATTCGGCACGCTGTTCATCGTCTACGCAACCGTCGCGGTGTGGACGCTGTGCATGTTCGCCGAGGGCTACTGGCCGCGCCTTTGGGTGAGCGTGATCGCCACCGTGGCGATGGCGTTCGGCACCACGGTGTGGAACACCGTGACGGTCTCGCTTCGGCAACGCATGGTTCCATCACACCTGTTCGGTCGGGTCAACAGCACCTACCGATGGCTGGTGTGGGGATCGATCTCCGTCGGGTCCGCGCTCGGCGGCATCGTCGCCCACGAGTTCGGACTGCGCGCCCCGTTCTTCGTCGGGGCCGGTCTCGGAGCCGTGGCGTTCGTGACTCTGTTCTTCGCGATCACGCCGCGCACGCTCGCCGACGCCGGGCAGTGATCGCCTGACGCCCGCCCGGCACCACTTCAGCAATCACGTCGCTTTGGCGCACACCTCGAGCTCCATGCCGTCGGGGTCGCGGAAGAACAGCGACCACTCGTCGCCGAGGCGTTGGATCTCACCGATCTCGGCGCCGGCATCGACCATTCGCGACTTGATCTTCTCGAGCACGCTCTTCGATTCGACCGCCAGTGCGTAGTGATCGATCGCCCCGCGATGACCTTGCTTGCGGCGTTCACCGATGATCTCGTCGGCGGGCACCTCAAAAACGTTGAGTGCGGCTCCACCACCGAGGTCGAGGACCGTCATGCGCGGGTGGTCGGCGCGTGCCTTCATCTCGAACGTCACGACCGCCTCGAACGCGTCGCGGTAGAACTTCACCGTGCGATCCATGTCGGACGTCAACGTCGCGACGTGGTTGAAACCTTTGGTGACCGGCATGTGGTTACTCCATTGCTCCTGAACGGACTCCGGCGCCTCCGTCGATGACGTAGGTCTCGCCGGTGATCCACGATGCCATATCCGACGCGAGGAAGGTGGCCAGATTGGCGATGTCCTCGGGCTCGCCGAGCCGCTGAGTGGGCAGGGTCTTGGCCAGGCTGTCGCCGTAGTTGGCGACGAGCACGGCGGCGAAATCGGTCTTGACGAGCCCGGGCGCGATGCCGACGACACGGGTCGGCCCCAGCTCTCCGCCCAACTGCCGGGTGAGATGGATCAGGGCAGCCTTGGTCACGTTGTAGACGCCGAGGGCGCCCTCGGCGCGCAGACCGCCGACGGAGGCGACGTTGATGATGACACCGGGCTTGTCGCGCATCGCCTGCTCCCACGCCGCCTGGCACCAGAACAGCGGACCGCGCAAGTTGACCTGGAACGTCTTGTCGAAACGTCCCTCGTCGACACCGAGCGTCGGCCCGTAGTACGGGTTCGTCGCGGCGTTGTTGACGAGGATGTCGAGGCCACCGAACCGCGAGATCGTCTCCGCAACACATGCCTTCGCCGCGTCGACGTCGCCGGCGTTGGCGGCGAACACGGCGGTCTCGCCGTCGATCTCGGCGGCGGTGGCTTCGAGTTGATCCAGTTTGCGCGAACTGAGCATCACCTTGGCGCCGGCTTGCGCCATCGAGGCGGCGATGGCTCGACCGATTCCTTTCGACGCGCCGGTCACCAGTGCAACTTTGCCTTCGAGCGATACGTGCATGCCCGGAAGCTAACGGTTGTCGGGCTCCGCCGGCGAAGTCTCGCGGTCACCCTCGAGGCTCACCTTCACACGCCGGATCCTTCGCCCCTCGACCTCCGTGGCCGTGAAGCGCCAACCGTCCTTTGACACGCTCTCGCCTTCCTCCGGCACGTGTTCGAGCGTGCCGAACAGGAACCCGGCGACCGTCTCCCAGTCGTCGTCGGGCAGACCGAGGTCGAGCAGGTCGTTGAGATCGGAGATGCTCATGCCACCGTCGACGGAGTAATCGCCGTCGGGAAGATGTTGGACGATCAGGTCTTCCTCGTCGTGCTCGTCGACGATCTCGCCGACGAGCTCCTCGAGGCAGTCCTCGAGCGTGATCAAGCCCGCCAATGCGCCGTACTCGTCGGCCACCAACGCGAGGTGGAACTTCTCGGCCTGCATCTCGCGCATCAATCGGCTGACCGGTTTGTTCTCGGGGATGAACCTGGCGGGGCGGACGTAGCCGGTGACGATGTCGTCGCCCTGGCCGTTGCGTTCCGCGCGCATCAGATCCTTCGTGTAGGCCAGCCCGACCACATCGTCGTCGTCGGTGGTGCCGATCACCGGGACTCGGCTGAAGCCATGGGAAATTGCCACGTCGAGCGCAGCCGTCACGGTCTGATCGCTCTCCACCGTGACGATGTCGGGACGCGGCACCATCACCTCGCGCGCAACTGTGTCGCCGAACTCGATGATGCTCTCGATCAATTCGCGTTCTTCGTGCTCGACGACGCCGTCGTCGGCCGCGGTCTCGACGATGCCGAGCAGCTCCGACTCCGTCACGAACGGACCCTGTTGCAAACCCTTGCCGCGGACGATGACGTTCGTCAGCGAGATCAGCCATTTCGACACCAACCGCAGCGGCGGGAAGGCCACCAACGCCGACACCGGCCGCGCGGTCATCAGCGCGGCCTTCTGCGGATACAGCACCGCGTAGGTCTTCGGCACGGCTTCGGCGAGAACGAAGAACACCAACACGTTGAGGGCGACGCCGATGATGATGCCGTAGGTGCCCCACAGCCGGTCCGACAAGATGCCGGTCAAGGTCGCCTGCACCGTGGCGCAGATGTTGACCGTCAGCAACAGCGGGTTGACCCACTTCTCCGGCGCGTTGACGAGTCGCTTCAGCGCCTTGCCGGCCTTGTGGCCCTGATCGGCAAGGGATGCCGCTTTCGGACGGGTGATCCTCGACAGGCCCATCTCCGCCACCGATGTGAAGATCAGAACGAGCAGCAGGATGAAGATCGTCATCAGCATCAAGAAGTCGACGTTGGTGAATGCGATCACGAGGTGACGTGCTCCTGACGAAAGGTCGATGGCGCCGGGCCGTGCCACACGAACTGTTCGAGAAGTTCCCGCTCGCGCGCCTGCATAATCGCCCGCTCGGAATCATCGGCATGATCGTGCCCGAGCACGTGCAGCACGCCGTGGACGACGAGCAATGCCAACTCGTCGTCGACGGTGCCCGCGTGGTCGGGTGCCTGGCGAGCGGCGACTGCCGGACAGATCACGACGTCGCCAAGTAGCAGCGGCATGTCGGCCGGATCCGGCGGCGCGCGATCAGGACCGCGGCTCGGCGGCTGGCCGTGCTGGACGATCTCGGCCTCGGCGGCGTCGATCGGAAAGGCCAACACGTCGGTCGGACCGGGTTTGCCCATGTAGCTGTCGTTCAGTTCGGTCATCTCCCGTTCGCTGACGAACAGCACGGCCATCTCCGCCAATCCGCGCACACCCTCGGCCAGCAGCACGTCCAGCGCGAGTTGCTGCCAGCGGCCGAGATCGACGGCGATGTCGTTCTGCTCGTCGGCACAGAAGACCTCCGGCACTCCGTCACCGCCGACCCGCTGTTGTCGGGTCAGCCGCGGTCTCCCGTCGTCGCTCACTTGCCGGCGGCCTTGCGCTCGGCCAGCAGTTCGTCCTGTCGTCCGTATGCGGCGACGATGTCGGCGACGATGCGATGCCGGACGACATCGCCGGCACCGAGGCGGATGAAGGCCAACCCGTCGATTCCGGCCAGCGTGTGTTCGAGGCCGAGGAGGCCGCTGCGCCCGTCTGGTACGTCGACCTGGGTGGTGTCGCCGGTGACGACAACCTTCGATCCGAAGCCGATGCGCCTTGGGCACTGCTGCATCTGTGCCGGTGTCGCGTGCGGCTCGTCGGCGAGGATGATGGAACTGGCGTGGAGCTGGCGTCGGCGCATGAACGCGAGAGGCGCCACCTCGACCGCCTGGCGTTCGAGCAGGCGTTGCGCACCCTCCGGTTCGACCATGTCGTACAGGGCGTCGTACAGCGGCCGCAGATACGGATCGATCTTGGCCATCAGGTCGCCGGGAAGGAAGCCCAGTCGCTCGCC
>Ga0157378_10003527_pt1 | contig 13871 bp, 13 predicted proteins | sample M65metaG_FD_115309 | JGI IMG/M metagenome (GOLD analysis project Ga0157378, IMG submission 115309) | Miscanthus rhizosphere microbial communities from Kellogg Biological Station, Michigan, USA - M6-5 metaG | ecosystem: Host-associated > Plants > Roots > Rhizosphere > Soil | place: USA: Michigan...
CACTGTCGAAGAGAATCTGTTGGCAGTCTTCGAAACGATGGATTTGCCGCTGGCGGAGCGGAAGCGGCGCACGCGCATGCTGCTCGAGGAGTTCGGCATCACGCACATCGCGCGCAACAAGGCGTTCTCACTTTCGGGCGGGGAGCGGCGGCGTGTGGAGATCGCAAGAAGCCTGGCCATCAACCCGGCATTCATCTTGCTAGATGAACCCTTTGCAGGAATCGATCCAATTGCCGTATTCGAGATCCAACGAATCGTTTCGCAGCTCCGCGCGCGCGGCATCGGAATCCTCATCACCGATCACAACGTCCGCGAAACATTGAAGATCACCGACCGCGCCTACATCATCAAAGAGGGTGAGATTTTCCGGCAGGGAGCACCAGAGAGTCTTTCGACCGATCCTGAAGTACGAAGAATTTACCTGGGAGAATCTTTCAACCTGTATTGACGAAAGACCCTGGTGAAGACGTAGTAACCTGCTGACCCGGACCTATGGCACTAGAACAGAAACTCCACCTCAAACTCTCGCAGAAGCTGATCATGACGCCGTCGCTGCAGCAGGCGATCAAGCTGCTGCAGTTGTCGAAGCTCGAGCTTCAGGAAGTGCTCAACCAGGAGCTGCTCGAAAATCCTCTCCTCGAAGAATCGGCCGAAGAGGCCAAGCAGGAAGACGCCGAAGCCGAAGCGCAGGAAAAAACGCAGACCGAGGAAGAGGCTAAGGCCGCGGAGCCAACGCCGGAGAAGGAGAAAGACTCCTTCGACGAGATCGACTACGACGCCTACTTCCAGGACTACATCGAGTACGGCTACAACCCGCGGATGGGGGAGGAGCATGAGGAGTTCCCGATCGAGAACACCCTCACCCGTCCGCCGAACCTGACCGACCATCTGGCCTGGCAGCTCGGAATGAGCGACGCCTCGCCGACGGTCAAAGAGATCGGTGCGTTCATCATCGGCAACATCGACGAAGACGGCTACCTTCGCGCCACGAGCGAGGAGATCGCCGCCGCCGGCCCCTACGATCCGGCCGACGTCGAGAAAGCGATCACCTCCATCCAATCGCTCGATCCCATCGGCGTCGGCGCCCGCGATCTGCGCGAGTGTCTGCTGCTGCAACTGGAGTTCCTCGAGGTCGACAACCCGCTGGTCGAGACCATCGTCCGCGACTACTGGGACATGTTCATGCAGCGCCACTTCGTGCAGATCTCGAAGGCCCTCGGCGTGGACATGAAGACGCTGGAGGGCGTGGTCGAGATCATCAAGCACCTCGATCCGAAGCCCGGCCGCAAGTATTCGAACGAGCGCGCCATCTACGTCGAGCCCGACGTCTACATCCAGAAAGTCGGCGACGAGTACATCATCGTCCTCAACGAAGACGGCATGCCCAAGCTGCGCATCAACGGCAGCTACCGCAACATGCTCAACTCGATGGATTCGAAGTCGGACGGCGAGACGGTCAACTACATCAAAGACAAGATCCGCTCTGCGGTCTGGCTGATCAAGTCGCTCGATCAGCGGCAGCGGACGATCTACAAGGTGGCCGAGTCGATCGTGAAACACCAGCGCGAGTTCCTGGAGAAGGGGATCGACTACCTTCGCCCGCTCGTCCTTCGCGACGTGGCCGATGACATCCAGATGCACGAGTCGACGGTGTCGCGCGTGGTGTCGAACAAGTACATGCACACGCCGCGCGGGCTGTTCCTGATGAAGTACTTCTTCCACAGCGGCATCGATTCGGATACCGGTGAGGACATCTCCAGCTTGACCGTCAAGAAGAAGATTCAGGGATTCATCGACGCCGAGGATCCGAGAAAACCGCTCTCCGATTCGAAGATCATGAAAATCCTCAACGATGAGGGCATCAATATTGCCCGGCGTACCGTCGCGAAGTACCGCGACGAACTGAACATCCCCTCATCGACCGACCGCAAGCAGATTTTCTGATCCTGCAACCTCAGGGGAACCGATAGCGACATGGCTACGACAATTACGGGACGCCACTACGAAGTCACCAAGAGCATCCGCGACCTCATCACCAAGAAGCTGGAGAAGATCGTCGACAAGCTGTTCGACGATGTGATCGAGGTTCGCGTCGTGTTGCAGGTGCAGAAGTACCGCAACATCTGCGAGATCCTGATACACGGCAAGGAGCACGACGTCAAGGCCGCGCAGGAGTCCGATGAGTCGATGCAGGATGCGATCAACCTGGCCCTCGACCACGTCAAACGTCAGGCGCAGAAGAACCGCAGCACGATCCGCGATCACCACCGCAAGGCCGGCAATCGGAACAAAGCGGACGCGGGAGCGGTGACGCAGTGGTCGGTCCAGGTGCTCGAGCCGGGCAAGCTGCGGCAGACAGGCCCGAAGCGCCTTCCGCGCATCATCAAGACCAACAATCTGGCCATCCTGCCGATGACGATCGAGGACGCCGCCGAGTCGCTCGATGCCTCGAAGAACGAGTTCATCGTCTTCCGCGATCTGGACAACGACCGCATCTCGGTGATGTACAAGCGCCGCGACAACAACCTCGGCCTGATCGCTCCCGAGGTCTGAGGAAGCTTCTCCTCCCTGTTACGCATTGTTACGGTTTGTTCGTAACAGGCGTGCGAAGGTGTATCTTCATCCCTTCGGCAATTCCAAAGGAGGCTTCATGAAACCGACGCGTTTGCTAGTACTGCTGCTGAGTATTGCTGTCGTCGTTCCCGTATTCGCCGCCAATCCCGACTTCAAGGATTGGGAGCGCTCGCCCCAGGGTTACTTCATGACCAACGCCGAACATCAGGAGTGGGCCGCGATCAAGACCCAGGAGGAAGCGCAGAAATTCATCGACCAGTTCCTGGCCAAACGCAGCCCGACGTTCGCGGCCGATGTTGCGGATCGCGCTTCGAAAGCCGACAAATACTTCACCATCAGCAAGATCCCCGGCTCGAAGACGCTTCGCGGCAAAGTGGTCATTCTTTTTGGGCCTCCCTCGTCGGCTGATGTGTTCGATGTCGCCGATTCGAGCGGTATCCATCACGACAGTCCTGCCATGGCCGGTGCGCTTTCCGGCGGAAGCAACGCCGGCGCCGACAGCGGCGGCAGAGACGCCGGCGGCGCAGATTCGAATGAGGGCGCGCGAACCATGGGTGGTGTCTCCGTCACGAAGAACTACCACTTCGTCTACACGACGACCGTTGCCGGCCCGCTCGACGTGACGATCTCGGCTGACTCCGCCACTGGAAAGGACCGGCCGCGCGACAAGAAAACGTCCAAGCAACTGGATGCCGCCTTCGAAGCTGCTGCGCAAGCGTCGATCAAGACCAAGTGAGCAACCAGTAGTCATTGACCGAATCAAGGAGCTTCCATGAAATACGTGCGTTCGGTTTTGTTGCTGCTGACCATCGCCATCATCACCCCTGTTTTCGCCGCGAATCCGGAGAGCTTCAAGGATTGGGAGCGGTCGCCGCAGGGCTACTTCATGACCAGGGCGGAGCATCTGGAGTGGAATGCGATCAAGACTCCGGAAGAAGCACAACACTTCATCGATCAGTTCCTGGCCAAGCGTGGTCCGGGTTTCGCGGCCGATGTGGCCACCCGGGCCGCGAACGCCGACAAATACCTGACCCTCGCCAAGTACCCGGGATCAAAGACTCTTCGCGGCAAGGTCGTGATTCTGCTCGGCGTGCCGTCGGCGATGGATGTCTTCGACGTTGCCGACAACAGCGGTGTTCATCGCGATAGCCCGCTCGTCGCGAGCGCATACACGGGCGGCAGCGCCAGCGGCGGCATCAGCGGCGATGGCGGCGGCGACTCGTCATCAAACGAAGGCTCTCGATCGATGGGCGGTGCCAGTCTCTGGCGGAACTTCCATTTCACCTACGCGTCATCTCCCGCCGGCCCGCTTGACTTGACGATCTCCGCAGAAGCCGCTACGGGAAAGGATCGGCCTCGAGACCGGAGCGTTTCCAAACAGCTCGACGCGGCGTTCGAAGCGGCGGCTCAGGCGTCGATCAAAACCAAGTGAGCAATCAGTCCGCCGAGGACTTCATCGAGACGACGGTACGCTCGCTCCTCAGCGACGAGCTGGAGGAGCTCGCTCTCAAAATCGTCACCGGCGATGACGGCCTCGATCGGACCATCCTCCGGCCGCGAGTCCAGAAACCTGGACTCGCGTTCGCCGGCTACTACGAATACATCAAGCCGTGGCGCGTGCAGATCATCGGAGAGTCGGAGACGAAGTATCTGCAGAGTCTTCCGGCTCGCCTCCGCGAAAAGCGCGTTCGTGACGTCGCCGCGCTCGACGCCTCCTGCTTCATCGTAACCAAGGGAATCACGCCGCTCGACGAGCTCAAACACGAGTGCGAGAAACGCTCGGTGCCGCTCTTCTCCACACCGGCGATGTCGTCGACGTCGATCACGCGCACGACGTACTTCCTCGAAGAGACGATGGCGCCGAAGCTGACGATGCACTCGGGTCTCCTCGATGTCTACGGCATCGGCGTCCTGCTCCTCGGCGACAGCGGCATCGGCAAGAGCGAGTGCGCCCTCGATCTGATCTACCGCGGCCATCGCCTGATCGCCGACGACATGGTGATCATCAAGCGCCATCCGAACGATGTGCTCCTCGGCTATTCGAACGACCTGCTGCGCCATCACATGGAACTGCGCGGCATCGGCATCATCGACATCAAGGATCTCTTCGGCGTGGCTTCCACGCGCGACGTGAAACCGATCGATCTCGTCGTCCGGCTGGAGAAGTGGGTCGAAGGCACTGAATACGACCGCCTCGGCATCACCGGCGAGACCTTCGAGCTGCTCGGCGTGTCGAAGCCTTATGTCCGTCTTCCGGTTGCCTCGGGACGAAATCTCGCGCTTCTCGTCGAAATCGCCGCCCGCAATCACCTGATGAAACTGCAGGGCTACGACTCCGCCCGCGCCTTCCTGCAACGCATCGACGCTCAGATCGCCAAGACGGGCAATGCCGCATCGGAACTGCTGCCCCATTCGAATCCCGAGGAGATGACCAGCTCGAAGATGCGCAGCATGAATACGAGGATGCGGTTCCAACCGGATGTTCTGGATCGGACGAGGAGACAACGGTAGGGCGCGACTTACTTCCGAGGAGCCGGCGGTGAGGGTGGAGGCGGTGGCTGCTGCCCAGTACTCTGAGGACGGGGAAAGTTAGGCTTTGGCGGTCCCTGGTGAGTATGTTCGTTTGCCATGACTTGTTCCTCGTTTTCGAGCCGACCGGCAACCATGAAACCGGTCAGGTCCGAGTGTTTTGAAGTTCGTAAAGAGTCGACGTATTCCAACCCTGGTCTGCGGGCTTCGCTACGTTCCTGAAGTAGCTGTATACGATCACGAATCGAACTCTTCTCGGTGCCAACAACTCAAAGTCGAATGCGGCGGATTCGCCGGACTCGATCTCGGTTCCGCTTCGGTCTCGCCGCCTGCTGTCAATAAACGGCCACTCGATTTCGGGCTGCTCCAATGCCTCCCTGCCGCCTCTCGCCTGCAGTGCCGTTCGCAAATATTCGGGTAGAGGCATCACCTGTTGAATGCCGATAAGCGTTTTTTCCAAGCGAAGAAGAACATCCCCGACATTCTCGATTGCTACCGTAAGACGCACGAGGTAGACGTCGTCGTCAAGCGGCACATGCGAAACGATGTGTCTGAAGTTCGCGCGTGGATAGGTTCGACGTCGGCGCAACACCCACCACGCACCAATCAGGAGCGCGACGATCGTCGCTACGGATTGCACCGTCGATGCGGCATCTTTCGTACAGGTCAGCCATCCCGGAGTGTCGGAGACCGCAAGCGCCAGCAGTAATGAGTGCTCCATAACATCGCCGAGGATCCCTCGGAGTTTCGATACATCCGAGGAATCTGCAACGAGTGGAGAAAAACGTTCCTGAAACTCCTCGGAATGGAAAGAGTTGCTACAGATGGTGGAGCGTGTATCGGACCGAACGCACAGGATAAACTGCTCCAATAATGCCCCGCCCCGAATACCTGGTCATCATCACCGGCCTTTCCGGCTCGGGGAAGAGCTACGTGCAGTCGACGCTCGAGGACGTCGGTTTTTACTGCTGCGACAACCTGCCGATCGAGTTGATCGAGCCGTTTCTGGAGGAAGTCGGGGCGCACGAGAATGCCGATCGGGTCGGGATCGTCGTCGATGTCCGCACGCACGATTTCGCCACCATCTTCCCGGCGTTTTATCGCGATCGGATTCAGAAGCTGGTTGGGCATGTCGTCCTGATTTTTCTCGAGGCGAGCGACGAAGTGCTGGCCCGTCGTTATTCGGAAACGCGGCGGCCGCATCCGCTTGCCAAGGATCAGCCGCTGATCGAGGCCATCGCCGCGGAGCGCGCCGCGCTGACCGAGGTCAAGTCGCTGGCCAACATGGTCCTCGATACCTCGCAGTTTTCCGTGCACGAGCTCAAGGCCGAAGTCATGCGGCGCTTCGAGCTGAAGGACGAGAAAGTGACCATGCTGGTCACCATCGTCACCTTCGGCTTCAAGTACGCCATGCCCTACAACGTCGACCTGCTCTTCGACGTGCGCTTCCTGCCGAACCCCCATTTCGTCGAATCGCTGCGGCCGAAAACGGGACTCGATCCCGAGGTCGTCGCCTATCTGAAAGCGCAGCCGGGATACGACATCTTCTACGGCAAGCTGCTCGATTTCGTGACCTATTTGTTGCCCGAGTATCAGAAGGAGATGAAGAGCTACCTCACGATCGGCATCGGCTGCACGGGTGGGAAACATCGCTCCGTCGCCGTCGGCCAACGGCTTGCCGAGGATCTTGCAGAGCAGGGCTATGCCATCGAAATCGTGCACCGGGACTGCAAACGGTGATTTGGCCCTATCATTCGCCGCTGCAAGAGGAGACTTGATTGATCGGTGCTTTGATCGTAACTCACGGGACGTTGGCGAATGAACTGCTCAACGCGGCCCGGAAAATTGAATCGACCGTCGGTGTGATCGAGGCGGTGCCGCTGGAGTGGACCGACACCGTCGACGAGGCGCGCGAGAAAATCCGGCTGGCGTTGGATCGTATCGGCGCGAGCATTGGCGAGAACCATGGTGTCATTATCTTCACCGACATGTTCGGCGGCACGCCGAGCAACATCAGTCTGTCGTTCCTGGAAAAGGATCGCGTCGAGATCATCACCGGGGTCAATCTGCCGATGGTAGTGAAGTTCGCCATGCTGCAGCAGGACGGCAAGGACCTGACCGCGCTGGCGCACGTGATCAGCGAGCGAGGCTCGAAGTCGATCCGTGTCGCCTCCGACCTTCTCACCGCCGAGCGCCGCGCCGGAGAAGCCTCGTGATGATCGAGCACGAGGTCGAGATCAAGAACAAGCTGGGCCTTCACGCGCGCGCCGCCGCGAAGCTGGTGCACACCGCTGCGCGTTTCCGCTCGGACATCAAGATCCGAAAAGGTGACGAAGAGGTCGACGGCAAGTCCATCCTCGGCATCCTCCTGCTCGCCGCCGGTCGCGGCACGGTGATCACCATCAAGGCCAACGGTGATGACGAAGCCGAGGCGGTCGAAGCGATCGAGAAGCTGATCGATGCAAAGTTCGACGAAGCCGAATAAACTACGGACGTAATCCCAGTCGTATGGATGTCTCGGTCGGCGCCCGCCTCGGACCGTATGAGATCACCGGCCGGATCGGCAGCGGTGGCATGGGTGAGGTCTTCCGCGCGCGCGATACGCGCCTCGGTCGCAGCGTGGCCATCAAAGTACTTCCCGCGGAGTTTGCCGGCAACGCGCGGTTGCGGTTGCGGTTCGAGCGCGAAGCACGCGCCGTCTCCCAACTGAATCATCCGAACATCTGCACGCTCTTCGACGTCGGCGACGGCTACCTGGTCATGGAGCTGCTGGAAGGGGAGACGCTGGCCGACCGAATCGTCCGAGGAGCGCTGTCGGTGGCTGAAGTCCTCCGCATCGGAACGCAGATTGCCGCTGCCCTCGACCGCGCGCATCGCAGCGGCATCGTTCATCGCGACCTCAAACCGAGCAACATCATGCTGACGAAGGGTGGTGCCAAGCTGCTCGATTTCGGTCTGGCGAAGAACGACGTCGTCGACGTGCGTACCGACGACACCACGGAGCCCCGGCCGTTGACGCAGGAAGGGGCGATTCTCGGCACGTTTCAGTACATGGCTCCCGAACAACTCGAAGGGCAGGAGGCCGATGCGCGCGCGGACATCTTCGCCTTTGGAGCGGTGCTCTACGAGATGGCCACAGGCCGGAGGGCCTTCTCCGGAAAAACGAAGGCGAGCCTGATCGCCGCGATCGTGGCCGCGGAGCCGACGCCGATGTCTGAACTGCAGCCGCTGACGCCGCATGCGCTGGAGCGGCTCGTGCGCTCCTGCATGGCGAAGGATCGCGAGGACCGCATCCAGACCGCGCATGACGTCGGACTCGAGCTTCGCTGGATCGCAGAAACGCCCTCGCAGCCGTCGATCGCACCTCCGCGCCGGCGATGGGAAACGTACGCATGGCCGATTGCAGTTGTCGCCATTGCGGCCGCCGCCTGGTTCGCCGGCACGCACCTGCGACCGCGGAATCTGCCGGCGACGGTCTATCGCACGGCGATCAACACGCCGGAAGGATCGCCTCTGGAGTTGTATTCGGGACGGATGGCGCTATCACCCGATGGTTCGACGCTGGCGGCCGTCGGCATCTCTCCGAACGGCACGCCGATCCTCATGATCCGCAAGCTCAGCGACGAGGCATGGCGTACGCTCGACGGGACGGAAGGCGCTTACGATCCATTCTGGTCGCCTGACGGAAAGGAGCTCGGTTTCTCCGTCCTCCAGGGAATCCGCAGAATCGCCGCCGACGGAAGCAACCGAAGCGCCCTGATCGCGAAGGTCTCTCCGGCCAGGGCTGCCGCCTGGAACGCGGACGGAACGATTGTCTTTTCCAATTATCCGAAGGGGCTCTGCCGTGTCAGCGCATCGGGCGGCGAGCCATCGCTTCTGATCGCGACACCTCGTGCTGTCAACCTCCTCAGCGCGCCGCAGTTTCTTCCCGATCAGCGGCACTTCCTCTACACGGCCTGGGACTTCGCGCGGCTGGATCATCCCTCCACATGGCTGGGGACGATCGATGGATCGTCGAAGCCGAGGCAAGTGATCGCGGACGGCGGCAATGCGCAGTATGCGAACGGCAATGTCGTCTATGCGCGAGAGAGCGTGCTCTACGCGCAGCCGTTCGATGCAGAAAAAATGACGGCTGGCGGCCCGCCGCGTGCGGTCGGCAGCGTGCAGTTTGTCCGGACTCCATTCCCGATTGCGTATTTCGCGGTCTCGGAGCACGAGCTCGTATGCCTTCCCGCCGGAAGCGAAGCGCAGACGCAACTGACCCGCGTCGACCGCGCCGGCAAAGTCCTCGGCACGATCGGCAGCCCGGGGTTCATCTCCTTCCCTCGCCTGTCCCACAGCGGAACGCGCATCGCCGTAGACATCAGCGACAGCGAAGCGATTGGCGATGTCTGGCTGATCGACACGGCTAGTGGGGCACCGACCCGTTTTGCATTCGATACCGCGAATGAGAGCGTCCCGGTCTGGTCGCCGGCTGACGAATCGATTACCTATACGGAGGATCGAGAGACCACGTCTGTGATCATGACCCGCCCTTTGGCTGGTGGAGCCCCCAGGTCATTGACTGAGCAGTTGAACTTCTACGCGACACCGTCGGATTGGTCGCCGGACGGAAAACAACTGCTCATGACCGGCGGATCGACTCCTGACACCAACAACATTTATGTTTACTCACCTGCGGATCGAAAACTGACACTGCTCGTCAAGTCGTCCAGGTTCGACAATGCCCCGCGCTTCTCCCCCGATGGCCGATGGTTCGCGTACGACTCCGTCGAGCGGGGTGAGCGCGAGGTTTTTGCGCAGCCCTTCCCGCCGAACGGTAGCAAGTGGCAGATCTCAGTGAACGGCGGACAAACTCCGGTCTGGAGCCGGGATGGAAAGTCTCTTTACTTTCAGGACCTCACGAACAGACTGAACGAATCGGCCGTCTCCACTGCCAACGGCTTCGCCGCCCAGCCGCCGCGGCCACTGTTCGCGATTCGCGGCCGTGGAGGAGACCTTGGCATCGCCCAATTTGACGTTGCATCCGACGGCACGTTCATCGTCGACGCCATCCCTGACAACGCCACGTCGTCGATGACGCTCATCGTGAACTGGCGCGAGACGCTCGCGAAGTAGAATAGGCGGGTCCGCAGCATCGGGCCCTATGACCATCACGCAGACAAGAAGCGCCATCCGCACGTACAAGGGGATCGGTGTCTCGCCCGGTATCGCCATCGGCCGCGCAGTCATCATCGAGCGGCGCGAAGCGGCCATTTATCGCGTCCCGATCCGGGATGACGAAGTTCCTTCCGAGATCAACCGGTTCCTGGAAGCGATCGACAAGACCCAGGCGCAGCTGCACGATCTGAAGCAGAAGGTCAAGCGCTCGATGGGCGACGAGTACGCGCAGATCTTCGAGGCGCACGCCATGATGGTCAGCGATCCGTCGTTCTCCGACAAGGTGATTCAGAAGATCGAGTCGGAGCAGGTGAACGCCGAGTGGGCGCTCTCCGAGGTGCAGGAAGAGCTGCAGGCGCGCTTCCTCAGTTTCGACGACGTCTATCTGCGCGAGCGCGTTGCCGACGTGAAGGACGTGGCCGACCGCGTGCTCAAGAATCTGCAGGGCATCAGTCATCACGACGTCTCCGAGATCACGCACGACGTCATCATCCTGGCGGACGACCTCACGCCGTCCGACACGATTCACTTCAACCGCCGGCCGATCGTTGGATTCGCCACCGAAGCGGGCGGGCGCACCTCGCATACATCGATCATCGCCAAGTCGCTGTTCATGCCGGCCGTCATCGGCGTGCCGCGGCTGACGAAAGTCGTCGACAACGACGAGATGGTGATCCTCGACGGGTACGAGGGAACAGTGCTCGTCAATCCGACGCAGGCGATGATCGCCGAGTACCAGACTCGCGTGATCCGCCACGAAGAGGCGGAGCGGCGGCTGCTGGAGAATCGCGATCTCGAAGCGGTGACAAAGGATGGCCGCCGCATCACGCTGCAGGCGAACATCGAGCTGGTGGAGGAGTTGAAGGACGCCATCCGCTTCGGCGCGGAAGGGATCGGGCTCTATCGTTCGGAGTTCCTCTACATTTCGAAATCCCCGTTGCTGCCGAACGAGGAGGAGCACTTCCTTCTCTACAAAGCGCTGGCCGAGGCGACCGCGCCGCGCTGGTGCGTGATTCGGACCTTCGACCTCGGCGGGCGCAAGCTGGCGAAGGAAGTGATCGGCAGCAAGGAGAACAATCCGGTCCTCGGGCTGCGCGGTCTTCGCCTGTGCATGAAGCATCGCGACATGTTCCGCACGCAGCTTCGGGCGCTGCTGCGCGCCTCGGCGTTCGGCAAGATCAAGATCATGTTCCCGGTGGTGACCAGCGTGCAGGAGCTGCGGCAGGTAAAAACGCTCGTGCGCGAGCTACGCGCCGAGCTCGACGCCGAGGGGATCGCCCACAATCCCGAGCTGCCGATCGGGATCATGATCGAGGTTCCGTCGGCGGCGATCATCGCCGACATCCTGGCCACCGAGGCCGACTTCTTCGCCGTCGGGACGAACGACCTCATTCAATACTCGCTGGCCATCGATCGCTCGAACGAGAACGTCAGCTATCTCTACGAACCGCTGCATCCGGCTTTGCTGCGCTTGTTGAAGTTCATCATCGACGCGGGACACAAGGCGGGGATCCCGGTCTCGCTCTGCGGCGAGATGGCGGCGGATCCGCTTTTCGCGGTCGTGCTTCTCGGCCTCGGGCTGGAAGTTTTCTCGATGAATCCGTCGTCGATTCCGGTGATCAAGAACATCGTTCGGTCAGTGCGCTACAAGGACTGCAAACGCATTGCCGAGGTGGCGCTGACGAAAAAGACGGCGCAGGAGATCGAGGAGTTCATCATCGAGAGCGTGGCCATGCGCTTCCCCGAGGGGTTGGTCAACAAGCCGCAATGAGCGACGATCGCCACTTCGCAACCGCACCGATCAAACGCGTGCCGAAGCCGTGGGGTTACGAATTGATCTTCGCGAAGACGGAGCGCTACGTCGGCAAGATTCTGCACGTCAATCGCGGCGAGAGCCTCAGCCTGCAGTACCACGAAATCAAAGAAGAGACGCTCTTTGTTGTGTCCGGCGAGCTGAAGCTCACCATCGAAGTCGAAGGCGACCGGCGCGAGTTGATTTTGAAGGTCGGCGAGGCCTTTCACATCACGCCGCGGATGATTCATCGAATGGAAGCGATCGAAGATACGGACGTCGCCGAGGTCTCCACGCCAGAGCTCGATGACGTGATCCGGCTCGACGACCGATACGGACGCACAGGCACGAACGCGCCATGAAACGGCTCATCGCCATCGCAGTCCTTCTCGTCGCCGTTGCCGGCGTCGCCGACGACTCGCCGCTGGTCAAGGCCGCCAAAGCGAACAACGGCGGCACAAAAAAGAAGATCCCGAAGAAAGTGATCACGAACGCGGATGTGACCAAGGGCTCGGGTAAAACGTCCTCGCCGCCATCCGCGGCGAAACCAGCCGCGACGACTCGCGCCGCGACGCCGAAAGGATCGATCGCCGAGCAGGACAAGCTGCGTCATGACCGTGCCGAGGCGCAGAAGCGTACCGACGTAGCGCAGGCGAAAGTGGCCGATCTCGACAAGGAGCTCGATCGTCTCGAGCAGGCGTATTACGCCGAGAATGATCCGAACTATCGCGACAAGAACATCGCCGAGCGCTTCGAGCAGACCAGGAAGCAGCTGGAGACGGCCCGGAAAGAGCTGGCGGATGCGCGCGATGCGCTTGAGAAGTTGAAACCTTAGAAGAATCTCGCGCCGCTCACCAACTTGTCATCCAGAGGCCGGCGGAGCGCGGCCGAAGGATCTCCAGCTAGGCATCGCTGCGTTGAATCCCTCTCGACATCACGGGTTTCAACGCAGAAACCGTAGTTTGAGATCCTTCGCTCGACGCTCAGGATGACAATGGGTTCTTAGCCGGCGAGCGCACGCCGGTACGCCCGGCGGATCTTCCAGAGGTCGTGCAGCGCGCGGAAAAAATCGAACGACTTGACCTTCGATCCCTTCACGTCGTGCCAGCGCATCACGGGCAACTCGTAGATCGCGCCGGCGACGGCATCGCGGCCGAGGCGCTCGACGTAGCGGGCGATGATCTCGACGTCGAAGATCCAGCGCGAAAGGAACGGCCGCGCGAAGACGTCGCCAAGCGTGTCATTCGTCCGAAAGAGTTTCGCGCCGCACTGCGTGTCGTAAACCGCCAGACCGAGGCTCGATGAGATCAGCGTCGCGCCGACGCGGCCGAAGTAATGGCGCGCCGGACGCCGGCTGATCTCGCGGCCGAGGAGCCGGACGCGAGCGCCCATCACGATCTGAATCTCGGGACGCGTCGTCACGACGTCCAGAAAACCGGGAAGCTCGGCAAGGGGAGTGGCCAGATCCGCATCCCAGAAGCCGATGTAGTCGGCCGGCTGCTGCATTGCGGCGACAAAACCGCGGCGAACCGCTTCCGCTTTCCCACTGTTGCGCTCGAGGTTCAGGACGGCGAAACGTTTCGGATCGGAATCGCGCAGCGACTCCAGCAGGCGCAGAGTTCCGTCGCGGCTGCCGTCGTTGACGAACAGGAAATCGACGTCGTGACCGTCGACCGAAACGCGCCGAAAGGCCTCGGCATCGAGGCGGTGCTCTTCGTTGTAGCAGGGAACGACCAGGGTCAGGCGCGACACGCGCGCGCATTGTAGGGCGGCACGGCCGCCAGCGTCGATTGCCCAAGGCTCGGCCACGATACGA
>Ga0157378_10003528_pt1 | contig 13870 bp, 10 predicted proteins | sample M65metaG_FD_115309 | JGI IMG/M metagenome (GOLD analysis project Ga0157378, IMG submission 115309) | Miscanthus rhizosphere microbial communities from Kellogg Biological Station, Michigan, USA - M6-5 metaG | ecosystem: Host-associated > Plants > Roots > Rhizosphere > Soil | place: USA: Michigan...
ATCGACGATTTCGGCACCGGCTATTCGTCGATGTCGCTGATGAAGCAGTTCCCGATCGACACCATCAAGATCGATCGTTCCTTCGTGCGCGACCTGCCGGTCGATTCCGAGGATCAGGCGATTGCGCAGGCGATCATCAGCATGGGCAAGGCGCTGGGCATGACCGTGATTGCCGAGGGCGTCGAAACCGTGGAGCAGGAGGAATTCCTGCGCAGTCACGCCTGCGACGAAATGCAGGGTTTTCTGTTCTCGAAGCCGCTGCCGCCGCGCGAGATGGCCGATCTGCTGCGGGTCGAGTCCCAGATTGCCTCGCCGCCGCTGCAGCCCAGCGCCGAGGACGAAGCGCTCAAGGCGGAAGTTCGGACGAGGCTGAGCGCCGATCAGGGCTGAAAGGCGCTGTCGTCCGTCGGCTGCGGATGCAGATCGCGAACCTCGGGTTCGGACATCGCCGCCTTGCGCGGGAAATCATACGGCCACGGCACCAGTTTCTCGCCGGCCATCGCCTTGAGAAAAACATTGGCGCCGGCGGCCCAGGTCGAGCCATCGGGCAGTCCGAGTTCGACGCACCATTCGACCGGCAGCGCTTCCTGGATGTGGCGCAACTCCATCGCGGGTCCCCACCACCACGCCGGAGCCGGCGACCGCGCGTCCTCGGCAACCGCGCGCCATCGGGCATACTCCCCGATCATTCGCTCGAACTGCAGTTTTGCCGCTGGATGCATTCCATCTCCCGAGGGGCGGATGATACCTGCATTCCGCGCGAGGCGCCAATCCAGGCATCGACTTGGGAGCGCCGTCAGGACTTCGCCTTTTTCCTGGCTTTTCCCCCGGTCTTTTCCTTCAGGCGCGGCTTCGCCGACAAGCCCAGCAGCCGTTCGGCATTGCCGCCGGCCACCAGCGCCATATCCTTTTTGCTGACGCCTTTGACCCGGCTGAGGAAGCCGACCGGATCCGGTTCCGCCATGTCGAACGGATAGTCGGTGCCGAGCATGATGTGATCGGCGCCCCAGATATCGATCAGGTGCTTGAGTTCGCGCTCGTCGAACACCACGGTGTCGAAATAGAGCTTCCTGAGGTATTCCGATGGCTTCTTCTTGATGGTGACCCGGCAATCCTCGCGGTGCGCGAAGGCGTGATCGAAGCGGCCCCAATAGCCGGGGATATAGCCGCCGCCATGGGCGATGCAGATCTTCAGTTTGGGAAACCGTTCGAGATAGCCGTCGAACACCAGTTGCCCGACGCACAGCGCGGAGTCCAGCGGGTGCCCGATCGTGTTCGGAAAATAATGATCCTCCATACGTCCGACCAGGCTGGTGCCGAACGGATGCAGGAAGATCATCACGCCAAGCTCTTCGACCCGGGCAAAGAATTGTTCCAGCCCGGCGCGGGTCAGGTCGACACCGCGCACGTTGGTGCAGAGTTCGACGCCGCGAAATCCGAGTTTGCCCACGGTGCGGTCGAGTTCGGCAATCGCCATGCCGGGATCCTGCAGCGGCACCGTGCCCATGCCCATCAGCCGGTCCGGATGTTTTGCCACCATTTCGGCGATGTGGTCGTTGACCATGTGGCAGCTCTCGCGGGCGACTTCCGGCGGCGCCGCGTAGACGAAGTGGCCGGGATAGGGCGAGATCACCTGAACGTCGATGCCGTCGCGGTCCATGTCGGCCAGACGAGTATCGAGATCGGTCAGTTTCGGAAAGTCGATCTTGCCGCGCTGGGGCACGATGCTCTTGGTGAGATCGTTGACATGCGCATTGGCGTTCGGCGTGTGTCCGCCACCCGGAATACCGGTCGCCTTCAGCACCATCGCGTTGGCCTCGGGCAGCATGCAGTGGCAATGAATGTCGATGGTGCGCCAGGGCTTATTGGGAGGCTTCGCGCGCTTGCCCGAGCGCCGTGGCGCACCGCCGTGATCGGTCGCAGGGCCGCAGACTTTGCATTGAAACAGCATGGCAATCCCGTGAGAAATAATTTCCGGAATAGATCGGCTGTGCCGGGGTTATTTCTCTTCCGCCGCCGTTGAAGTCGCCGGACCTTCGCCCATGATCAGCAGAACGGCGTCTTCGTCCTTGGCGCCGTCCCAATGCACCTGTTTGCCGAAATGGGTGACGAAGCTTCCAGCCGGCATCGCCGTCGTAGTGGCGGGATCGAATTTCGGGCCGGTGCCGACCCACCAGGTGCCTTGCAGCACCACGATATAGCGGTCGTTGGGATGGAAGTGCGGCCGGCTGAAATGATTGCCCTTGGTCCATTTATTATAGACGGCATAGAAGCCGGGCTTGGTCGGATCCCCTACAACCACAGCACTTTGCGCGCCTGCGGCGTTGACCGGGCCCCACGGGATCTGATCCGGCAACTTGTAGACCAGGGCGGCGGGATTGAGTTCCGCGGCGGAGCTGATGCCGAGCATGGCGGCGAACACGAACGGGGTTGCCATATATCGCCAAAACCGGTTGGTCGCCTTCATGGTTCTCTCCCTGACCGCGAGCTATGGATCGCTCGTCTCTGTTGTGTCGAATGCTAGCCGGTCTCGTTCCCGCCGGGCAAGCGGCGTGGACGGCCGCATATGAGGCGTGCGACAAAATGGGGTGACCGATAACGCAACTGCAGCATGAAAACGGGATTTACGCCGCGGATTGCAGTGATAGGTTGCGCCCCAACAAGAACACCAAGGGAGGACTTGTTACATGACGCGTATCTCGACACTTGCGGCCGGTCTGCTGGTCGGCGCCGCCGCATTCCAATTCTCCGGCGTCGCGTCGGGCCAGAGCGATGGCTGGATCACGCTGCTCGACAGCACCAAGAAGGGTGACTGGACCGAGGTCGGCAAGGCGAACTGGGAGATGAAGGACGGCGCGCTGGCCGCAGACAAGCTCGACGACCCCAAGGTCCTCTCCTATCTGGTCAGCAAGGATTCCTACAAGGATTTTCAGATCAAGGCCGAGTTCTGGACCGACGAGGAAGCCAATAGCGGCATCTTCATCCGCTGCGACGTCAGAGACAAGATCGACTCCAAGATCTGCTACGAGGTCAATATCTTCGACAAGCGGCCCGACCCCAGCTACGGCACCGGCGCGATCGTCGATGTCGCCAAGGTCGATCCGATGCCGAAGGCGGCTGGCAAGTGGAACACCTACGAGATCACAGCGCAGGGCTCGCACCTCGTCGTCGTGCTCAACGGCCAGAAGACCGCCGACGTCCAGGACAGCAAGCACAATGCCGGCGGTCCGTTCGCGCTTCAATATGGCTCGGGCGTGGTCAAGTTCCGCAAGGTGCAGATCAAGCCGCTGTAATCAGGCGCGGCCGAACGATCGCGCTTCCAAATCAAAAAGCTCACCCGTCCTGGACGGGTGAGCTTTCGTTTTTCCGCACTGTAGTGGGCGTTACTTCACGCTGGACGTCGTGTTGACGACGGTCGAGGTCCCGGTACCCGTGGCAAGTCCCTTGACGGTGTAGCCATTGACGGCGGCCATCAGCGGGTCGTTGACGGTGGCGGTGATCAACCGCAGATAGGTCAAGAGCTTGCTGGTTTCGACCGAGGTCGAGTTCGACGTGAAAATCACGTCCTTGTTGTGCATCTCGAACTTGGTGGCGAGGAAGTAGCCGTTCGGGTCGCGCAGGTTGAGATTGTAGATGACCGGTACGACCGGGCCGTTGAACCGCGTGCAATCGATGCCGAGCTGTTCGGCGACCTCGCGGCGTTCGCCGCGATAGAGATAGACCGATGCCGGATCGGCCGCATTGTCGTTGAGGCCGCCGGTCTTGCCGAGCGCTTCGGCAATCGAGAGCCGCCAGGCGCCGAAGCCGAACTGCCCCTGCTGGCCGGAGGCGCCGAAGGCGACGAAGGTCTGCGGCTGCGTGAACACGTAGATGGTGTCCTGCGGCCGGACATAGATGTTGTTGGTCGGCTCGTTGAGCAGCGACCCGAACGGCGCGGTCGCCTGCCGTCCCTCGCGTTCGAGCATCACCCAGGTGTCATAGCCCGGATTGCGCGGACCACCGGCGCGCGAGATGGCGTCGAGCAGACGTTCGCCGCTGGCGTTGGCCGGGAAGCGCGACGGCGTGCCGACTTCGCCGAGCACGCTGATGGAAGAGGCCTTCTGGTCGACCAGGGCCACCACCGCCTGCGGTTCGAGCGCGCGATTCTTGAGCGCGTTGACGATCGCGGTCTGCACCTGGACGGCGGTTCGCCCTTGTGCCCGGATGTTGCCGGCGTAGGGAACCGTGATGTTGCCTTGGGTATCGACCGGCTGGTTCGGCAGTGTCACATAGTTGCCGGGGCGGACGCCGGCATCGACCGGAATGAACAGGCCGCCGGCGGCGGCTTCGAAAATCGTCACGCTGACGGTGTCGCCGATGCCGAAGCGGATTTCGGCCGGACCACGCCGGTCGATGAAGACCCGGCCGATACGCACCGAACTGGTTTCCAGGATGGTCTCGACCTCAGGCGTGACCCTGACCATTGCATAGGGCAGCGTGGCAGGGTTGGCCTGATCCATCCGCGCCAGCGCGTTCGATGGACCCGACGTCGGGAGGGAGGAGCATCCGCCGTGAGCCAGGAGCACCGTCAGGACGGCAGCCCGGGCGAGCAACCGCGCCTTCCGGGGCAGGCGCATCGCGCGCGCCGCGGCCATGGCCGGGCCTGCCTTTCGCTCGTCGCAAAAGCCTAGTCGTTTTGCCACGAGAGGGAACTCCGGGTTAACAAGACGCTACACCCGGAAAATTATTCGCTTATGTTTAAAGGCGGGTTAATACCGCGACGCAGCAGGCATTTCTGCCATCGATGCGACCGCAGGTTGCGACAACATTCACACGCTGAAAATGCTGCAAAAGCCGGCCTCGATCCCTCAAGGCCGACCAGGCTACCGTTCTCGCCGCGCCTGAGCTCAGCTCTGGTAGTAATCCCCGGACTTGATGCCCTTGTAAGACTCGATCTTCTGGATCGCGACCGGATCGGCCTTGTTGAGGATGACGCAGGCCAGACGGTCGCGAATGATCTCCGCTTCTGAGAGCGCGTCGAGCACCAGATCCCGCTTGGTCTCGCCCCACTCGACCACGAACACGAACTGGTCGACGAAACGCTCGATGATCTTGATGTCCACGACCGACATCACAGGCGCGATCTCGATGATGATGTAGTCGTAGTTCTTGCGCGCCACCGACAGCAGTTGCCCCATCATCGGCGATCCCAGCAGTTCGGCCGAATTCGGAATCCGGGCTGGCGCTACGCACGGCAGGACATGCAGCCCCGAGCGTTGCCGCCGGGTGATCAGCCAGGGCAGCCGGGTCGGGCTTTCCAGGGCCTCCAGCAATCCCTCGCGTGCGTCGGGCGCCAGAGCGGCGCTCATCCTTCGAACGTGGAAGTCGCTGTCGATGACGAGGGTACGGGCGCCTGAGGCCGCGATCATCAAGGCCGCCAGGTTGGCGCCGACCGTGGTCTTGCCTTCCTTCGGCAGCGAGGACACGACGCCGATCACCTTGGCGCCGTGCACGCCCCTGTTGCTGTCGATCTCGGCTTTCACCTTGCGTAGCGCTTCGGTGAAGCGGGAGTAAGGCGCGTCGAGCACGCGTTCCTCGATCGGGGTCGGAGTCGCTTCTGTCAGCGGCAGGACCACGCACTTGGTTCCGATGACCTGTTCGACTGCTTTGGGGGTACGGAATACGTCGGCGACCCACTCGCGGCCGACGGCGGCGCCGGCGCCGAGGAGGAGACCCAGCATCATGCTGCCGGCGAGCACCACCCAACCCTTCTTGGAGTTCTTGGACAGGGCGGGCACCGCGCGCGCAATCACCCGAGCGCTCTGAACCGGGATGGTCTCGGTTTCGATCGTGTTGATCTCTTTGTACTTCTGCAGCGTGCCGTCATACAGCTTGTGCAGGGTTTCGGCCGAGCTCTCGAGCTCGCGCAATTCGCTGCCGGCCTTGCCGCCACCGGAAAGGTTGGCGACGGTGACAGCCAGTTCGTTCTCGCGGGCCTTCGCGACCTGGTATTCGATGGCATAGGAGTCGGCAATTCGCTGCTCTTCGGCCGTGATTGCGCTCTGCAGTTCCTCGGCCTGCCGGCGCAACTTGATGGCAACCTCATGCTTGCTTCCGACCTTGGCCTCCACGTCGGCGGCCCTGGCCGCCACCTCCCGGTACTGCGAACGAAGCTTTACGAGGTCGCTGTTGTTCAAGGCAAAGTTGATCATCCCGGATCTGGCTGGGTTGAGCAGTGCGTCGGTTCCGACAATAGCCGTGATCCCGCTGCCGCTACGCTGCTGAATCCGATCAAGCCGGCTCTTCGCTTCGGCGGTTGCGAGCTGGGCATTGGCCAACTGAAGTTCGAGCGTCGCTCTCTGATCCAAACCGCCCTGACCGCCGCCCCCGGTGTTCTTGACGTTGTTGGTGGTCTTGAATTCCATCAGCGCGCGGTCGGCATCGGCCGCCTGCTTTTTCAGTTCAAGCAGGCGATCCTGCAGCCACTGGCTCGCGACCTTGGTCGAGTTGAGCTTGGCGCTCATCGTCGTCGTGATGTAGCTGTCGGCGATCGCATTAGCAATCTTGGCTGCCTTGGCCTTGTCTTCCGATTCAAATGTCACGGTGATGACGTTCGCAATGTCCTCACGCGCAGCCGTCAGGCGCTTGGAAATCGCTTCGACCGCCGTGCGCTCGAGCGCGGCTTCAGGATCGGCCGGGGGTGCGACGCTCATGCCAAGCATGCCGGCGATGGCCCTCTTGATGTCGCCAAGATAATCCGTCATGCGCGCGCCGCCCATCTTGGGCTGTCCGACAAATTCGCTGTCGCGAGTGAGGCCCAGCGAGCGGATCACCGGGATGACGACGCTGTCCGACGTCATGACGTATTGCTGGCTCGAGATTTCCTGTTCGTCAAACGTCGGCTGATCGACGATCTTGTTGTTCTGCAGGTAGCGGCTCATGCTGCGATCCACCAGCACGCGGGCCGAGCTCTTGTAAGGATTGGGCACGACGATGAAATAGACCGCCGCGAGCGCCAGTCCGATCAAAAATCCGTAGAGCGGGAAGCGCCAGTTTCGGCGCATGGTTTCGAGAACGTCGGTGGCGCCGATCGACGGACGCGCGCTTGAGCGCTGCGAATAATTCGCATCCGAATATTCGTGCTCGACATCAAGGGGCAGTTCGTTGGTTCTGGCATCCATCGGATCTTATCCACTCGAGCGCTGTTCGATCGGTGAGAGGGGCCGAGCAAATGAGCGGCCGCAGATCAGCTCTCAGGCGATCCCGTTGTTCGTAATTTTTCGTCGCTGCTTCCCGTCAACAGCGCTGATAGCCCGCATTATATCGTTGTTTGTCTTGAAGTTCTGGCTGATCGCTGCCGATGGTTAATGTGCATTAATTAATCAATCTGAGGTTTCCGCAGGCTGCCCACGCTGCTCGCTGCCGTCGTTAACCGTACGCAGCCAGACGTTGGAGATGGCCGAGCGGCGCGGGCCGCGTGACGGCGCGGGGCGGACGGTTCGGGGGCTGTGGGAACCTGCCACTCTCACCGCGCGCGTGGCGGCGGCCCGAAGTGGTTTCCAGTAGCGGCCGATTTCGGCAGCCAGAATCAGGAACACGATCCACAACATCTCGAAGCCGCGCATCCAGATGCTTTCGAGGCCATTGGTGATGATGATCTGAAGCGCCAGCGTCAGCAGAACCCAGGCCCGGGTCGGCGCGCGGTCGGCGACACGGCCGATGGCGTGAAGGGTGGTGATGATGAAGCCGAGGAACAGCGCGTAGCCGATGTAGCCGAGCTCCACCTTGACGTCGAGATAGCCGTTATGGCCGTTCGGCATGTCCTTCACCCAGCCGGGTGCGTTGAGAATGCTGGGCGCGTCCGGGCCGACCAGCCAGAACGACTGGTAGCCCCATCCGAGCAGCGGACGGTGTTCGATTTCGGACTCGACGAAGTCCCAGATGATCGAGCGGCCGGTGAAGGTCGGATCGCCGTACAGGATGTAGGAGATGCGATAGATGCTGAAGCCGGTGAGCGTGGTCAGGATCAGCCAGCCGATCGGGATCGACAGCAGGATGAGCGCGACCGAAATCCGCGAGTGTTTGCGGACGAACAGGGTGGCTGCTGCCAGCATCGGGGTCAGAAAAAGCAGCCCCAATGCGGTCTTGGAGTTGCTCAACAGCAGCAGCACCATCGCTGTGACGGCGATGAAGACGCCGAACACCCGCCGCCTGCCGGGGTAAAACGTTTCGTGCAGCGCCAGCAGCGCCGCGATCGCTTCGCATTCGCCGAGATAGTTCTTGCCGGAGAAGTAGCCGGGATAGCCCCAGGTCGCGAACTTGGTGTCGATCGGCGGCCGGCCGATCACGAAGAACACGTTCAGGATGGTGGCGATCGCAAAGCAGACGAACAGTCCGCGCATCATGTCGGATTTTCGCGCCGCCAGCAGCGCGGGCACGACGATGGAGATGACGATCATCGCCTGTTGCGTAAATCGAATGAACGAGGCTTCCGGCTTGAACGCCCACGCCACGCTGGTGCCGGCCAGCGCGAGATAGCCGAACAGCCAGAGGATATGCGGCGGGAAGCTCAGCCGCGAGAAATTTCGTATCGCCAGCACGACGGCGATTGCGGCCAGCGCGGGCCAGAAGATCTTGCTCTCGGGACGTGCTTCCATCAGACACGCGGAATCCGTCGGGTCGCAGGAGACGATGATGAGGGGAAAGATCACGGTCGCGTAGATACAGGCCAAAATAGGAATGATGGCGTAGCCGCCGATCATCGCCATCGACGATCGCGCTCCGTCCATCTCCCGGGAATGTGTGGCGGCTCTGGGCATGCAGTATTCTAGCAGCGGCTGCTTTCAATGTGTGTTCCTAGCATGCCGATAGTTAATGCCGGATGTGCCGCGCCAATCACTTAACCCTAATTTCAGACTTGGCGTTCCCGCGTGCCGTTCCGCTCGACATTGCGCGCTTCGACTGCGCAGATTCCGGCGCGGCGCAGTCAGTTTTGCCGAAGGGATCGGCGATGCCCCGCGTCCGATTTCGCCGCACGCAGGAAGCACCGACAGGCTGGCCAGATGCTCGTTCAAGCGTTCGTTACATCGTCGCCGGGTTCCGCGCCCATGGCTACGCCATCTTCGGCGAGCGCAGCGCCCCGGATTGATTTGCAGGGCCATCTGCCCGTGCTCGACGGCGTGCGTGGCCTTGCGATCCTGATGGTGCTGCTGCTGCACTTTCTCGGCAATATGGAACCGACCAATGCGGTCGAGCGCGCCATCGTCGGCGTCACCAATTACGGTTCCTACGGCGTGGAGCTGTTCTTTGTCCTGTCCGGCTTTCTGATCACCGGCATTCTCTACGACGCCCGCAACAGGCCGAACTATTTCCGCAATTTCTACATGCGCCGCGTGTTGCGCATTTTTCCGCTGTACTATGGCGTGCTGGCGCTGGTGTTCCTGGTTGCGCCGTTGATCTCCGTGCTGCGCGGACCGTCGCTCGACTACCTCGTCGACCGTCAGGCCTGGGCCTGGCTCTACGCGGTCAATATCTACATCGCGATCCAGGGCGACTGGTCGTTCTCCTATCTGGAGCACCTCTGGTCGCTGTGCATCGAAGAGCATTTTTATCTGGTCTGGCCGTTTGCCGTGTTCATGATGGCGCGCCGGCCTCGACTGCTCATCGGCGTGTGTCTGGCCGTCTCGCTCGGCGCCATGCTGGCCCGGCTGACGGGATCGTTGATGGGGCTGAGCTGGTGGACCACCTACGTGCTGACGCCGTTCCGACTCGATGGTCTCGCGCTCGGTGCGTTTCTGGCTGTCGTGGCACGGCAACCCGGCGGGCTCGATCGGCTGGTGCGGGCATTGCCTGCCGTCGCGATCGTTGCTTCCTTGCTGATGATGACGTTCGGCTGGACCCGGCTGGTATCGCGCGACAGCATGGAACTGGTGTTGCCGGTCCGCGCCGCCGTCATCCAGGTGCTGCTGGCCTGCCTGCTGGTCGGTGCGCTGGTGGCGTCCGAACGGTCGCCGCTCTCGCGCTTCTTCCGCAGCCGCTGGCTGGTGTTTCTCGGCACCTATAGCTACGGCCTTTACGTCTATCACCACTTCATTTCGTATTACCTCACCGTCAATCACACCGAGCGTGAGCTGACGGCCTGGCTCGGCTCGCATGGTGCGGCGATCGCGCTGCAGGTGACGCTCGGCGCGGCGGTGTCGATTGCGATTGCCTATGCGAGTTACGAGCTGTTCGAAAAGCGCTTCCTGAGCCTGAAGCGGTTCTACGCGACTTCGCCAAAGTAGGACGTAGGCGCAGCTCCCTCCTCGTCATTGCCGGGCTTGACCCGGCAATCCATCTGCTTCGAAAACGTGATGGATGCCCGGATCAAACCCGGGCATGACAGTAGTGGATGCCGCGGCGTTAAGCGCTGGCGTCCAGGATCTCGCGGTAGAAACCTTCCAGCGCTTTTGCCGCCGCGCTCCAGGCGTAGCGCGCTTCCGACAGTTGACGCGCCGAGCCACCTATACGTGCCGCCAGTTCGGGATCGGCGAGCAGTCGTGTCACGGCGTCTGCAAACGCGTCCGGCTGATCCTCGATCAGGATATCGCGTCCGGGGACGGCATCGATTCCTTCCGCGCCGAGCGTGGTCGAAACCATCGCCTTGCCCATCGCCATCGCTTCGACGATCTTCAGCCGCGTGCCGCCACCGAGCCGCAGCGGTACGATCACGGCCGCGGCTTCCGCGAGGTGCGGCCGCAGGTCCGGCACGAAGCCGGTGAACTCGATCCGCGGGCCGGCCAGCGCCGTCAGTTGCGACGGCGGCGAGCCGCCGATGATCTTGCAGCGTGCGTCGGGATTTTTCTCGGCGATCCGCGGCCAGACCTCGTTGATGAACCAGCCCGCGCCGTCGATATTGGGCATGTAGGACATCAGGCCGAAGAACACGATCGTGCGGCCGTCCGGCCTTGGATATTCCGGCCGCGGCTTGTAGAAGTCGACATCGGCAGCGTTGGGAATCACCATCGTCCGCGCCGCGGGGATTTCGCCGAGCAGCCGCTGCTGGTCGGCGACGCTGCAGAGATAGACGCCGTCGGCGCGGCCATAGGTCCCAAGTTCTTCCCGCCGCAGCTTGCGCCAGTTCACCTCGGCATACAGGCGCCGGAGCAATCCGTCGCCGGTGCGGGTGTATTGGCGCGCCAGATCGTAGTCGATATTGTGAGAGTCGACGACCACGACCGGGATCTTCGCGCCGGCCGGCGCCTGCTGCAGATTGCAGTGGCCGAGAAAGCTGAATTCGAGATTGACGATATCGAAGCGTTGCGCCCGCAATACCTTGTCGAGCGCCTGCTGCATTTCGGGCACGACGACCCGGAGCCGCTCGAAGCTTCTGGTCGAGGCCAGCGAGCGGAGCTGCAACAGCCGCTTGGCGAGGCCGTCGCGGCCGTAGGGATTTTTGATCAGCACGACTTCGCGGCAGTAGGCCTGCATCGCGGTCCGGGATTCGTCGATGTCGAATTCGTCGTCGACCAGCATCACCGCGGTGATGTCGTGGCGCTGCGCCAGTTGCGTCATCAGCCCGTGCAGCCGCGCCTGCGCGCCGAAGCGCGGCGGGCTCGCCGGCATCTGAGAGACGTAGAGGATGTTGAGGCGATCCGGGCTCATTGGTTCGTTATAGGCCGCGGGCGTGACAGCGCCTGCCTGAATCGGCAGGCAGTTCGGATTAACCTTAAGCTTACCAGTATCTTGGCTGCATGCTTCCGTCCTGCGACGCGCCGCGCAATTCGTGGGATAAGGTATTTCCCAAGGGACTGATTTGATGTGCGGCATTGCCGGTATAATCGGGCGACTGGACGAGACCAACCGCGCAGCGCTGCGGCGGATGAACGACGCCATGGTCCATCGCGGGCCCGATGCCGCCGGCATCTGGGCGTCTGCGCCTGACGATCGCGGCTGGGGCGCGCTGCTGGCGCATCGGCGGCTCGCGATCCTCGATCTGTCGCCGGCCGGCGTGCAGCCGATGCTCGATCCGGTGACCGGCCACGTCATCACTTTCAATGGCGAGATCTACAACTATACGGATCTGCGGCGGCGTCTGGAATCCGAAGGGCAGCAATTCCAGTCGAGCGGCGACACCGCGGTGATGCTGCGGGCACTCGGCCTGCACGGCGCGGAAGCCGTCAAATGGCTGCGCGGCATGTTTGCCTTTGCCTGCTGGGACCAGAAGCAGCGCCGGCTTCTGGTCGCAAGAGATCATCTCGGCATCAAGCCGCTCTATGTGGCGCGTTCATCCGACCCGAACAGCGGCTGGTCGCTCGCCTTTGCCTCCGAGCTTCGCGCGTTGCTGGCGTCCGGATTGCTCGGCACCCCTCGGCTCGATCCGCAAGCGGTCGCAAGCCATGTGTGGAATGGCTTTGTCACCGGGCCGAACACGGCGGTCAAAGGCGTCGAGCTGCTGTGGCCCGGACAGCTTCTCGAATTCGACGGTGCGGGCAATGAACTCCGTCAGGAAGATTTTTGGCGGATTCCCGAGCGCGCGCCCGATCCGACCATGACCGAGGACGATTTGAGCGCAATCCTGGAGGATGGACTGAAACTCCATCTCGCCAGTGACGTGCCGCTCGCGGTATTTCTCTCCGGCGGCGTCGATTCCTCGGCGATGGCCAATCTGGCACAGCGCGCCGCGCAGACGCCGATCCACACCTTCACGCTCGCCTTCGAAGAGCAGGAACTCAACGAAGGCCCGATCGCGCAACAGATCGCCAAGGCCATCGGCACCGAGCATCACGAGGTAGTGCTGACCGAAGGGCACTTCGTTTCGAATCTCGAAGCGGCGCTGGACAGTCTCGACCAGCCGACCTTCGACGGGCTCAACGCCTACTTCATGTCGCGCGCGATTCGCGACGCCGGCTTTACCGTGGCGATCTCGGGTACCGGCGGCGACGAATTGTTCGGCGGCTACCCGACCTTCCGCGACCTGCCGGTGCTGCAGCGTTGGTCGAAGCGCGCCGGCTTCGTGCCGCGCGAGCTGCAAGTTGCGTTGGCGAAGCTCGTGACGGCGCCGCTGCGTCGTTCCAATCAGGCGGTAGCGCCGCAGACCCGCTGGGCGAAACTCCCCGAGATGGTTCGTCACGGCGACGATCTGCCGTCCCTCTATCAGTTGGCCAGTGCACTGTTCTTGCCGGAATGGCAGCGCGAAATGCTGGCGCCGGGATTTGCCGACGTGCTGACCGATGGCCTGCCTTCTAGGATGCGTCAGCGTCTCGATGCCGAAACCAGGGGACGCACGCCGCTGTCGGCGATATCGGTGATGGAGCAGCGGCTGTTCCTCGGCGAGCGGCTGCTGCGCGACAACGACGTGGCGAGCATGGCCGCTTCGCTCGAACAACGTGTGCCGCTGGTCGACCATGTGCTGTTCGAAAGCGTCGACCGCCTGCCGGATCCATTGCGTTATGCGCCGTTAGGCCGTAAGGCGATGCTACGGAAGATCGGCCTGCGCGGCCTCGACCCGGCGCTGTTCGACCGGCCGAAGAGCGGATTCATCCTGCCGTTCGATCGCTGGATCCGGCAGGGCCTGAAGAAGGTGATGGATCAGACCATGCGCGATCCGCAGGCGATTGCGCCGTGCGGTCTCGATCCCATAGCGGTTGGAAAGCTGTGGCAGACCTTCATTGACGGCGGCGCCGGCTTCTACTGGTCGCGCGTCTGGTCGGTTTACGTCTTCATCCGCTGGTGCCACCGCAACCGCGTCTATTGCTGAAGACGTCGCTCTGCTGAAGTTTGTTGTGAGAAGGCTCTTCCGTCGGGCTCGACGGAAGAAGTCTTAGCTCGCGACCTTGACCGGCGCCGGGAGATCCGGCTGCAGTCCGGGAGAGGCCGTCGTGCCCGCTGAAAAATACCCGCGGATGCGTTC
>Ga0157378_10003529_pt1 | contig 13868 bp, 12 predicted proteins | sample M65metaG_FD_115309 | JGI IMG/M metagenome (GOLD analysis project Ga0157378, IMG submission 115309) | Miscanthus rhizosphere microbial communities from Kellogg Biological Station, Michigan, USA - M6-5 metaG | ecosystem: Host-associated > Plants > Roots > Rhizosphere > Soil | place: USA: Michigan...
CCTCCCGTTCCGCAAGGCATCTTTAGACAGGCATGATAAAATTAACCTGTTCATAAAAATCACCATTGCTACCTGTGTATGGGGCATCATTACAGAATTTATTCAAAAATTTTTTATACCGGGGCGCCAGTTCGACCTGTTGGACTGGGCAGCCGATAGTGCCGGGGCCATCATTGCTTTTTTTGTTTGTAAACGGCTGTTTGGACCCGCTGCTACCTCCCAATAAAATAAACTTGCAGACTTAACGTTTTGAAATCACCTGAAAATTGCAGCTTGTAAAGCTTTTCAGTATATTTGCCTATATGTATCAGATAGACACGATGGAATACAATACCACACGAAAATATTTAATCATGCGGGAGTATGGACGCCATATACAAAAAATGGTGGATTATCTTCTTACCATTGAGGATAAAGAAAAGCGGCAGCGCAATGCCATGGCCCTGATAGAGCTAATGGGATTTTTAAATCCGCACTTAAAAAATGTAGAGGATTTTCGTCATAAATTATGGGATCATTTATTCCTGATCAGCGATTTTAAATTAGATGTAGAAAGTCCTTACCCCATACCGACGAGGGAAACACTAAAGGCAAAACCAGAACCCCTGGGCTATCCTAAAAAATATCCTAAGTTCAATCACCTGGGGAAAAATATTGAGATCGTTATTAATAAAGCATTGAAAGAAGAGAATCCTGAAAAACGCCAGGGCTTTGCTAATTCCATTGCCTATTACATGAAACTCACGTACAGCAACTGGCACAAAGAACTGGTGCATGACGATAATATACAAACAGAACTGAACAGCATTACCGATGGTCAGCTGGAATTCAATAACCGCCCGTTTGTGAAACACAGAACAGAGGTTCCTGAAAGAGAAGATTATCGTTCCGGTGGCAGTGGAGGCTATCGTAAAAATTTTAGCCAGCGCAATAACAATGGCGGTGGTGGAAGAGATAACAGGGGTGGCGGTGGAAGAGATAACAGGGGCGGTGGCGGAAGAGACAACAGGAGTGGCGGTGGAGATAACCGGAGCAATAACCGCAATTTTAAGAAACGCTACTAAGCAACTTTAATAAATTTATTTTACCCTGGTTCAAATTGATTTTGATATCAGGGTTTTTTATTTATAATCCTCAGCAGCTTTATTTATTTTAGCATCGGTTATCACAACAACTATTCTTTACACACATCAATGTTTATATGAGTTTATTTGAAGTAAGAGGAGGGAAAAAACTTTCCGGAGAAATAATACCGCAGGGCGCCAAGAATGAAGCATTGCAAATTATTTCGGCGGTACTGTTAACTCCTGAAAAAATTACTATTACCAATATCCCGGATATAATTGATGTAAACCTGCTGATAGAATTGCTGGGCGAAATGAATGTAAAAATTGAAAGGGTGAACAGGGACACCTGTATTTTCCAGGCAGATGATGTTAACATAGATTACCTGCACAGTGAAGCTTATCACAAAAAAAGCGGGAAGCTGAGAGGCTCTGTAATGCTTGCCGGTCCTATGCTTGCTAGGTTTAAAAAAGCATTCATCCCCAAGCCCGGGGGTGATAAAATTGGCCGCAGAAGACTGGATACCCATATTCTCGGGTTTCAAAAAATGGGTGCTTCTTTTGAATACCATGATGACGGTTTTTTTTACCTGGATGCCCCAAGGTTAAGTGGTACTAACCTTTTGCTGGATGAACCCAGCGTAACAGGTACAGCTAATATTATAATGGCCGCAGTAATGGCAAGTGGCACCACCACGATTTATAATGCAGCCTGTGAACCTTACCTGCAGCAGCTGTGTAAAATGCTGAACCGCATGGGAGCAAAGATCAGCGGTATTGGAAGCAATATGCTTACTGTTTATGGTGTGCAGCAACTGGGAGGAACAGAACACCGTATGCTGGCAGATATGATTGAAGTGGGTAGTTTTATTGGCCTTGCAGCAATGACACAAAGTGATATCACTATAAAAAATGCAGGTATTGAAAATCTCGGTGTGATCCCGGATAAGTTTAAGCAACTGGGTATACAAATGGAATTTAATGGAGATGATATTCATATTCCTTCGCAGGAGATATACGAGATACAGAAGTATATGGATGGTGGGGTGCTTACTATTTATGATCATCCATGGCCGGGTTTTACGCCTGATTTATTAAGTATTGTTTTAGTAACAGCTACACAGGCAAAAGGTAGTGTGCTGATCCATCAAAAGATGTTTGAGAGCAGGTTATTTTTTGTAGATAAGCTGATTGATATGGGGGCGCAAATTATTTTATGTGATCCACACAGGGCTGTTGTAATTGGATTAGAAAGAGAACAAAATCTGCGGGGCATCACCATGAGCAGTCCAGATATTCGTGCTGGTGTGGCTTTGCTGATCGCTGCATTGAGTGCTGATGGAAAAAGTATCATTCAGAATATTGATCAGATAGACAGGGGTTATCAAAATATCGATTTGCGGTTGCAGGCATTAGGAGCAGATATAAAAAGGGTTTAATTCTTTGGGATTTATAGTCAAAAACTAGTAACCTCTAACTTCAATCCCAAACATTTTTCCTTTTCTTTGCAAATGCCGATTAACAACAAGATCATCATTATCACAGCACCGTCTGGTGCAGGTAAAACTTCTATTACGCATCACCTGATGCAGCAATTTCCCCAATTGGCTTTTTCAGTTTCGGCCGCCACCCGGCAGGCAAGGGGCACAGAAAAGAATGGTGTGGATTACTATTTCATGAGTGCAGATGCGTTTAAACAAAAGATACAGCACAATGAATTTGTGGAATGGGAGATGGTGTACGAAGGAAAATACTACGGCACCCTAAAATCAGAACTGCAGCGGATCTGGGATAATAAGCAAATACCCATTTTAGATATTGATGTAAAAGGAGCGATCCATGTAAAACAACAATTTCCTGATTCGGCGCTTACCATTTTTATTGAACCTCCTTCTGTGGGAGAACTGAAAAAAAGACTGGAGAGCCGTGGCACAGAAACAGCTGAATCCCTGGCTGCAAGAGTAAATAAGGCTGCTTATGAAATTTCATTTAAGGATCAGTTTGACAGGCAGATCGTAAATGATAACCTCCAGAAAGCCCGTGCAAAGGCAGTAATTATAGTACAGGAGTTTATCAAGCTTTGATTTTATAAGCCTTTGTCATTTACAGCCGTTTGATAACACATTACAATAAATCAACTCAGTTTACTATTTTTACAATATGGACTGGATAACACCTATCGCAATAGTTTTATCATTACTGGTGGTCGGTTTTTTCGCAGGTATAGAGATCGCTTTTATATCTGCCAATAAGCTGTCAATCGAATTGAAGAAAAAGCAGGGTACATTTAGCGGAAAAATATGGGGAGATTTTGCTGATCACCCGGCAAAATTTATAGGCACTACCCTTGTGTGCTTCAATATTATTCTGGTAATTTATGGCGTACTATGGAGCAGCTTTATGGGACCGCTCTGGGAGATGAGTTTTTGGAAACGATTTAATACTGAGAATCCCTATATCCGGCTGATTGTTGAAACCGTATTGTCCACGTTCATGTTACTGCTGTTTGAATTCACCTTCAAGGCTTTCTTCAGGGCCAAGAATGAAGCAATATTAAGCAGTGGTGTTATCAGTTACATCGTCCAATTTTTTTACAGTGTATTTTCCGGCATTGCAACATTATTTGTTGACATAGCAGAATGGATACTTAAATATATTTTCAATGTAAAAGTGAATGAAAAGAAAGATGCCTTCTCCAAAATCGACCTGGAATATTTTGTAAATCAAAATAAACATTATGAAGAGGAAGATACCTCTGAAATAAATAAAGAGTTATTTGAAAATGCATTGTCATTGAGTGAAACAAAGATCAGGGAATGTCTTATACCCCGTAAGGAAATTGAAGGGGTGGATATTAAAACCAATATCGAAGTACTGAAGGATAAATTTATTAGCACACAGTTAAGTAAGCTGCTGGTATATGAAGACAATATCGACAATATCGTCGGCTATGTTCACCAGTTGGATATGTTTAAAAATCCACCGGAGATAAAATCTATCCTGTTGCCAATTTCTGCTATCCCCGAGAGTATGAGCGCCACTGACCTTATGAATAAATTCAGCAAGGAAAGAAAGAGCATTGCGTGGGTGGTAGATGAATTTGGCGGTACTGCAGGTATTGTAACAATGGAAGACCTGCTGGAAGAAATTTTTGGTGAGATAAGGGATGAGTATGATACCGAAGAGCTGATTGAAAAACAACTATCTGTTAACGAATACATCTTCAGTGGCAGGCTGGAACTGGATTACATTACAGAAAAATACAAACTTGAATTTCCTGATAGCGGGGAAACAGAAACGCTCAGCGGTTTCATTATTCAAAACAGGGATGAGATCCCTAAACAAAAAGAGACCTATATTACAGGCAACTACCAGTTTGATATTCTAAATGTAAGCGATACCAGGATTGAAACTGTAAAGTTGAAAGTGCTGAAATAGATACCCATCTCTGAGGGGTCATTCATTTGGCTTTTCCACCTTGCCTACTACCCGCAATTTCATTAGTATTTTCCTGTTTTCCCTGCGATGCATTAGCTTAAATGCAAGTGCATAAATGGCAGGTAAAATGAGTAATGTAAGAATGGTTGAGGTAATCAATCCTCCGATAACTACAATGGCTAATGGCTTTTGTGTTTCACTGCCAATACCAGTTGAAACAGCCGCAGGTAATAGCCCAATCATTGCCATCAATGCGGTCATCACTACAGGTCTTACTCTGGAGATTACACCTTGCCGAATGGCTGTATCTAAATGCATTTTTTCCTGCTCTAAATTCTTTTTGAATACACTGATCAAGATTACGCCATTTTGAATACAAACACCAAACAATGCAATAAAACCAATGCCTGCACTAATGCTGAAATTGATACCAGTAATGTGCAGTGCCAGTATTCCACCGATCAGTGCAAAGGGAACATTTAGGATCGTGAGCACTGCATCTTTTACATTGCCATAGGTAACAAATAAAATCAAGAAGATAACCAGTAAACAAACGGGTACTACTTTAGCTAATGTGGCGGATGCTCTTTGCTGATTTTCAAATTCCCCGTTCCAGCTCATTTTATAACCCTGGTTTAATTTTACTGCTTTATCCACCTTTTGCTGGGCCTCGGCAATGGTACTCCCAAGATCCCTGCCACGCACAGAGAATTTAACAGCAATGTGTCGCATATTATTATCCCTGAAAATAAATGCGGGCCCGGTTAGTGTCCTGATGGATGCAATTTCTTTTAAGGGTACTTTAGCACCATCGCTTGAGGGAACCATCAAATTCTCAATAGCATCCTGGCTGGCCCTGTACTCTTGCTGGTAACGGATACGTACATCAAATTTTCTTTCGCCTTCATACAGTTGAGTAGCGGCTTTACCACCAATCGCCATTTCTATTACGGCATTCGCATCAGCAGTGGTAACTCCGTAAAATGCCATTTTTTGCTGATCCAGTTCTATCCTGAATTCTGGCTGTCCCAGGTTTCTTAATACACCCAGGTCATCAATACCCTTTACTTTTTTTAATACATCCATCACAGCGTTGGCTGTACTGTCCAGCGTATTAAAATTGGGCCCAAATATTTTTACCGCCAATGCAGCATTCACACCAGCCACTGCTTCTTCTACATTATCCCTGATAGGTTGTGAATAATTGAAAACGATACCCGGATATTTTCGCAATTGCACATCCATTTCATCGATTAATTGTTCCGTAGTAATATCTCGTTTCCACATTTTTTTTGGATACAGGTCCACCTGTATCTGTACATTAAAAAATCCTTTAGGATCTGTACCATCATTGGTTCTGCCTACCTGCGATAAAGTTTGTTTTACTTCCGGGAACTGGTCTAAAATATCTACCATTTTGTTGGATACCAGGTTAGCTTCCGATAAAGAAACACTCATTGGTAATTCAGCTTCTACCCATAAAGCACCTTCATTCAAATCAGGCAAAAATTCAGTGCCCAGAAATTTAGCTGAAAAGAAAGTGAGTGCCATTACCACCAGCGCTATTATCACACTTAATTTTTGATTTCTGTAGACAAGTGAAAAAAGTTTATTTACCCCTTTTTCAAAAAATATTACCACCGGGTTATGTTTTTCCCTTACATTTTTTCGTAACAATATACTGGACAATGCAGGTACTAAAGTGAGCGTAAATAATAAGGCACCAACTAAGGCAAAGCCTAGAGTATAGGCCAGCGGTGAGAACATTTTGCCTTCTACCTTTTGAAAAGCAAATATGGGAATAAGACAGGTGATAATAATAAGCTTGGAAAAGAAAATAGCCTTGCCCATTTCTGTCCCGGTGCTTTTAAAGAGGCCAAGTTTAGCCAGTTTATTAAATTTCTCCATCCCTACTTCTTTCGCCTTATGGTCCATTGCCACAAACAAACCTTCCACCATTACTACAGCTCCATCTATGATGATACCAAAATCAATGGCACCCATTGATAAGAGGTTTGCACTCATTCCTTTTATCCGCATGCAGATAAAAGCGAACAGCAAAGACAGCGGAATAATGATACTAACAGTAACTGTGGTACGCCAGTCGGCCATGAAGAGTAATACAATTAATGTAACCAGTAAAATACCTTCAATCAAATTATGTATCACTGTTTCCTGTGCAAAATCCATCAGGTTGGTACGGTCATAAAAGGTATCAATCTTTACATCTTTTGGCAAAATGCTGGTATTAAGCTCTTTTACCTTTTGCCTGATAGCATCTAACACTTCAGCAGGGTTCTCTCCTTTTCTCATTACCACAATTCCTTCGATCACGTCAGGCTGCTTACCCCTCTCATCCACTCTTTCAACCTGTCCCAGCCGGGGTTTTGCTGCTTCCACCACCTTTGCAACATTACGTACCACTAAAGAGACGCCATTGATTTTTGTAATAATGATGTTTTCTATTTCATTAATATCATTTAACAGTCCAATACCTCTTACGATGTAAGATTGCCCGTTTCTCTCTATCACGTCGCCACCCACATTTACATTGCTTTTTGCGATGGCATTGTACACATCTAAAGAAGAGAGATTGTATTTCAATAAGAGGTCAGGATTGACACTGATCTCGAATGTTTTTTCTTCACCACCAAAACTGTTAACGTCTGCTACACCGGGTACGCTTTTAAATTGCCTGTCCAGTACCCAGTTCTGGATGGTGGTCAGGTCCCTGATAGATTTGGTGGCGCTTTTTAATGTATAGCGATAAATTTCTCCGGTAGGTCCGTAAGGAGGTTGCACATCAGGTTTTACTCCATCAGGCAAGTCTGCACCAGGCAGGCGGCTCATTACCTGCTGTCTTGCGAATGCATCATCCACATCATCATCAAAAATGATTCTTACATAAGACAAACCAAAGGCAGAAGTAGTTCGAAGGTTTGATTTTTTTTGCACAGAATTCAATACTGTTTCCATTGGGATGGTAATAAATTTCTCCACCTCTTCTGCACTACGGCCCGGCCACTGGGCAATGATGATGATCTGTGTATTAGTTACATCCGGGAAAGTTTCAATGGGGGTGTTCTTATAAGAAAAAACGCCAATCACTACCAGTATGGCTGTTAAAAAGAAAACCAAATACCGGTGGCGTAGCGAAAAGTGAATGACTTGTTTTATTAATTTATTCATACAATCGATGCAGGTAGAAGCTGATTAAAAATGAAAGTTATTTGCACTGTTACTTTTCAGTAAGCGCCCTGAATAGCAGCAGTTGGTTGGCAGTAATAATTTTTTCACCGGCTACTAAGCCTGATTTGAGGTACGTTTTATCTTCCACCGTTTTTAAAATTTCTACTTCTTTTACTTTAAGGTTGCATTTATCTTCAAATACCACCACATAATTTTTCCCATCCTCGCTGATGATACCTGTTTTAGGAATGGATATTGCCTGGACACCTTCTTTATTTTTAATGATAACGTTGGCAAACATTTCAGGCTTTAAGAGTAATCCATCATTCTTTAACTTTACCCTTACTTTCATCACTTTGGTATCGGGCTCCAGTAACTGGTTTACTTTGTCTATTACACCAGGAAAAATTTTATCCTGGTAGGCAAGTGTAGTTACATTGGCGGCATAGCCTTCTTTTACTCTTGCAACATCTGATTCGTATACATTGGCATTCACCCATACTTCGCTAATATCTCCTATGGTAAACATATTTTCGGCATTGTCATTACGTATAAAAGCACCCTCGTTAATCTTCTTCTCAACTATGTAGCCGCTTTCCGGAGCTGTAACAATATAATTGCCATCGGCAGTGGTATGTCCGCCACCATTGATACTGATCTGTGCCTGTAGTTTGGCAGCATTGTTTACCGCCTTCTGATAATTTTGCTTTGCTTCTGCAAATTCTCTTTCGCTGGCGATACCATTTTGATATAACGACTCGGTATTGTCCATTTGTCTTTTTGTAATGGCTACATCATTACCAGAAGAAGAAATGTCACTATAGTTACCTGCCACATCAGCACTTTTAATAACGGCCAACGGATCACCCTTAGTAACTTTGTCACCCAGGGAAACCTTTACCTGGATTACTTTTCCGCTGCTGAATGGATATACTTTTATCACCTTGCTGTCACTAAAACTTATTTCACCGGATAATTTTAATTCGTCTCCTACTGTTGACATTACAGCAGAATCTATATGAATGATTTTTTGCATAGAATCAGATATGCAAACCTTTTCGGTTGGATCTGCCGATTGTTCATTTTTTTCTTTGCATGAAAACAACAGGCAGGCAGAAAAAATCAGGGCAGGAAAAATTACCGGGTAATTTACTTTTATACTCATACAGGTATTTAATTAAGTTTGATAATATCATTGCCGGCAGCGTAATTCAAATCTGCTGCGGCATGAACTAATCCATTGTGCTGTTCCACTATTTTTAATTTAGTGTCTTTATAGGCGTCCATAAAGTCAATAAATTCCAGCAGGCTTAGCTGGCGATCCTGGTAGCTTTTGAGCATATTTGAAAACAGCGTGTCATACTGTTGGGAGAAGTCTAATTGCTGGCGGTTATTTACTCCCTGGTAGAAAATAAATTTGTTTACTGCAGACAGGATATCATTTTTAATTTTCGCATAGGCCTGGTCTGACACAGCCTGTTGCTGTTGGATAGAGAATTTTGCTGAAGCAATATTCCCCTGGTTGCGGTTGAAAATATTTAACGGCAGTGATATTGCCAGCCCCACATAATTAGGAGCGTAGCTGCTTCGCTGATCAAACTCAGTTCCAACACTGATATCAGGTTTGGCCAGGGCCTTTTGATAACTGAGATTATGGTTTTGCAATGCCACAGACGTTTGGGCAATTTTTGCATCCGGTCTTAAACTGAGCGCTTGCTGTACCAGCGTGTCAGTATTAGGAACCGTTGCTGTTGTAAGTTCTCCAAACTTGTATTCAAGAGCAGGTGCTATAAATTTTGTTTCATTGTTATTCAGCAATAGTTTGATTTCGTTTTGCAACGGAATCATTTGGGCATCTGCTGATACCAATTCATTTTGCAGACTAAACAGGAGAGCTTTAATACGCAGGTTGTCTTTTATAGAAACATTACCGATTTGCAGTTGAAGATCCATTCCCTTAATGAGTTTGTTTACTTCCTCAATTTCGCCGGTATACACTTTTTTTATTTTCAAGAGGTGATTTATTTCAAGCATATCAGTATGCAGAACATAACGCAGTGTTCGCAATAAATCGTCAAACTGCTCCTGGGAGATGCTGGTATTATCTGTTGCAATTTGGGCTGCTTTGTTTCTTTTTCCTGCAGTTCGGATCAACTGCATTACCTGTATATAAAAGGTTCCATTTACAGCATCATGTGCGAAAAAGCCACCTTGCTTATCATAAATATTTTGATCAGTATTTAATACCGGGTTGTCCCAGAGTTTTGCCTGTTGTATCAAAGCTTTGTTGGCATCAATATTATATTTTGCTGCCAACAGGGATAAATTATTCTGGATAAATACCTGCTCAGCCTGCTTTAGTGACAGGTGTAAAGTATCAGGGATATTTTGCGCTTTAAGGCTATTTGCTGAAATTAATATAGAAGCGAATAGAATAAATGTATTGTTTTTCATGGAGAGCCTGGTTCAATAAGGAAGCAAAGCTATCACTGCATTAAGTTAAGCGGCTATTAACAAGAGTTAACAATGGGTTAAGCAGCGATAAAGTAATTGCTGCGCTTGTGTTTGGCTCATCACTATAAATCACCATAAATTAAAACCAGCGGCTTAATTTTGCGGCAATGGTAATTGCAGTAAACATCAGGGAACTTTCAGGGAATTCAGCTATCGGCAAATTAATGATTGACTGTTTCGAAATGATAGCTGCAAACTATCCTGAGCATGAATTTATTTTTATAGGTGAAAAAGAATTGACAGCGCAAAATAACGGTCTTCAAAATGTAAAAAGAATAATCCTTCCGCAACATTCCGATAATCCAATTCTCTGGAAACTTTGGTACAACTATAAGCTGCCTTCAACACTAAAAAAAGTGAAAGCTGATATTTTGTTTACAGCAGATGGAGTTTGTTCATTAAGGACCAAAGTGCCCCAGTGTTTAATAATAAATGACCTGGCTTTTCTTCAATACCCGGAATGGTATTCAAAAAAGTATCTCCGTTTTATTAAATCTAATACAGGCGGTTTTTTGAAGAAAGCAAAAACTGTTGTTACATTTTCTGCCACATTAAAAAATGAGGTTGCAAAGCGGTACGACGTTGTTGAAAATAAAATAACCGTTATCCCGGCGACATCCGGGAAAAAATATCAACCTATTACCTGGGAAGCAAAGGAATTAGTCAAAGAAAAATATACAGAAGGCAAAGAATATTTTTTATTTAGCGGGAGGATTCACCCGGGAAGCAACCTGGTAAATTTGCTAAAGGCATTTTCTTTATTTAAAAAAAGACAAAAAAGCAATATGCTGTTAATTATTGCTTCGCAGGATATTCCGCAAGATGCTCCCTTTGTTGAAAGCCTGAAATTGTATAAATATCGCCATGAAGTAAAACTCATACCCGGCCTTAATAACGATATCTTAAAAGAAATTACAGCGGCGGCCTATGCCTGTATTAATATGGCTCCTTTACATAATGATGTTGCCGGCTTATTTAATGCAATGCAATGCGGAGTGCCTGTAATTGCGGGTAATTTACACCTTGCAATGGAGCTATTGGAAGACGCCGCCTTATTTGCAAATGGCGATGTACCTGAACATATTGCTGACCGGTTGATGCTGCTTTACAAAGATGAAACTAAGAGAAATGAGCTGGTAAAAAAAGCTATGCTGCAATCATCAAAATATCACTTAAATCAAACCGCTGACGCCCTTTGGGAAATTATTCCTGCAACAATGCAACTTTCATAAAGCTATAAACTCGTTACATTTGCACCCACAATAAGGTTAAATTATATGAACCAATCAACTATAAAAATAGATGTGCTGCTCGATCCAAATAAAATACCGGAGCAGATTAGCTGGAATGCGAGCGACAGCCAGGCAGATATGGCGCAAAAGGCTAAAGCTATGTGCCTTGCCTTTTGGGATGGTGCCGATAAAACTGCACTTCGGATCGACCTTTGGACAAAGGATATGATGATGGATGAGATGGTTGATTTTTATTACCAGATGTTTATTACTATGGCAGATACTTTTAAAAGGGCGACTCACCAGGACGACCTTGCGGATGATATGAAAAAATTTGCAAGGGAGTTTTTTGAAAAATTCAGGGCGATACAACTGAAAGAAAACAAGGGGTAAATATTTTTAGTGTTCCGGCAGCGTAACATTTTCACATTTTTAAATTATCATATTATGGCTTTGGAAGAAAAAATAATGGCTGAAATGAAAGAGGCCATGAAAGCAAAGAACGAAGGCGTGTTGAGAAGCCTCAGGGCGATTAAAGCGGAGATTATTAAGGCAAAGACCGATCCTGGTGCAGGTGGTTCGATTGATGAAGCGACAGAACAAAAGTTCCTGCAAAAAATGATGAAGCAACGCAGGGACTCACTAGAGATTTTTGAAAAACAGGGAAGAGAAGACCTGGCTTCAAAGGAAAGAGAAGAGATGGCCGTAATTGAAAAGTTTTTGCCAAAGCAACTAGATGCAGCCGCCATCAAAGAAGCAGTGGTTAAGATCATTGCTGAAACCGGTGCTACTTCGGCGGCAGACATGGGCAAAGTAATGGGAGCTGCCAGTAAAGCATTGGCTGGCCAGGCAGATGGCAAAACCATCAGTGCTATGGTAAAAGAGTTACTAAGTAAATAAGAGTGGCGGTTGCTTTTTACCGGGTAATAATTATTTAAAAAACTGGTGAAGAATAAACGGAAATAATGATTGATATAATATTTGTTGTGATACTGGTTATCGCTGTTATCAAAGGTTTACGAAAAGGCCTTGCAGTGGCGCTATTTTCAATTGTAGCATTTATTATTGGCCTTGCTGCAGCAATAAAATTGTCAGCAGCAGTGGCAGTTTACCTGGAAAAGAATATAGCTCTTTCCAACCGTTGGCTACCGGTTATATCTTTCCTGGTTGTTTTCATAGTGGTAGTAGTGCTGGTAAACCTGGGGGGTAAGCTGGTGGAAAAAACTTTTGAGATGGCTTTTTTAGGATGGGTTAACAGGATAGGCGGCGCAATATTTTATGTATTGTTGTATACACTCATTTTCAGCATACTTCTTTTTTATGCTGAGAAAATGCACTTTATAAAGCAGGAAACAGTTAGCAATTCGATCGCTTATCCATATCTTAAACCATGGGGACCGGCAGTTATTAATACTTTGGGTAAAATTATCCCCCTTTTTAAAGATTCCTTTCAGCAGCTCGAAAGCTTCTTTGAGAGCCTTTCAGATAAAATAGCTCATTAATTTGAGCTGTTATTTTATTTAAAGTAATTTTACCACAAATACTTATTTTTAGAAGTCGATTGATTGCATCGCAATTTTACTATACCAAAGGATGAATAACGAAATAAAACAAGACGGGAAGTTTAAATATATAGAGGAAGGAGAAGGCGAACCGCTGATGCTGCTACATGGCCTGTTTGGGGCCCTGAGTAATTTCATGGATCTTATCAATCATTTTAAGAAGACACATAAAGTGGTGGTGCCCATGCTGCCTTTGCTGGAACTGGATCTTTTACATACTTCTGTGGGAGGATTGCAAAAATTTGTTCAGCGGTTCATTGAACACCGTAATTACAAAAATGTTCATTTGCTGGGTAATTCTTTAGGCGGACATGTTGCACTGGTACATGTATTAAAGAATCCTGAAAGGATCAAGACACTAACATTAACGGGTAGTTCTGGTTTGTTTGAAAATGGAATGGGAGATACCTATCCAAAAAGAGGGGATAAGGATTATATCCGAAAAAAAACACAGCTTACTTTTTACGATCCGGCAATGGCTTCTGAAGAACTGGTGAACGAGGTTTTTGAAATTACCAATAACAGGCTGAAGGTGATCAAAATTATTGCACTGGCAAAAAGCGCTATCCGTAATAATCTTGGGGAGGAATTAAATACCATTAAGCAACCGACCTGCCTGATTTGGGGAAATAATGATGCCATTACACCACCATTCGTTGGCAAGGAATTTCAAAAACTTATACCGAACAGTGAATTACATTTTATAGATAAATGCGGTCATGCTCCAATGATGGAAGTGCCTGAAGAGTTTAACAAGATACTGGGTGCTTTTTTAATAAAACAAAGAACACCCGCTGCAACTAATTAATACTTTTAGTTGTCTCCCTTTTAAATATTTCTCACAATATTGCTGTAAGGCTAATCGTTTC
>Ga0157378_10003533_pt1 | contig 13853 bp, 16 predicted proteins | sample M65metaG_FD_115309 | JGI IMG/M metagenome (GOLD analysis project Ga0157378, IMG submission 115309) | Miscanthus rhizosphere microbial communities from Kellogg Biological Station, Michigan, USA - M6-5 metaG | ecosystem: Host-associated > Plants > Roots > Rhizosphere > Soil | place: USA: Michigan...
ATTGGCATTAACGCCCAATTGCTATTTTATAATTCCCAAAAACATGCCGCATCATTATAGAAGCAGTTTAGAAACTCCCTGGAGTATTTACTGGGTACATTTTGTTGGCGAACATGCCGATTTGCTTTATCAGCGCTATTGTAATCAGAACCAGTACACCGCCAAAGCCATTGCATATGATGAAAAGCGTGTACGGACATTTAATGAAATTTTTGACCTGGTTGAAAACAGTTTGGATGCCCGTGAAACTGAGATCGCTAATATTAAACTTTTAGATTTCGTTGCTTCTTTCATTTTCCAGAAGGAAATTAACCGCACTTTGCAGGAAAATGATGTTATTACCGATTCTGTTAACTTTATGAAGAGCAGCCTTCATTTGAATTTGACATTGGATGAGCTGGCTCAGCGACAGCTTTTGTCGACATCGCATTATTGCAGGCTGTTTATCGCAAAAACTGGACATTCGCCGCATCAGTATTTTAATCAGCTTAAAATATGGAAGTCCTGCCAGTATATTTATTTCAGTGACAGAAATATTAAAGAGATCAGTACAGAGCTTGGATTTGAAGATCCGTATTACTTTTCCAGACTTTTCAAAAAAGTGATGGGCATATCACCGGCTAATTACAAAAATCAGTACAAAAAGATATAAATGAGAAAGCAGGAACTATTAGTTCACCCGTAGTTGTGATTTCCATGCACGAAATATTGCTTGCCCATTTTATTGCTATTGGTAATCTCTTGATGGAAAAGCCCCAACTTCCGTAGGAGCGATTTCCTGTATTATGGTTACTCCGATGATTTGCCAGGTGAGTTGGGGGTAGAAAACTATATTAATCCGCAAAACGTATACTTTTATTATATTTGCATTGATGAAACGTACCGCACTCATCTTATTAACGGCTATTTACCTTTTATCCTGCGTGGGTATGGGGATCGACCGTTTTTATTGCTGCGGTAAACTGGCCTCTGTTACGCTGACCTATGGGGTGCCTGATAATACAAGCAAGGGAACAAGTGAAAAAGACAATTGCTGCAGAAACGAAAAACAAAGCTTCAAGGTAAAGGATAGTCACTTTAGTGCTGCTTCTATTTCTTTGCACCACCCAGTACCTGCAATAGTTCCCTCATTTATCAATCTGATCAATGCACCTGCTGTCAGTACATTACATACTCAAATAGTTTATAGGGGAAACGCCCCGCCGGGACATTCAGATATTCCTGTCTATACCCTGAACTGCGCTTACAGAATCTGATCTGTACTTTTCTTTTTAGCTGTACATTCTGTACCGGCTAACTGCAATTTTCAATCCATCATCTTAATTATAATTCACGTATAAGGCTCGCCTTATGCTATTTATCCATTTTTTAATTTAAAAATCCATGAAAAAAATATCCCTGATGGTAATAGCCATCCTGTTTTCCGGCATGACTGTGTTCGCCGCCGGTTCAACTACTTTGGTATCCGACACCATTAAAACAAAAAAGGTTAAAGTTGCAAAAGTGCAATACACCTGTTCTATGCATCCGGATGTATTAAGCGACAAACCCGGTAAATGCCCTAAACCTGATTGCGGCATGACCTTAGTTAAAAAAGAGCCAGCTAAAAAGAAAGCGGCAAAATAAGCAGGAAGTTCATTTAAGCCTGATCCGCCAATTGGCGGACGGGCTTATTAAAAAATAATAAGATGATAAATCAATTGATTACCCTGTCCTTGAAAAACAGGTATATCGTTTTGCTGATCGCAATTGGCCTCTTTGCCTGGGGCAGCTACGCTGTGAGTGAAAATCCGATAGATGCCATTCCCGATCTGTCTGAAAACCAGGTTATCGTATTTACCGAATGGCAAGGCCGCAGCCCGCAGGTTATGGAAGACCAGGTTACCTACCCGCTGGTGAGCAATTTGCAGGGTATTCCAAAAGTCAAGGCTATCCGGGCTACTTCCATGTTTGGGATGAGCTTTGTTTATATTGTTTTTGATGATAAAGCTGATGTTTATTGGGCGAGAAGCCGGGTGCTGGAAAGATTAAACTACGCGCAACGTTTATTGCCCCAGGGCATCACCCCAACTCTTGGCCCTGATGGAACAGGTGTAGGCCATATCTTATGGTACACTTTAGATGCCAAAGGACTCGACCTTGGTGAACAGCGTGCCTTGCAGGACTGGTATGTGAAATTGGGCCTGCAAACCGTGCCTGGTGTAAGCGAAGTAGCGTCTTTCGGCGGTTTCGAAAAACAATACCAGGTCACCATTGACCCGCATAAGCTCAATTATTATAATATTTCTTTATCGCAGGTACTCAAAGCGGTAAAAAGCAACAACAATGACGTGGGAGGGCGCAAGTTTGAAATGAACGGTACTGGCTATATTGTCCGCGGCCTGGGTTATATTAAAAGCTTAACCGATGTGGAGAATATCCCTGTCGGTGTTATTAATACCATACCAGTAAAGATCAAAGATGTGGCCACTGTTCAAATGGGAGGCGATGAACGCCTGGGCATTTTTGACCGAAATGGAAATGGTGAAGCGGTTGGCGGTATTGTAGTAATGCGCTATGGCGAAAATGCAGATAAGGTAATTCATGCCGTCAAGGATAAAATGGCGGATATTCAAAAAGGCTTACCCGCAGGTGTCAGTTTTAATATCTCTTATGACCGTAGCGAACTGATTGAAAATGCGGTTAATTCCGTCAAACACACCTTGATCGAAGAAATGATCACCGTATCAATCATCGTTATCCTATTCCTGTTTAGCTGGCGAAGCGCTTTAAGCATCATTATACAAATACCCATTACGATAGCTGCCAGCTTTATTTTACTGAACGCCTTTGGTATCAGTTCCAATATTATGTCTCTCACAGGTATTGCCTTAGCTATCGGGGTGATCGTGGATAACGGCATTGTCATGGTAGAAAACTCGCATAGAAATTTGTCTGTCGCACAACAAAAAGAAAGATCATGACCACAGTAGAAAGAATTAAAATCATAGAATCATCCTGCAAGCAGGTTGGCCGTGGCGTGTTTTTCTCTACGCTTATTATTGTGGCCTCTTTCCTGCCTGTATTTTTATTGGAAGGACAGGAAGGCAAATTGTTTGGTCCATTGGCCTGGACAAAGACATTTATACTGGCTATTGACGCTATCCTTGCCGTAACGCTCGCACCGGTACTCATTTCCTTTTTCCTGAAAGGGAAATTGCGGCCGGATGATCGCAACCCATTAAACCGGGGCCTGGAAAGGATTTACCGCCCCATACTTAACTGGTGCGTAACCTGGCGAAAAACAACACTCATCATCAATATCGTTGCATTGCTTGTTAGCATCCCTTTATTACTTTCTTTAGGCAGTGAGTTTATGCCGCCGCTGGACGAAGGAACGATCCTGTTTATGCCGGTTACCCAGCCCGATGTTTCCAACGCTGAAGCCAAACAGCTTTTACAAGTTCAGGACAAGATCATTAAAAGCGTACCCGAGGTAGCCAACGTTTTAGGAAAGGCGGGACGCGCCAATACCGCTACCGACAATTCGCCGATCAGTATGACGGAAACTATCATTTTGTTAAAGTCCAAAGATCAGTGGCGCAAAGGCATCAAAAAGGAAGATATCATCAATGAACTGAACGCAAAGCTACAAATACCCGGCGTGGTAAACGGCTGGACACAGCCGATCATCAACCGTATCAACATGCTTTCCACGGGTATCCGAACCGATGTCGGATTGAAAATCTATGGACAGAGCCTGGATACCATCAACACTTTGTCCAATCAGATGAAACAGGCGTTGCAAGGGTTAAATGGCGTAAAGGATATGTACGTTGATCCCATTACTGGTGGTAAATACGTGGATATACTGGTCAACAAAGATGCTATTGGCAGATATGGCCTCAGCGTGGATGATGTGAACGAAGTAGTGGAAAGCGCTTTGGGCGGTATGAATCTAACAACCACCATCGAGGGCAGGCAGCGCTTTAGCGTGAATGTACGGGTGGCCCAGGATTATCGCAGCAACCTGGAGGCGATAAAACGGACGTTGGTGCAAACACCAAATAACGGTCCGGTCCCATTGTCTTCAGTTGCTGACATAAAGATCAGCGATGGTCCGGCTATGATACAATCTGAAAATGCATTGTTAAGGGGTACGGTATTATTCAATGTTCGTGACAGGGATTTGGGAAGCACCGTTAAGGAAGCTCAAAACAGGTTAAACAGTATGGTAAAGACCCTGCCCAAAGGTTATTACATTGAATGGAGCGGGCAGTATGAAAACCTGATCCGTGCGGAACATACACTGAAGATGATATTACCTGTCGTACTTGTCATCATTTTTGCCTGCTTGTATTTCGCTTTTCATTCCATAAGGGAAGCGTTTTTTAGCCTGATATCCATTCCATTCGCTTTGATTGGCGGGGCTTATATGGTGTATTTCTTTGGGGTGCATTTATCCGTTGCGGTAGCGGTCGGTTTTATCGCCCTGTTTGGTATCGCAGTTGAAACGGGTATTGTAATGGTAATCTATTTGAATGATGCTATGCAGCAATTAGTCGCTTTAAAAGGGAATTCGGCAGCCGCTATTACCCGTGAGGATTTGCGGATTTATGTAATGAACGGTGCGGTTAAACGCCTGCGCCCAAAGCTTATGACCGTTTGTGTTGCCCTATTTGGCCTGGTTCCCGTGCTTTGGGCAACCGGGACGGGCAGCGACGTGATGCTGCCTATTGTACTGCCGATGATCGGCGGGGTTTTAACTTCTTCCACCCATATTTTACTTGTTACGCCACTCATCTTTTTGATGGTGAAGGAGTATGAGCTAAAGAAATATGGCAAGCTGGAAGTATTGGATGCAAAGGAATAATCAAATGAAAAAGACTCATCAAATTATATTTACCGTTTCGCTATGCTTTGCTGCTGTTGCTGCAAAAGCACAGGAACGTTTGACCCTCGACAGTATTTTAAACCGTGTCAATGCTAATCCGTCTTTACAGGCTTATGCTGCAAAGATCAGCGCGCAGGATGCTTATGCAACCGGGGCAAAAAGTCTGGATGCGCCAACAATCAGCGCCGGGCAATACCAAACACCTTACCAGCTTAATCCCAATATGGGTTCCTTTATGATCCAGGCCGAGCAAATGTTTACCAACCCGGCTAAACTTAAAGCAAAACAGGATTACATGCGGGGAATGTCTAAGGTTACCATTGAGGATAAGAATTACCTGAGAAACCAATTGCTTGCCCAGGCAAAGCAATATTATTATGAGCGTGTGGTGCTGGAAAAGAAGCTGGCCTTGCTGCAAAATTCGCAAAGCCTGCTCGAATATATGCTAAAGGATGCAAACATCCGGTTAACCTACGGAAAGGAAAAGCTACCAAATATCTATAAAGCCAAAGCAGACCTGTACGAACTGGACAATACCCGCGAACAGTTGAATAACGAGATCCTTCAAAAGAACATCATGCTGAATACCCTGATGAACAGGGATAAGCGAATGGTATTTTCTGTAGATACGAACGTAATTGTAAAGGATTATGAAATGGCGGTGACCGATACTTCGGCACTTGCGAATGGCCGCAGTGACATTAAAGGCATCAGCCGGAGTATTGAATTGCAGCAACTCAATGCGCAAATGGAATACAGCAAGCGTAAACCGGATTTTGGTATCCAGGCGGCGCACATGCTCAGCTATGGCGGTTATCCGAATCAATATGTATTAATGGACTCTGTTACCATACCCATCGTTCCCTGGGCATCCAAGGAATATAAAGCCAATATGAAGGGAATTCAATACGAAGTGGATGAACTGCAACAGAAAAAACGGGATATGGTTAACCAGGCCGCCGGGCAGTTAGCGGGAATAAGCACTGACATCGGCAGCAAAAAAAGGCAGCTAAAAAACTATCAGCAAAACATTATTCCCGCCCTGCAAAATGGCTATAAAACAGCTTTATTGGCCTACGATCAGAATACCGGCGATTTGCCATCTGTACTAAACGGCATAAAGGATTTGCAAACAGCCCGTATGGCATATTTGGATCGTTTACAGGAACTTTTAACCTTACAGGTTACTTATGAAAAAGAAAATGAAAGCAATTAACATAATATTCACCGCCATTCTGTTAAGCACAATGCTGCTTATTGCTTGCTCTGACAAGAAAAAACAACAGACCACGGTGCAGGCGAAAAGTGATGCCAAATACACCTGTCCGATGCACCCGCAGATAATGGAAGATCATCCGGGTAGTAGTTGCCCAATTTGCGGAATGACGCTGGTCAGGAAATCAGGACAGGCCAGCGAAGGTTCAGGTATCAGTTTGAACACGGTTTTACAGCCGGTCAATTCTGCAGTGATCACTACGGTAGCAGCTATTACGCCTGAGCAAAAAGAAGTGCGCACAACCATTTCCGCCCAGGGCGATCTCGATTTTGATACGCGCACCTTTAATAATATCGCAGCGCGTTTTTCAGGCAGAATAGAAAAACTATACATTAAATACGCTTTCCAGGAGATTCATCAGGGGCAGCGGATTTTCGATATATACAGCCCCGAAATGGTGACTGCCCAGCAGGATTTGATCTACCTGCTTAAAAATTCCTCGCAGGAAGCCGGTTTAATCAATGCGGCAAAACAGAAACTGGTATTACAAGGCATGACCAATGAACAGGTTAATCAAGTAATAAAAACCAGTAAGCCATTTTACAGTCTGCCGGTTTATAGTCCCTATGAAGGACACGTTCATGATGTGGCCCATAGCCAGATGTCAGGTCCTGCAACAACAGAAACGCCGTCATCTTATGCTGACAATCTTCCGCTGTCCGTCAAAGAAGGAATGTATGTGGAGAAAGGACAAAATTTATTTAACGTGGTCGATCCGCATATGCTTTGGGCAATTATTAAAATTGACCGAAATGATATGACCAATTTGAAGTTAAACCAGCCTGTTAAAATCACATTGCCGGATATGCCGGGTAAGATCATTGCCGGGAAGGTTGATTTCATTGAACCTGTTTTGAAAAATGGCGATAAGACTACCAGTATCCGTGTCTACCTGGATAACATGGATCATGAGCTAAAAGTAAATAACCTGGTTAAAGCAGAAATACAGACGGGGAAAACAGATGGCTTATGGATACCAAGAACAGCATTGGTGGATTTAGGCAGGACGAAGATCGTTTGGTTAAAAAATGGACCAGCATTCTATGCAAAACAGGTAAAAACGGGCGCTGTAAACGGTAATGAAATATTGATTACTAAAGGGCTGCTGGCAACAGATAGCCTGGCGTCCAACGCACAATATTTAACAGACAGCGAAAGCTTCATTAAAACAAAAGGCGATGAATAAGATAAAACTATTGGTATTGCTACTTACCCTATGGTTTGCAGCCTGTAAGCCAAAACCACAACAAATAGTAATTAAAACTCAAAGTAAAGCTTACTACACCTGTTCCATGCATCCGCAGGTACACGAGGATCATGATGGCAATTGCCCGATATGCGGCATGAAACTGATCAGGGTGGAACTTACCGGTACAAGTGATAAAACAGCCGACCGCATCACCCTTACTGCTACTCAGCTCCAGTTAGCCGGCATCCAAACGGATACTGTGGGTTATGAAAATATTGGCAGCGGAAAAACACTGACCGGAACAGTAACTGCAGATGAAAATACAGCCGGGGAACTAAGCGCGAGGATAGCGGGGCGCATACAACAGCTTTATGTGAGAACTGTTGGCGAAAAGATTTCCATCGGCCAGCCTGTTTATTCCATTTATAGTGAAGATTTGCAGGAAGCAGAAAAAGAATATCTACTGGCTATACAACAACAAAAAGTACTGCACAATCCGGATGTTGATTATCCGCAGCTGATAAGCGCGGCTGGAAACAAATTACAACTATGGGGGTTGTCAGCTGCTCAAATAAAAAACCTGGCAGCCGGTGGAAAAGTGTCTGCAACCACGACAGTACTAAGTAAAATTAACGGCACAGTAAGCGACATAGCAGTTCATGAAGGAGATTATGTAACGGAAGGAATGTCCATACTCAAAACTCAGGCATTAAATAATTTATGGGTACAGGCACAGATATATGCCAGCGAAACAGGCAACTACAAGGAAAATGACCGGGTAAGCGTTTCCTTTCCCGATCTGGATGGTCAGCTTATTGACGGGAGAGTTGCATTTATCAATCCTGAGTTATCGGATGCTTCTAAAGTGGATTTGATAAGGATCAGTATTCCCAATCCACAGGGACTTATTAAGCCGGGTATGCTGGCTTATATCTCGATAACAAAAGGTAATAACCATTCTTTAGCCGTACCTGCTTCAGCTATTTTAACAGACGGTAAAGGCAGTATGGTATGGGTGAAAAATCCGGATGGGAGCTTTTCACCTAAAATGATTAAACCGGGTGTGGGTAACTCAAATTATGTGCCCATCCTTTCCGGCTTAAATTCCGGTGATATTGTTGTAACCACCGGTGCTTATTTACTGAACAGCGAAGCAATATTTAAAAATGGAAGTGATAAATCAATGGGCGGAATGAAAATGTAACTACGGAAGCAAATGAATTGGCTAAACTGATTCAATCCAGGTAGCGAGTGTCCACTTTTCTGGGCGTTCCACTTTTAAGTAGCTCACTTTTGGAACACCACAATAGTTAATAAAATTAACCAAAGGTGAACAACTGTCTTTATTTGCCCCATGATTACAGGTGTTCAGGAGAGCAAAGCCTGTACGACTCCCGCCTCGGTGTGGGTGCAGGGCGGTGGGGGTTGTTTAAGTAAAATACGAAATATTGTGTATTTTTGTGTAACAAAAAAATAGGATACAATGAAAAATTTAGAACGCATCACACTTAACCCCAATATCATGGGTGGCAAACCTTGTATCCGGGGTTTAAGGATGACGGTTGGCACTGTTATAGGGTTACTTGCATCCGGCCTTACTACAGATGAGATTTTGCAAATGTACCCGTATCTGGCACTTGAAGATATCACGGCAGCATTGACCTATGCTGCATGGCGTTCCGAAGAAATAGAAGTTCCGCTTGCCACTGCATGAAAATATTAATTGATATGAATTTATCTCCTGAATGGGTGCAGGAGTTTAAACTTCATAACATAGAAGCAGTTCATTGGTCCGCAATAGGCAAGTTTGATGCTCCTGCATAATAATGGATTGGGCACGAAAAAACAAGCATACAGTTTTTACCCACGACCTTGATTTTGGTACAGCCCTGGCACTAACAAAAGCCGAAAAACCAAGTGTTATACAAGTAAGAACTCAAAATGTGACTATAGTCCATTTGAGCAAAATGCTGTTGCCGACACTTGAACATTATTCCGATTTATTGGAAAAAGGGGCAATACTGGTGATAGATGAAGATAAGCAGCGAATAAGAATATTGCCGTTATAACAAAACTCATCGAATCAAGTCCTCGCTGCGCCGTGGGTAGTGCGGTTCCTTCCCTGGGAAGGGGAGGAAGGGGTAACGTGGCACAGGTATGAGAGTTGGAACGTGATACAAACACTGCAACTGCCACTCCTAACTGCCACTAAAAATAAGGGCATTCCCCCACGCGTTTAAGAGTCGCTACGCTGAACTTAAACCAGAGAGGGGCGGCTTATTCAACTTTTAAAGCGCCTCCCAATATTTTCCTATTTCATTAAGTGCTGAAACCAGGAATATGTTATTTAATCTATAAGAAAATACTGTTCTAATAGTTTACAACTATTTGTATATTTGATGTGGTCTTAATGTAAAAAGAAAATCAATTGTCATTTCGTGAGAAAGTAAGTGGGCTGTGGATCAGGATTATCGGAGAACCCTTGCTGTTTTCGCTTGAGGTCAGGATATTTCATTCCATCTGCTTCATTGCTATTCTATCATTGGCCTATAGTGTGCCTTTTGGCGTGCTGATTGGTATTCGTATGCCTGCATTAGTTTGCCTGGCCACCTTTTTAGTTTTTTCTTATTTATATTACTGTTCCCGGTTTAAGAGGAAAATGCGCAGCAGCGTCACCATATGTGCCATTTTTGCTAATTTAATATGTGTCGTTAATTTTTTTTTCAATTCGGGTATCCATGGGCCGACTGATCTTTTTATTATTCTTACCATCATACTCGTTATCTCCATTACGCCCAGGGAGCAGCATATAACATGGTTGTCTGTTAGTATTATTAGCATTTTGGCTCTGCATGCTATTGAATATTATTATCCAAAAATTGTGCCCGATGTTTATCCAGGCCGGGCATCTCTTTTTTTGGACAGAACCTCTGCTTGCCTGTTGATAGTGATAGCGGTGTATTATACTATTAAGCTTATCAGGCGGAGTTATAATCACGAAAGGCTGCTGGCCGAAGAAAAGACGCATGCCATTGAGAGCCAGAACCAATACATCACCGGGCAGAATCATCAATTGGAGCAGATCAACGCCGAAAAAAACAAGTTGTTGTCTATTATCGCCCATGACCTGCGGGCCCCACTGAGCAATATACAGAACTACCTTGAGTTGGTAACCGAATATGGCTTGGACAAGGAAGAACGTGAAGTGGTGGAAGTTGATCTGCTGGAAATAACCCGTAACACATTGAACATGCTATCCAAATTGCTGATATGGTCGAAATCGCAGATGGAAGGAGTGGTAGTAAAACTGAGCGACATGAACCTGTTGACGACGCTTAAAAATACGTTGGAGCTGGAACGCATAATTGCCATTAAAAAAGGAATTACACTCACCTATAATATAGACCCATTTATAACTATAATTGCCGACAGCGATATGCTGCAACTGGTGGTGCGCAACCTGGTGAGTAATGCCATAAAATTTACCCAGGTTGGCGGTTTAATAGACATCGGCACCGAACTGGTAATGCATGAGTGCAAACTGACTATAAAAGATAACGGCATTGGTATCGCTTATGATCAGCAGCCCGGGATATTTTCGCTCAAGGTGCAGTCGACCTTTGGTACCAACAATGAGAAAGGTGTGGGGCTGGGCCTGTTACTTTGCAAGGAATTTACCGAACTGCAGGGCGGGCGTATAGGCTTTGTCAGCACACCTGGCCAGGGCTCGGCTTTTTTTATTTATATACCGGTTGAGTAAGGGCCGACAGTCGGAAAAACTCCCACTCGTTTAAGAGTTCAGCGCAGCGACTCTTAAATGTAACAAGTAAATGAAGCACTCCGTGCGGGTCTCTTACACAAACATCTTTCAAACCAACAATACCACAGGCAGCAGCCCGTTTTCTTGTCTATAATAATCAATGGCACTACTATATTTATAGTCGGCAGGCTCCCAAACAAATCCGGCTCTAACGGGATTCTCATGCAGATAATCCAGGCGTTGGTCCATCATCTCATTGGTTGTTAATTCGATAGGATGATTATCCTGCTGCCAAAATTGATTCTCGTTGTTATTACTGTTTTTTGCCGCTGCACTTTTAAATAGCCACAGCATCCAATTTTTGCGGCTCTCCTTTGGGTTTTCTTCACCCGCTGTCCGAAGTTTGCAACTTCGGACCTTTATGCAGGTAGTCTCAGACTACAAGCACACCCATTCGAAGTCAGAGACTTTGAACAACACTGGTCCCTTCTAAGGGATTGTAACATTAAGCCTGGTATTTGCATTTCCCTTAAAATGTTTTCCAAACTCCCCCGTCTATATAGATATGGAAACACATAACTACCCACAAAACAGGAATCTTACCTTCCTTCCTGCTTTTACCGACCGGGATAAACAGCTGTTTAAGTTGTACCATGATATTTGCGACTATTTTGGATGGTCGGCAGGCCAGGATGAGCATGTGGCCCCAAACCTAAGTGATTCGGCTAAACAGCTGGATTATTTATTGGCTATTTCCGGCTAAGCTTACTTTGGCCCTCCCGCCACCTTCCGCCTTTATTCCTTAAATTTGCCCGACTATGAAAAAAATCGGATTCCTATCGTTTGGGCATTGGTCCAACCATCCCTCTTATAAAACCCGTACCGCAGGCGATACCCTGCTCCAGTCTATCGACCTGGCTGTTGCCGCCGAGGAGATCGGTTTGGATGGCGCCTATTTCCGCGTTCACCATTTTGCGGCCCAGCTGGCCTCGCCCTTTCCTTTGCTGTCGGCCATCGGCGCCAGAACCAGCAAAATAGAGATCGGCACCGGCGTTATCGATATGCGCTATGAAAACCCGATGTATATGGTGGAGGATGCCGGCGCCGCCGACCTGATTTCGGGCGGGCGCTTACAACTGGGGATAAGCCGCGGCTCGCCGGAGCAGGTGATAGAAGGCTGGCGCCATTTTGGGTACGAACCTTTGCCGGGCGAAACCGATGCGGATATGGGCCGCAGGAAAGCGCTGGAGTTTTTGGCTCAACTGGACGGTGAAGGCTTTGCCGAGCCTAACCCCTATCCCATGTTCCCCAATCCGCCGGGCTTACTACGTTTAGAGCCACACTCGGAAGGCCTGCGCGAACGTATCTGGTGGGGAGCCGCATCCAATGCCACAGCAGTTTGGGCCGCCGAAAACGCCATGAACCTCCAAAGCTCGACCCTGAAATTCGATGAAAGCGGCAAGCCTTTCCATATCCAGCAAGCCGAACAGATCAGGCTGTATAAAGACGCCTGGAAAAAAGCCGGCCACCCGCGCGAACCACGGGTCTCGGTGAGCCGTTCCATCTTTGCACTCGTAACTGACCTGGACCGGGTTTACTTCGGCCAATCCAAAGGCGCCGATAGTTTCGGTTATATCGAACCCGACAAACGCGCGGTCTTCGGGAAAAGCTATGCAGCGGAACCCGATCAGCTCATCAAAGAATTGGCCCAGGACAAAGCCATCCAGGAAGCCGATACCCTGCTATTGACCATACCCAACACACTGGGTGTTGATTACAACGTGCATGTGCTGTCATCCATCCTTAAGCACGTCGCTCCGGGATTGGGTTGGCGTTAGGTTCATATATATGTTTATCTTTGTCGCAAAAACTAATATGATAGCGTTACCCCCCTGCCCATTGTGCAAATCGGCCTTCACTTATGAAATGAACGGGCTGCTGGCCTGTCCCGAATGTGGTCACGAGTGGAGCCCGGAGGCGGAACCTGCCGCGACTGATGCATTCGTTGTAAAAGATAGCAACGGCAATATTTTGCAAAATGGCGATTCGGTAATCGTAATAAAAAACCTCCCGGTAAAAGGGTCGTCCCAAAGCATCAAGGCCGGCACCAAAGTCAAAAACATTCGCCTGGTAGACAGCGACCATAACATCGACTGCAAAATCGATGGGTTCGGTGCAATGGCGCTCAAATCTGAGTTTGTGAAAAAAGCATAAGCTGCCACAGCCCGGCGTGAGTATGAGGCTTATGCGTAAAGCTACCCCCACTCCTTTAAGAGTTCAGTGCATCGACTCTTAACGGCGTAGCCATCTTGAGCACCTTTAAAAACAAACAAAAGCGAAAAAATGTAATGAGTAAATGCAGTACTTCGTGCGGGTCTCTTGTACATACAACCATACCAAAGGCAGCAACCCTTCACCTTAACAAATAAGGCAAATAAATGATTATGGCACATACAACTGCAAAGCAGCAAATAATTAATACCGCTCCGGAAGCCAGATCCTTCACCTGGCCGATCAATGGGTCCTGTTCTTTGGTAACCCGGTCGGCTAACTTTTCAATGGCTGTGTTAAAAATCTCGGCCATCCACGCCAGGCCGATCAAAATCAGCGTAATAAGCCACTCCGCTCGATTAACTTTCAATAGGCTGTTTACCACAAGAACGGCAATTGCGGCGGCAAGATGAAAGATCATATTATGTTCATGCCGAAATGCCAGCCATATTCCCCGTACAGAATATCGGTAGCTTGTGAGGTG
>Ga0157378_10003534_pt1 | contig 13850 bp, 9 predicted proteins | sample M65metaG_FD_115309 | JGI IMG/M metagenome (GOLD analysis project Ga0157378, IMG submission 115309) | Miscanthus rhizosphere microbial communities from Kellogg Biological Station, Michigan, USA - M6-5 metaG | ecosystem: Host-associated > Plants > Roots > Rhizosphere > Soil | place: USA: Michigan...
AAGTGGGAGCGAATTCTCCGTCGCTGACCTTCACCCGAATCACGTAGGTGCCGGCCACGACGTTCGCCTTACCGCTCAAGGTCCACTGACAGCCGGTTCCGCTGCCGGACGGCGTGCATGTCTGCGAACCCAACGAAATACCGCTCGGTAGACCACTTCCGAAAGCTCCCCCGCCGACGTTGAAAGTCGTGGAGGGTGTAAGCGTGGTTGAGTCGAGATCCGCTGCCGTGACAGTAACTGCAGAGATCGGGTCGGAGTATTGAACAGATTGACTCTCAGGAGTCGCGGAGACCACGGGGGCGTCGTTGACAGGGTTGACGGTTATCGTGACTGTCGCGGTGTTGGAATCAAGTGAGCCGTCGTTCGCTTTGTAGGTGAACGAATCCGATCCGTTGAAGTTGGCGTTCGGCGTGTAGCTGAAGGAACCGTTCGGATTCAACGAAAAGCTCTGGGCGTTTGATGGTCCTGAAATGAGCACAGCTGTAAGGGAGTCGCCCTCGCCATCCGTATCGTTGCCCAGCACGCCCGAGGCAGCGACGGTAAGAGGAGCGTCTTCGTTGATTGAGTAACTGTTATCACTCGCAACGGGAGCCGTATTGCAGACAGGCGGTGCTTGCAATTCGAACGCTCCAATGTCCGTACCGTCGCCACCAGCGGCGTTTGCCATTCCCGGATCATCCCACGTGCGGTCAAAGCCTGCACCGCGTTGGTCGGTAACGGACGAACCAAAGTTCTTGCCCTGGTCGATCGCCGGACTGCCGCATAGCAACGCGTGTGTCATTGTCGGGCCACCGTTGTCAGCCAACAGCCCGAGCTTAGGATCAACGCCGGTGATGTTGTGCGTGCCCGGAAGGATGCCAGTCATATGTTCTACGAGGTTGTAATCACCGTCAGACACGTTCCCGCTGATGTCTTCGCTACCGTTTGTATTTGCGACGATGGAGCTATCGAGTACGAGCGTTGCAAAGGAATCGCGATTAAATAGGCTCCCGGTACCTGCATTACCGTCAGAGTCATTAGCAAATCCATGAGTGCTTGACGCATGGCCCGTACCGGCTTGACCAACTCCGTTATCTGTAATTGTGGTGTTCGCGATGGATAACGAACTAAGGTTGTAGATGGCTCCGCCTTGACCTCCGTCACCGCCTCTCGCGAACGCGAATGCGTTAAGCACACTAGTGAACGCTCCAGCGGTGCCGCCATCTCCAGCTCGGTTGTTGCTGAAGGTACTGTTTCGAACCACCAGGCTGCCCGCCGAATTATAGATAGCTCCTCCCCTTCCGCCATCGCCTCCATTAGCAGAGATGTTGCCGGGTCCTATGGCACTTGCCGATGCGTTACCGCCATTGCCTGTTCGATTGCTACTAAACGAGCTGAAATTGACCACCAACCTTCCCTCATTGTAAATAGCTCCCCCGGATCCGGCGTTTTCGGCAAATGCACTACTGGAATCCGATTTATCAACTCCGTCCTTCGTACGATTATCCCGAAAATCGCAGGCGGTTAGGGTTAAAGTTCCGGCATTGCTGATGCCACCGCCTTGATCCGCCAGACCTCCTGAGATGGTTAATCCGCCGATCATTACAGTCTTCTCGTTATTGACCGTAAAGATTCGAAAAGCTGTAGCAGTTGCGTCGCGTTTGACGGTCAAATGTTTTGCGCTGAGGCCGTTGATAGACACATCGCTATCGAGTGCGGGTAACTCGGTGGTAAGCGTGATGGTGTACCGATCGGCTATGGAGTCGTAGCCCGGATCGGTGGTTGGGATGTCGAAGATGATCGTCTCGGTGCCGGGAGCGGCGTTGGCCGCGATGATCGCCTCGCGCAGCGTGCAGTCACCGTCAGCAAGTGGCTGGCAGGCACCATCGTCGTCCTGAGCCGTGGTATTGACTACGAGATAGTTAGACTCAACAGCGCCAACGTCGGTGCCGTCTCCACCCTCTGCGTCGCTGACAGCGGCGTCGTTTCTGGTACGCAGGAATCCGCTCCCTCGCTGGTCGGTTGCGAGAGAGTCGGGGTTTGTCCCTTTATCAATCACCGGGCTGCCGGGAAGCGGCATATGCGTCTTGGTTGGTCCGCCGTTATCGGCCAACGGGCCGAGCATCGGGTCACCACCCGTGATGTTGTGTGTACCGGAGATTCCCGAGATGTTTGAGGTGCTTCCGATGAAATTGTAATCTCCCGATGACACCACACCAAAGACGTCAGGCCCACCATTTCTGGCTGAATTGTTCGCCACTATGCTGTTGTTAAGGCTCGCAGCTCCCACAATGCCACCACCCGCGTCGCGGGCGGAATTGAGCGTCAAGGTACTATTTCTAATTGTTGCGCCCCCGTTAATACCGCCGCCATCAGCGGCTTGATTGCCCGATAAGGTACTGTCGTTAATAGTGAGCGAGCCGGAATTTCTAATGCCGCCTCCTGTTTTTCCAGCTGAATTGTTAGATAAGGTGGACTTGTTAAGGATTGTCGTCCCAGAATTAGAGATGCCACCGCCATCAAAATCCGAGTTATTGCCGGTCAAACTGCTGTTGCTGATGATTAGCGTGCCGCGGTCGTGATATATGCCCCCGCCAGCACCTTGCGTAACATTGCCTGACAGGGTGCTGTTGTTGATGGTTAGTGGGCCGGAATTCCATATGCCGCCGCCTTCAAAGCCAGCTCCGTTGCCGGACAGGATGCTGTTGTTCAAGGTTAGTGTTCCGGAATTCCTTATGCCGCCGCCTTCAGCGCCGCTTCTATTGCCCGATAGGATGCTGTTGTTGATGGTTAGTGTTCCGGAATTCCCTATGCCGCCGGCCAAAGAGTCGCTTCCATGGGAGATGGTCAGGTCTGAAATCGTTACCATGGCGCCGCTGGAGACGAGAAAGACCAGCGACACGTTGTTTCCGCTGATCGTCAGCTTATCTGCCCCGGGGCCGTTGATCGTCACCTCACCGTTGATGACCAATTCGCCCGTGGTCAGCGTTATAGTTTGCGATGTCGCGAAAACGCCGGCGTCGAAATCTATGGTGTCGGCTCCCCCAGCCGCGTTGGCGTCGGCGATGGCCTGACGCAAACTCCCGTCACCACTGTCGTTGGTGTTCATCACCGTGAACGTTGCCGCCTGAACATTTGCAGCCGATACGCCGATCATGCAGATCACGACGATAAAGATGCTCAAAAAGACTGGGCTCAGAGTCGGGAATTTATGAACTCGCATTGTTATCTCCTCTTCCATGGTTGGGGGTGAACACACGGCGGCATCGCCGCCTTAACGCTTGCCGGAAAAAGACTGCCCGCTTTTTTTAATGATCAGATCGCGTAAGGGCGTCAGATCGTCCTTTCCAACGAACGCCAAAATGCCGATCGACAACGCCGTCTCACGTGTCTGATCGTCCTGGTGTTGAGAGACGATGATGATCTTTGCCTCGGGATGTCGGCTTAAGATCTCTTTTGCCGCTGTCAGTCCGTCGAGCGGTTGCATGTTGATATCCAGCAGCACAAAGTCAGGTTGGTTTGTCTCATATGCCTTGATCGCTTCGTCGCCGTCGGAGCACTCGACGATGTCTCCGTCGATGTCCTCGATCAGCTTGCGGATCATTCTCCGCACCTCCGCTTTGTCTTCAGCGATCACGATCATTGTTTCAGCGTGATTTTGGAATTTTGGCGGAGTGCTGGACAGAGAGGTAACTACTAATTTTGATATGCGTAGTTATGCGGGTTTTTATTAGTAGAACTACTTAGATCAAAGACTGGACTGGTGTTGGAGGGCGAACTTAATAAGAGCGTGGCTGCCGTTGACACCGAGCTTCGCGCAGATGTTATTACGATGCTTTTCGATGGTCCGGACACTGACACATAGCTTGTCTGCGATCTGGCGGCTGGTCATATATTCGGCGATCAGCGCAAGCACACGTCGTTCGGCTTGCGTGAGCGACGCGAGTCCGTCGACCGGTTTTGTCTGGCCCGTCGCGCGTTTGAACAGATATTTTGTGACTTCGACACTCGTGAAATTCTGGCCGCGGCGAACGGCGTGCAGGCAATTTACGATGTCGTTAACAGCGCTTTCTTTGAGCACGTATCCGCGCACGCCGAGACTCAACGCCTTTGCGAACAGTGCCTCTTCGTCGTGCATCGTCAGCATGACGGTCTCGGCCGCGATGCTTTTTGCGTGCATTGATTCAACAACGGCAAAACCATTAAGCCCCGGCATGTTCACATCAAGGACAACCACATCGGGTGCCAGGTCAACAATCATATCTAGCGCTGCCCGGCCGTCACCAGCTTCGCCGACGACGCAGAAGGTGGGATCTTTTTCTATCAGCTGCCGCAGGCCGGACCGAAAAATCGGATGATCGTCAGCTATTACTATTCGTGTTTGTTCGCCCATTATTCGACAATGAAACCGTTATTCGCGTGCCTTTTCCAGTATCCGAGTGGATCTTGAGCTGGGCTCCGATAATTCCTGCCCGTTCGTGTACACCCTTTAGTCCCATTCCGGAATGCGAACCGTCTCCAGAGAAGCCAATGCCGTCGTCTTCTATAAACAAGGTAAGCCGGTCATCAGTTTGCAAAAGGACGATGGTAGCCATTTTTGCGTTGGAGTGTTTGATTATATTGCTTAGTGATTCCTGAGCGATACGGTAGATATTAATTGCTTCGTCGTTTGAAACGGGCGCGATTTTGTAATCTATCTTTTTCGTAAAGAGTATCGAGGTGCCGTTTTCGATCGACTCTACGAGCGACGCGAGCGCAGCGGGCAACCCGAGATTCTCAATGTGCGGTGGATGCAGATTCCGCGCGATCTCGCGCGTTTCTCGCAATGCCTCAACGGAGGCGTCCGATATCTCCCTCAACTGTTCGATGAGTAGTTCGTGTTCGTCCGTTTTTTTCAAGCTCAATAAAGCTCGATTTCGAATAATGGTAAGGCTCTGGCCCAGCGAGTCGTGAAGCTCTAATGCTATGCGGCGTCGCTCGTGCTCCTGTGAGTCAATTAGTCGACGTGTGAAGTCGGCTCGCTCATCGTTAATTGCCTGAAGCTGCCTAACACGATAAAAATACGCACTGGTCAGAATGAGAGCAGCCGTGAGTGTGGCCAAGGTGTAAAACCAATACGTTCGATAAAATGGTGCAACAACTACGATCCGGAGCGTCGCTCCCTCAGTATTCCATAGGCCATCCGAATTAGCAGCTATAACGTGGAATGTGTATTCCCCGTATGGGATGTGCGAAAAATTCGCCGTGCGGCGATCGCCGGCCTCGGTCCAGTTAACGTCCACTCCTTCAAGTCGGTACCGAAAGCGAATGCCTTCCGCTCCGCGAAAGGCTAGCGCCGTGTAGTTAACGTTGATGACGGATCTCCCTGGTTCGAGTCTAACCGCGCCTGCCGAAGGGATGACAGTTGACTGGTCGATCATTACTTCTTCGATCAGCACCGGCGGTGGCACTGTTGCCGTTCGTGCCTTTCGCGGATCAACAACCGCTATGCCGCCGGCTGTTGGAAACCAGAGCTTCCCGTCGGATGCTTTGAGTCCGGCAGGCTGCTTTCCGCCATTTCCTTCGACGTTACGCAGTCCGTCCTCTGGACCGTACGAGGCGGAAGTCACAACCGACTTCCTACCGTCAGCCACATCGTTTAGATCCCTGCGGCGTGTTCGATGAATGCCCTGATTACTGTTCATCCAAAACCAACCGTCGTCGTCCTCAAGAATGCAGAAAACTCCATCACTGAATAAACCTTGTTTGGTTGTCACAGTAGCGAACTTCCCATCCTTGAAACGCGTGATGCCGCTCTCATATGTGCCAATCCACAAGGTTCCTTCACTGTCCTCATACAAAGACCGAATATAATTTCCACCCAGCCCGTTCGCGGTGGTGTAGGAAACGAAATGGTCACCTTCAAGTCGGGCGAGACCGGTTGCGGTACCAACCCATTTGGTCCCGCTTTTGGTTTGCAGAAACGAGGTAACGGACATTCCCGGAAGGCCGTCTGCCGCGGAAAACTGTCTGGTTGCATTTCCGTTGTAACGCACGATGCCGATATCGGCACCTCCGAACCAAATGTTACTTTCGGAATCTTGGCTGATCACATCGATCTCGCCAAGATATGACCCGGTGATGGATTCTCGAAGTGCTAGCGGGAAGGGCTCGAAATCGATCCACTTATCTTTGTCTCGAATCCGAATGCCGCTACTGCCAACCCACAGCCTCGAGACACGATCCTCGAAAATTGCAGTTACCAGCGGAAACGGCTCCGGAAAAAACTTTCCATTTGTATACCTGATCAGGTATCCCGGCCATGCACCAAACCAGATGTTGCCGTGGTGATCTTCAACTACGGAATAGATGTTTTCAGAGGGCAGGCCATCCGCAGTCGAGTAAACCTGGATGGGTGGTGCATCTCTTAGGAGGTGCAATCCCTTCTCGGAGCAGATCCAGAGGTTACCTTCTCGATCGGTGAATAGATCCCTGATCGTGGTGCCCGGCGCCCCTATTCCAGGCAGGGCCTCCTCAAGCGGAAAATTTGAGGGATCCGCGAGGGCGACGGTTGCTGAATCAATTCGGAGCAAACGTGCGCCATAGTCCGCTATCCAAAGGTTTTTTTCTCGATCGACCTGAACAATAGCAGCGTTACTCCTATCCAGCTGAAATACCTTGAGCTCTCCGTATCTCAATCTGGCCAGGTGTGCGCTATGTTTGCCGCGCGGCATAAAGAACCAGACACAATCGTCGATCACTGCAAATCGCCTGTCGTAAACGGTGAGACCATCGAACGGCATCTTTTCCTGTTTGGGAACGCGCGCGAGCCTTTCATCTGCTCCGGTAAGATAAGCGTCACCGATGTCAATCCATATCGATTGATTTTGATCTGCAAAAAGAGTGGGCAAATTACGCCGCGTAGATAGCGGATGTCGTTGGAATGCTCCATCCTCAAATCTGAACTCAACATCTTTGGACCGAAAAACCATTTCACCCCGGATCTGCCAGGGCGCGAAGATATCATCCGCCTCGAAATCTCTGCCCTTCGTAAAAGATGTGAACCGGCCATTGTAATAAGACACAACCGTGTTCGCGTCCTCGGTCAAGATCCACAATCTGCCTTCGTGGTCGACAAAGGTCGCTCTGAGCCGGTTGGTAGGCAATTCAGGCGTGTCTTGTTTCCGGAATACTTTGAAGCGAACGCCGTCGAACCTTGCCAGTCCGTCAAACGTCGCGAGCCAGATATATCCATCCCGTGTCTGGGCAATGCTGTTGACAGAGTTTTGTGGGAGGCCATTCTCTGTATTCCATGTTTTGAAACGAGTTTCTTGTGCGATTAGCGAAATGGCCGAGGACACGAAGATTAAAAGAAAAAGTGAGAGCAACCGCCAACTCAAACGGCTTTGCATTTTCACTCGTTTACCTTTCCGCATAGCAAAAAAACGTTTCATCGCCAAGCTGCGTTAAGACATCACCATTCTGGTGAGGTTATAGACTTTGAAGATCTTTTTAGAGGAAAAACTTGCGCCGTCCTGCGCATGAATTCGATTGGACGGAAAGGCAAAAATTCGATTGGGCCAACGATTCGCTAAACGGACGACCAATCTCGAACATGATGCATACTTCAGAAATGACCTCAAGACATCTTCCGCCTTAACCTGACAATACCCTTCTTGTGGCTGTTTAGTTGAACGGGGCCCGGATGGGGCGACCGGGATGGATGCCTGACTGGAGTCGACCATCTTTTACGATCAAAACGCCATTCACCAGTACAAACTTGACTCCTTCCGAGTACTTAGCCGGTTCCCGGAAAGTTGATCGATCGATGATCGACTGTGGGTCGAAGATGGTTAAATCCGCATCCGCGCCAAGGCGAATGCGACCCTTGTTTTTCATTGAAGGCACGCGTCGTTCGAGGCGTTGAGCGGGCATCAGCGTCATTTTCGTTAAAGCGTCCATCAAGGTCAGCGCATGCTGCTCGCGCACGTAATTGCCTAAGACACGTGAATACGTCCCTGCGGTGCGCGGATGTCCCTTGCCGTTTTCGAGAATTCCGTCGCTGGCAATCATCGTCACAGGACTCTTGATCGCAGCAGCCACAATCTCTTCGGTCATCGAGAAGACTGCCACCATGCCGCCGGTCTTCCGATATTTATCGAATGTGTCTTTCGTCAATCGTTCGCCGGTCGCGGCCCATTGCAGGTCTTTGTAGTCGATACCAAATACTTCCTGCCAGCCTTCGTCAAAAATCGCAGACTTGATGTCAGTCATGCCGGCAATGTATGGATAACACTCGGTGGTGACGTCGAGTTTGTGTGCTTTTGCTTCAACAACCATCTGAAGCAACTTCGGAGTTGCTGGTCCACCAGTGCTGTGAATGTGAACGACGTGCAACGGCGCACCAGTAATCGCCGCTGCCGAAATAACTTCTTCCAACGCTTGAATGCTGCTCGCGGGTTCTTTCACACCAGCGTGCCGCAAGTGGACGTGACAGGATGCGCCGTAACGCGACGCGACGCGAAACATCTCGAGGATCTCCCAGCGCGACGCATTCGGTATGTATTGAATTCCGAATCCGACAGCGACTGCACCACGTTGCAAACCTTGTTCGAGACGCTGCTTCATCTCCTTGATCTCAGCATCTGTTGCGGCTCTGCGCGCGGCGTCGCCTGTTGGCAGAAACTTCAACGGCTCGTGCATCGCTGCCATGCGCGCGGCCAGGTGTCCGGCACTCACCCCGTAATTGATCAGAGACTTTTGTTCGCGTTGCGCATACCAGCCGTCGACGTCCCCGGTGCCGACTTCGAGTTCGAGAGCCGTGGTCACTCCGTCCATCGCTTTGAAGCGATAGTTTTCTTCGTCCTGTCCATGTTGGTGCAGGTCGATGAATCCGGGTGAAACAACGAGGCCATGAGCATCAATCACCGTGGCTCCGACAAGATTGTTGGTCGTGATCGCTTTGATGGTGCCGTTTGATATGCCAAGGTTGCGGATCGCATCTGTTCGCGATTCCGGATCGATAACTCTGCCGTTGAGGATAACAAGATCGAACGACATTTGTGGGCTGGAAAAAGCGGGAATCAATAGCGCCGTAATGAACAACAAAACAGGACCAATTCTCATCAACGCACCTTTCCGCGTCCTGCAACGCGCCAGGACGTCTCCACCTGATCGCCTCGCACGCCATAGATCTCATCGTGCAGGTTGATCGTCGTGCAAACGTGATTCGGAATAATGCTAAGCTGCTCCCCCACTCGATAGCGGCGCTCGGAACGCTCGATGTTCAAGTGTCCGTGCTCTTCGGAAAGGCGTTCAATAACCGCGGAGTGATCTTCCTTCACCAGTCCAAAGCCATTTCCGCCTTCTCCCTGGAAACGATCGGAAGAGAAAGTCTTCGAGCCTCCATCAACGATGGCGTGTCCGGGAACGGCAGTGCTCACAACGGTGACCTGCACTGACAGCGCACAATCGCTCAAAGAAGCCGCGGAGATTGCCACGGTATTTCGATCGTTAAAGATGTACATTCCCGGCCGCACTTCATTCACGCCATGAAACAGATCGCTTTCATATGCCGTCGGCGTTGACCCGCCGCTCACAATCGCCAATGGCAAACTCGCGCGATAAAAAGTTTCCAGAGATCGGTCGAGAAACTCGTTGACCTTAGTGCGCAGCACTGATCTCTCTTCTGGTCCAACGCTGAAGTGTCCCGGGAAAAACATCAGGCCCTTAAACTCCAGCGCAGGCAGTGTTGTGATCGTCTGTGCCAGGGCTAACAGATCTTTCTCATTGCCGAGCCCGCAGCGTCCAAAACCCACGTCCATCTCGACCAGCACTCCGATCCTCGAGCCTTGTCGCATAGCTGCGGCTGAGATCCCGCGTGCTGCTTCATCTGAATCAAGCGCGACCATGATCTTTGCTTGTTCCGCAATTTTGGCGAGGCGTGTCGTTTTTGAAACGCCGACGATTGGATAAGCGATGAGCATGTCGGTGATGCCGGCGTCGAGCATCACTTCAGCTTCGCCAAGCTTCGACACGGTGATGCCGATAGCACCGCTGGCGATCTGTCGTTTTGCCAATTCGGGAATTTTGTGCGTCTTCGTGTGAGGGCGCAGCAGGATTTGATGCTGACGGCCGTACGCGGCGATGCGCGAGAGGTTCTGGTCCATCACGTCGAGGTCGACGACGACGGCGGGTGTTTCGAGTTCAGAGATGAGCATGATGGATCTTGGCTACTGCGCAATTAGACAGGATTTACAAGATTTTCGGTAGGGACAAAGGAGAGACGGAGGTGCGCATTAGTCAAGAATGCGGAAAAAAACTCCTACTCCAACCTCGGCGTTAACCTGACAACTCGCTTGGGGATTTGACTACATGCAAGATCTGATCGTCGTCTTCAGCAGTGACGCAGATGACGACCTCGATAACGAGTTTGAGCTGAACTGACTCTGCCTTTTAACCAATAGCGTCTTTCCCCAGATGTAAATTGTCCGTTCAGCAGTCAACAGGGACGCTCGATCAGCACTGAATCACCAAACTCATGGGTAAGGTAGTTGCTTTCATCGAGCTCTTTGTTCGCTCGCTCGAGGGTCGCATCATCGAGGAAGGCCCGCAGCAGTTCGTAGTGACTCGTTCCGGGCTCGTGCGTGCCTGAAAATATTGCGTCAACTACACGCAGACGACTCGATGGTCCAATGCGCTGTGTCGCAATTCCATCTCCCGCCCGCACTTTACCGTCACCTGAGGCAGAGTGCTCGAGTGCACGTACAACGGTCGTTCCAACGGCAATGATGTGCCTGCCCTGTTCTTTGGTGCGTTGAATTGCGAGCGCGGTTACTTCGGGAATCCGATATGGTTCGTCCAAGGGAAGTAAGCGATCGAGTTCTTCGTCACCAGTGGACGAGATACCTGCGGCGTGTGTGATCGTTTCAAATTCTATACCTCGATCTCGCATCTGCGAGAGCGCGTGCCAATCGAGGGCGAAACCTGCCGAAGGCGGCTCGAATGCAACAGGTGGTCCGGCGATCCGCGTCCATACGTCCCAAAGTTCGAGGGGTGCCGCAATGTGGGCGTACTGGATGGGTCTGCCGTGATGGGCCAGCCCTGCCCACACATGGTCAGCAGTGCCTTCAAATCGGAGCAATACAAGACGGGTGTGACCAAGCAGTTTCTCAATTGTCGCGCGCAGTGGTCCGAGAATGATTTGATCGCCGACCGCGAGATGAGGAGGAGCGAGACGATCTTCTGTACGAGTGTGAAAGTCCCCAGCGCCAAAAACGACGGCGCTGAAATAATTCATATCTTCGGGGCGAAGCGACGACCGGCCGGCGAGTCTCACTTCTATCGAGTCTCCAGAAGCATTATGAACGCCTTGTAGGCTTGCGGGGAGCGTCGCTGCATCGTTAGCAATTACCAAATCACCTGCCTGTAAGTATTCAACAAATGAAGTGCGCAACATATGATCGATCCTCCTGTTCTGATCGACGACAAGAAGTCTTGCGTTTGCCGGGCGCTGAACAGGTTGAGTTGCAACAATCATCGAATTGCTCCTTCAAACCTCGAAACAGTGTTTGCCGGTGCGAATGACTTATTACTTGTAGTAAGTGTGGCTGCAATTGCATCGACGAGTTCGCGAGCCGAGTCTGCAGGTTGCTTGAGTGTTGAAAGATCGGCGTCGGGAATCGCTGCCGCGTGCAATGGAGTATCCATATCGCCAGGGTCAAGCGACAGAAAGTAAACGTTTTCACTCGCGTGCTCCTCTCCCCAAATGCGGGTCAACTGATGGAGCGCGGCCTTGCTTGAACCATAGGCACCCCAGCCCGGGTACGGATTGACGGCGGCGTCGCTGGAAATATTCAACACAACTGCGCCCCGTGCCTCGCGAGCTGAAGCAGCGAGAGCGCCCATTAGCGCTTTCGTCAGTCGAAATGGACCGATGACATTCGTATTAAACGCGCGTTCGAGATCTTCACAATCAGTATCGGAAAGCATTTGGAGCGGAACGGGGCCCAGGTCTGACGCGTTGTTGATGAGCACGTCAAGTCCACCCAATTCTCCTGTGATCTGCATGGCGATGGGATAGATCTCTTCTTTGCTGGAGACATCGCCGACGATTCCGTGTGCGCCCGCGTTCTCCATAGCTACCTGCTGGACGCGCGCCGCGGTACGGGCAACAAACGCGACTCGCGCGCCGCGCGCCAGGCATTCCCGAACAAGTGCGAGCCCTAATCCCGAAGTACCGCCTGTAATGGCAATGCGAGCACCAGCCAAATCGTTCGCTGCTTCAGGCGCAGCCGAATAGTCCGTCATAACTATTGACCTACTTTCTAAAGAACTTCCTTTACTAAGTCGGAGGTTATCACTGAGGCTTGACTTTGTAAAGTGAATTCTTTAGAAAAGAAGCATGTCCCAGGCCCGGCAGCAAGGCGAGCGCAAGACGCGCCGCGCAATAGTCAAAATCCTTAAGACGCAGGGTCCGCTAGGCTCCGCGCAGCTTGCCGGTCAGCTTGGATTGACGGCCATGGCTGTACGCCAGCACCTCTATGCCTTGCAACACGAGGGTCACGTCGAAGCGGAGGAGCGGCCCGTTCCTATTGGTCGTCCGGCAAAACACTGGCGCCTCACCCGCGAGGCTGATCAACTTTTCCCGGAAGCCTACGCCGAGCTTAACGTCTCACTCATTGAAGCTTTGCGAGACACTTTCGGCGACGAAGGACTGGACCAGGTTCTCGTTTCGCGCTGTGCGCGACAGCGGAAGGACTACGCGAAACGAATTCGACCCAGCGACCCTTTGGAGAAAAAGCTTAAAGAACTGGCGCGTGTGCGCACTGAAGAAGGCTACATGGCCGAAGTAAGAAGCGAGAAGGACGGAAGCTATCTATTGGTCGAAAACCATTGTCCTATCTGTGCAGCTGCGAACTCATGTCAGGGTTTTTGCACAACAGAACTCGATCTGTTCCGCTCAGTTCTCGGGCAGGGAGTCGATGTACAGCGCGAAGAGCACATAGTCGCGGGTGACAGGCGTTGTGCCTACAGGGTTAAGTCTAAGACTATGAAAAGCCGTGCGGGTGGGAGGCGTTAGTCGCGCTTCATGAAGACAATCAACGGCACTGTCAACTTAGCCTATTTCGGCGTGACGACGATAACTGAATTGACGTGCCCGTTCCCATCCTCTTCGGTCGCAGGGTTGGTTGGATCAATCAGCCCAATTCCATCAACCAGAAACCTATAAGTGTACTGGCCGGGTGTTAGGTTTTAGTGATCTCCTGATTCGTGGGTAGCCTGTTACTGGGTTGGGCTGATGATGTTGCTGAATTCGCATTCAACATAATAAGCAGGGTAAAGATAATGCTTATGATCATACGTCCACTTGGAACTCGCATTATTAACCTCCTCCAAAAAGCAAGAGTCAGAAGATCGGACATCGCAGACAGATCTCCACGAACAAGACGAAAACCGGTTCGTCTTGAGGCGGTATTTGGCTTTTGTGGAACGCTTTTGTTAGTTGAAAAAAGAACTGAGATCCCGATTAACTACTAATTGAAAATTCGCTCAACTGGAGTGCGTCCCTCGTCATCATGCGCCGCGATTCCTGCGCCGTGAGCCTCGCATACCTTGCTCGCCACACTTTTGTCTTCGTCAAACTTCTCGCTGTCGTTTACCTGGTACTGCTTCTTTGAAACCCCACGTCGACCGACGACGAATGCACGTGCGAGAACGACGATCGCAACCACTTGCCACAAGACACCGGTGAAGTTATGGTGCGGCATATTGACCGCCCAAAGAGCTGTTCCGCCGGCCAGAACTGCGATGGTGATGTACATTGCCATTTTCAAAACCGTTGAATCGAAGGGCAGGCTTCGGCTGATTTCACAACATCTAGTTTTAACTCG
>Ga0157378_10003538_pt1 | contig 13843 bp, 4 predicted proteins | sample M65metaG_FD_115309 | JGI IMG/M metagenome (GOLD analysis project Ga0157378, IMG submission 115309) | Miscanthus rhizosphere microbial communities from Kellogg Biological Station, Michigan, USA - M6-5 metaG | ecosystem: Host-associated > Plants > Roots > Rhizosphere > Soil | place: USA: Michigan...
CATGGCAGCGCGCGCGTAATCTCGCAGCTGGCCGACACATTCGGAGGAATCGCTGTGAGGAAGAGGCTCGCTCGCTCCACCCTGGCGCTGCTCGCCGTCACGCTGCTGCTCGCGACTCGCCCGCACAATGTCCACGCGCGAACCGTCGCCGCCACGGCTCAGCTCAAGGCGTTCCTCGCCCAGTGCGACGTGGTCGTGACGGGGACGGTGCGCGACATCCAGCGATCGCGGGACGTGCCGCATTCGGTGATCTGCTCACAGACCCACGCGAGTGCCGTGAACTACGACTACGCCCTCACCATCGCCGTGGATTCCGTCCGGCTCGGCAGGATCACGACGCGGGACATCGTGCTGTTCCATACGTCGGGCGCGGCGACACCGGTCGTGAAGGTGGGTGATCGCGTGATCGCGGGCGGCGTGTACAAATCGGCCAACCCCTCGTACGTGTTCGGCAGCTTCACGACGGCGCGTGAGATGGCGCTCGGACCTCAGCGATGGATGCAAACGCATTCCGCGCCCTGGACACCCGTCAACCTCGACACGCTCGCGTCGCAGGTGGCAGCCGATAGCGCGGCGCATCCACTGACCGCGCTCCGTCGCGCGCCGCGGATCGCGCTGTATCGAGTGCGCTCGATCACGCCGTGCCACAATGGGCAGTCGACGTGTCAGCTGATCGCGCTCGGCTACCCGAACGTCGAGCGTGGTCCGGACATCGGCAGGCTCGTCGTCCATTGCGATCACTGGTGCCCGCTCGACATCGTGTACGGCGACACGCTTGCCGTGCCCGTGACGGCCGACGCGAGCTCGATGGGGCAGGTCGAGCTTCTAGGGTGCGCGAGGTCGTACAAGGTCCAGTGCGGCACGCTGCCCGTGCTGGGCGTGGATCTGCCAGCGGCACTGAGAGCGGTTCGGCCAGAACAGCACTGAGCATCGCGCAATGACTCGCTAGGACGGTCGAGTGCCCTCCGTGGCGACCAGCAACGCGCGGTCGAGCTGGCCCGCAACGAGGCGTCCGAGTCGTTCGCCGAACCCGCGCAGGGCGGCTTCCGTCACAACGAACTCGGTCTCGACCCGCCGCCCGGGATCATCGTGCGGCGATAGCACGCTCGCCGAGACGCGCGCGAAGCCGAGGGCGGCCGCGCAGAGCCTCGGCTAGGTGACGCCTCGCGATCAGCGTAAATACACGAACTTACGGGTCAGCGTCCGCCCATCGGCTTCGAGCCGCAGGTAATAGACCCCGGGCGCGGCGCGCGACGAGCCTCGGGATTCGCCGCGCCAACGCACGTCGTGCCACCCTGCAGCGAGCGTGCCGTGCGCGAGCTGCTGCACCAGCCGACCCTCGATGTCGTGGATCGCGATCGATGCCGGCCCGGCATGGGGTAGCGCGAATCGGATCAGCGCCATGCCTCGTGCCGGATTCGGCGCCACCGGCGCGAGCTGCAAGTGATCGGCAACCTGCTCGATACCGAGCGCAGCGCTTAGATGGAAGAGCCCGCTGATCGCGAGCGTGCCGCGCACGACGGACGTGTCGACCGTCACGCTGTCCACCATGATGACGGCAACCTGCGCGCTGTCCGTCAACGTGTCGGGCGTCGTCCACAGGATCGGCGACCGGAGATAGTAGCTGCTGTAAGCGCGCTTCCAGGCGCGGCCGCCGTTCACGGTGTACATCACCACAACGCGGGTGTTCGTCGTGTCGGCCGTCCAGTCGTAGGTCAGCAGCACTCGCGATCGCGATGGCAACACACCGCCCGGTTGCGGCGACGTGAAGGCTCCGCGTCGGACACGCAACGTGTCGTGCGCGACGAAGGAATGGGCACCGACCGAACCGGTCACCGCCACCGCGACAGAGCTGCCGGTCGGGACCACGGCCGGGATGGGGCCGAACGGGAACGCAAGCGAGCGTTCGTGGATTCCGTCGTGATCGACGTCGCTGAGCTGCTGAGAGCCCGCGACATCGGCCGGAACGAGATCCGCGAGCACGACCGACGCAGCGTCGATTTGGGCGGCCAGCGAGTCGGCAGGCGGTTCGACGCGTGCCGGATACGACTGGCCGAACGTCGACAGGTCGAAACGATCGAGCGTCAGATCGAGCGACATTTCGATGGGCGCCTCGGTGGCCAAGTCGAGGCGAGTCGCCGTGGTCGAGCCCTCATTCGCGATCAACGCGAACCCACCTCGAGGATCGACCGCTACCGCGACGGGCAGATGGCCGGTCGGCTGTACGGCGCGCGCGCCCACGACGACGTCACCCGTTGCCTCGCCCGCGTGATTGAAGCCGCCGGTGCGCGTGATCGTGTACGCGAACACCCGGTCGGCGTCACGCGACGTGATGATCAGCGTGCCATCGGACGAGGTCTTGATCGCGGCGGCACCTCCCGGCACCTCGATCCGGCCGAGCAGCTTGCCCTTCGTCCCGCCACCTTCCGAGACGTCGACGATGCGCACGTTACCATCATCGGTGACGCCGTAGATCAATCCGCGTCGCGCGCGGTCAATTTCGAGCACCGTGACATGACCCATCGCTGGCAGCGAATCGTCCACCGCTTTCTTGGCCAGGTTGTATCGATACACGCCCTTGTCCGTGTAGAGGAAGGACAAGCCGCCGTCCTGCGCGACGCTGCCTTTGATCTTCGATCCGGACGTCGAGCTCGCCTGCGTGATGATGGTGTTCAGCGTGGCGCTCGAGGGCCGGCCGTCGAGGGTCAGCAAACTGGTCGTGGCTGCGTCGGTCACGACCAGGACGAATTCGCCATCGGACGTCGTCGCGATGTCCATCGACAACGGGGTCGCCGGCAACGGGATCGTCTTGATCACCGCGTTGAATTTGGGATTCGGTTGGCTCTGGGTCCCGGGATTGATGTCGATCACACTGATGTCGTTGCTTCCCGCATTCGCAACGTAGGCGAGATCGCCGTTTGGATGAATCGAGATCGCGATGGGAACGTGGCCGACCGCGATCGTCTGCAGCCAGGTCATGGCGCCCGAGCGCACGTCGTAGTAATGCACGTTGTCCGCGGACGGGGTCACGACGTAGGCCAGCGCTCCGTCCAGGGTCGCGCCGGGCACCAGCGCCAGGGAATGCCCGCCCTTCTTCGCCGCCAGGTCATGCGCCTCGATGTCGCGTTGACTCTGGGACGGCAATACCTGGAGCACCTCGGCCGCGGTGAACGCGCCGGACGTCCGCAACTGCGCGCGCACGGAAACGGCGCCCGGCTGCAGGCCATCGGGCAGCTGTACTTCGAGCAGCTTGGACGAAGCGTGGATCACGTAGCCGGCGCGGTCTCCGAACAGTACCGCCATGGCTTGCGGATTCGACAAGAAGCCGCGACCGACGACGTTCACGATACCGCCGGCAGCCGCGCCTTGCGGCTGCAGGTACTCGATCGCGAACGACGGTCTCGGCTCGATCGTGAAGTTCACGCGCGCCGCGATGCCCGGCGTTTGGGTGTTCTCTTGCAGCAGATCGTCTTGCTGATCGGGCAGGCCGGCCGGCACCGTCAATTGGCATGATGCGCTGTACGGGAACGGCCGTTCGGGTTGGAACACCATCGTGTGAGAAGCGTTGACAGCGCTCCAGCTGCCCGGCACCAGATCGCCATTTGCCGTGACCGTGGCCGTGAATTTGTCTGCGCGCATCTGCTGGTTGAACGTGACGAACAGAGAGCTGTTCGCGAGGAGCGGCGTCGCGGATTGTGATCCGTCGGGACCGGTCGCCACGATGACCGGTTTGGCGCCGGCGTCATTGTCGGTCGCCGTGGCGAATACAGTGATCGGCGCGAGCGATGGGGCGAGCAGCACCTTTACGGTATCGACACCCGGCGATGTGCGCAGCTTCCAACTGACGCCCGCAATCCCGTTGACGTCGGTGAAGCGCCGCACGATGGCGCTGTCCCCGTTACCATCGAGCTGCGCGCACCCGGGAAATACGCGGCGAGAGAACTCCACGATCAGGCCGGCGGCGGCGTTGCCGAGACCATCGGCGACGCGCACCCTCAAGTCTTGTATGACGCTTCCCTTCACTGCCGATTGTCCGGCACCCGAGATGATCTGCACCAAACTGTCGCGGAGGAGCCCGTAGAGCCGAACGGAGTCACGTCCCGACGGGGCATGAGAGACGCCTTGCAACCCGGCAGACATTGCCCAGAGCAACCGACCGTCGGACGACCGCGCCATCGACGCCTCGCCATGAGCGATAGGCGTGGTCACCCGGGTCGGCGATTGGTTCGTGGGGAACCTGAGACGATGCAGCACCGGGTGGCTAGCCACGCACGCCAACACCGACACGCTGTCGGGCGCCGGTTCGATGGTCACGAGCGTATCGCCGCCGCCGAGATTGGGTGTGAAGAACTGCTGGGCACCGAGGGCGCCGCGTGCCGGGTCGAGGTTCCACACCCCGATCGTCGCCGGCGCGGCGAGACCCGCAACGCGGTCGCCTTGCGGTAACACGGCGAGTGAGGTGAGCCCTTGTCCGGGATGTGACGGCGAGGTCGCCAGCAACGCGAGGGTCGCAAGGTCGTAGATCCAAGCGCGGTCGTCGCCGCCGATGATCAGCATGTGGCCGTCGCGCGAGCAGGCCATGCTCAATGGCGTGTGCCCGCCCATGGCGACCGAATCGAGCACCGTCCCGGTGGAGCGCTGGAGCAGAAACACCGCGTGTTCGGTTGCCGCGGCAACGACCACGTAACGCCCGAAAGGATCCATTGCCAGCGCCGAGGCGTGGCCCGCGGCTCCGGCGGCGACCGTTGTCGAGCCTTGGTTGCCTTTCGTGTCGTAGACACGGAGCGAGCCGTCGTCGAAGGCGATCCAGAGGTCCTGACCGTCGGGACTGAATGTCGCCGCCGTGACGTCGCGGCCGCCCGGCAGAGTCACGGTCCTCATCAGCTTGCCCAGCGAATCGGTCGATTGCCAGAAGCGGAGCTTCGCCGGAATCGTGCAGGCGCCGATCAGCTGCGGACCCGTGAGCATTGCGACCACGTCGCCGCCGGGCGAGGGCAGCGCGACGCGCAACGGACATGATCCCTGCCCGCCACCGCCACACGTCTCGACCGGCGTTTCGAGCACCACGGACATCGCGCGGGCCTCGTGAGACGTGCTGGGGACGCGCGGCACCACGCGGAGCGGTAACGATCCCGTCGGGCTCCCGCCCGCAGATGGCACGACACTGACAGCCGCGATCTGAGCCTCGAGCGGCGGCACCTTGAACGCGAGGCTCGAGCCCGCGTGATAGGTCACAGGCGTCGAATTGTCGCCGATCTGTACTTGCGTGCTGTCGAGCACCGATGCGGCGCCGGTCGTGGCGATCAATATATCGCCCGGTATGGCCGCCGGCGACGACAAGAGCTGAAGCGGCACACTCGTCACGAGCGGGATGAGCGTCAGCGCGCCGACGCCCGCGCCCGAGGACACGACTGCCGCCTGCGTTCCGTTGGGATCGATGTCGAGTGCGACGGCGGAGCCGGACACATATACGGACCCGATCACGGTGTGATAGGTCGAAGGAGCGCCCGCGTTGACGCCGACGATTGCGACTCGGCTGTTGCCCGGATCCGCGACGAGCGCAAGGTGCCCCCCCGACGTCATCGCGACGTCTGTCGTCAGTGGACCGACTGCGACACTCGCTGTCGTTGCGGGCGGTGCCGCGAACACTCCGTGCGCGGCGCGAACACCGAGTGCACCGCCGGCGAACAAGATCTCGTCGCGCTGAGGCGTCTCCGCGATGCCGCCATGGCCACTCGCCGGGGCACCCGGCGCGATCTGCCTCCAGGCCAGGGTGTCCGTGATCAAGCTCAGCGCAACGCCACCCAGTTCCCGTGTATCGAGGAGCAACGAGTCGCCACCCACCTCGACGGCGATCGCGCCCGTGAGCGTGAACTTGGTGAGGTCGAAGCGCCGCAGCTCTTGCGCGGGCGTCGTCGACACGTCGATCTCATGGACGGCGTTCCGGTCGAGATCGGTGACGTAGACCGCACGACCGTCAGGCCGGACCGCCAGCCCCGCCGGCTGGCCACCGATGTCCATGCACAAGCTATTTTGGCCAATGGTTCCCGTTGCGGCGCTGATCTGGTAGAGCCGACCGCTGCTCGAGCCGATCGCGTAGGCTTTCGATGTCGCCGGTGACAACGCAATCGCATCGAGAGCGCCGGGCAATTGATCGGCGTTGACCACGCTCCCGTTGGACCACACGAGCCCGTTCTTGCTGGCGACCAGCGCCCAGGCGCCGTCGGGCGTGAGTGCGACGTCGCGGGGGTCGTAGCCACTGAGTCCTACCGACTTGGCGATCCCCGGCCCCAGCGTCGAGGGATCGTCGAACTTGGTGAACGATAGCGACGCGCCACCAACTGATAACGTGCCGCTTCCAGCGTTCGATGGCACCTGGACCAGGATCGATTGCGACGCCGCTTTGATCGGCTTGACCGCGCCGCATCCGCCGCAATTCGAGAATGTGACGGCATCGTTCTGCAGGTTGGTAACGTCGAAGTTGTCGCCCGAGATGGTGATGAACGCGCCCGGAGGAGCGGGATTTGGAGAGTATCGCAGCAGCGTGATGGAGGCGCCGCGGCTCCGAGTGGTGAACGAAAACGGGTACGGGGCCGCGAGGACGTTTCCGCCCAAGTCTCCGACGCTGGGGGAAATCGTGACGTTGTACGGAGTGCCCCACTCCAGCGCCGAATATGGAATGAACGTGAAGCGGGTTCCGTCGATCAACGCGGATCTGCCCAATACGGGCGCCCCGTTGCTCTGCTTGGTCAGCGAGAACGCGGCCTTCGCCGACGCGAAGTCGACCGGCTCGCTGTAATCGATCACGACGGCGGCATCGGGCTCCACGTCCACTGCGCTACCCTGGGGCAAGTTGTGAATGATGGTCGGAGCAGTGAAGTCCTTGTTCGTCACCACGTTCCGACCGGTGATCTTCTGGCCCGCGGCGATTGCGATGGCGTCCATCGCAGCCAGCGGGTCGACGTTGCTTTCGCTGGCATTCCACCACTCGCCGGTGAAGTTCGTTTGGGCCGTCGCGCCGAGCGCAGAATCGACGTACGCGACTTCGAAATCGGTGATGGGCTCGACGCGCACCGCGTAGTTGGCCGGCGGCAACCGCCACAGATGGTAGTTGCCCTGCGCGTCCGTGTAGTCGGTGGCCGTCGTGTCCGACACTTGTGGCCCGGTGCCCACGAGCCGCTGGGCGAGTACGCGGGCGCCGACCACGGCGGAGACGCTGTCCTTGCCCGAAATCACCCGGCCTTCGATGCTGCCAAACGAATTGTCGAGCACCGCGGCCACTGGGAACCGCGAGGCGAGCGCCGAGCGATCCACGTCCTCGAGCGTCGACGTCTCGGCGCCAACCGCGGGATACATGGTCGACCGCACGACGATCGAGTGCGGCAGGCCGAGAACGTGTCCGAATTCGTGCAACGCCACGTCATAGAGCGGTCGCGCATCCGCAATGGACCCGGTCCCGGTCGGGCCGCCGGTGCTGAAAGCGGAATCGGGATTGAAACGAATGTCGCTGTCCACGATCTGCCCAGGCCGTACCAAGCGATCGTTGAATCCGGATTGGCGCGTGAACGTCGTGCGCGACGTCAGGGCGAGGACGCCTTCGGGGAACCGGAGATGGTCCGACGTCAGTGCGTCGGTCCATGTGATCTCGTTCACGCCGTCGAACGAGTTGGCCACATAGCCCGCGATCGGCGGGTCCTCGACCACCGAGAACGACGCGCCCGTGACGCTCTGCCAGGTCGCGATGGCTCGCCGCACCTCGGTGAATTCGCTGCCATTCGTAATGGACGAATCGCCGGTGATGGTGAAGGCGTAATGGATCGGCCTGTCCGCTACCGCCCAGTATCGGCGATCGACCGAGGTGGGGAACCGGTCCAGACATCCATTGCCGTCCGCATCGTGCCCCGATGCGACTTCGCCGTTGCACGCATCCGTCGCGTCGGCGACTCCGTCCTGATCGGTGTCCGCGCCCACGACGGCCATCTGGATGTCGTCGACGAGCGGGAGCTGGGTCAGGGGCCGGTTGATGCCATTGGCGTCCGCCTCGGGAACGTCGGCCGTTTCGAACGCGAACTGAATGAATTCCGATGTATTGCTTCCTGCGAAGTCGGCGGGATATCGCAACGACACCGACTGGAAACCGGACGTTGCGTCGCCTCCCGGCGCGGTCGATTGCAATCGCTTCGCGGCGACGGACCAACGCGGGTGCGTGTCGCCGGTGTTCCTGCCCAGCGCGTAGACCTTGAACGATCGGCGCTCGTCAGGGCTGTTGAGCCGCGCCGAGAACGTGATCACCACATCGAGCGTCGGCGCGTAGCGTGGCAGCCAGGGCGATCTCAGCCGCGCGTATTCGCCGTCCGCGGCGGTCGTGTCTCCCGTCGCGAGGAAGGACCACACGCAGGTCGGATCACCGCTTTCGGTCTCGCCGAATCGAGTGCCCGGCTGCAGCTGGACCGTTGTCGTGCGGGCCGGCAGGTCGCGCGTAATCGCCTGCGTAGAGCACCACAGGCCATTCGCCGCCTTGAGGGTCCACGTCTGGAGTCCCGAGTTGAAATCCAGCGCTGGCGCCACCGGACTCGTCCCGTTCTTGAGCTGCACGTTGTCGATGACAACGGCTCCGCGGCCGGACGCGGCGCCGCCATCCTCCGATGAGCCTAGCGAGTCCGTCTGCACGACGATGCGGACCTGGGCATTGTTGTCGAGCGCAATCGATTCGTTGCCATCGGCCGCCAGCGAAGCGGTGATTCCCGTCAACGCGCCCTGACCCGTCACCGCGGTCGCCATCAGCGCGCCGAAGTGCATATTGAGGAACCGCCACTTGCCGGCGTTGTCTAGCACCTGCGCAGCCAGGAATTCATTGCCCGCGGCGCCGCTCACGAGGCCGCCCGATGCTGTGAAGTCGATGGTCGCGTCGAAGCTCAGCACGGGGCGCACGGAGGAGCCTTGGAACGTCGGCGAGACGAGTCGCTGGCTCCAGTTGTTGCCGTAGCCCGTGGAGCTGACCCAGTTCGCGACCTCGGTTGGCGCCGACGTGGAATCCGCGCCGAACCAGAGTGCGTTGCCGCCCCCACTCACCGGGAAACGATTCGAAATGTGCGCGTACACGACGCCTTCTTGCGGCTCGCCCGACCACCCACGCGCATGACATGAGCCGTCGGGATCGTCAAAAGCGTAGGCACCTGCCAGCAGGTCGCCGCCCGTGGCCTGGAATTGCACCACGTCGAACGTCGAGCTGACGCCCGCGGCCAAGCCGACCGCGGTGGCGTTCAATTGATACGTGCCACACGCCTTGCTGATCTGCAGACTGGTGAACTTGGCGATGCCATTCGGGGACGCCGTTCGAGCTTGCCCACCGTCGAGCACCGCGTTGCAGCCGTTGAAGGCGAATCCGACCGTGACGTCGTTGCTGGCCGATGGAACGGTGTTGCCATACGGGTCGGCGACCGCGACATCGACTTCGGCGAGCGGCTGGCCCACGGCGCCTTCGGCCGGCTGTTTCCGGAACACGAGTTTCGCCGGAGAGCCCGGCGTCACGTCGAACGGGGTGCTCGTATCGGAGCTGAGTCCCGACGCAGTGGCGAGCAGCTGATAACCGACGCAGGCGCTGTCGACCCAGGCATTCGAAAAATCCACCGTCCCGCCGCCAGCATTGGCCTGATTCGGCGTCACGCTTCCACCGCAGGTACCGACCAGCTGCAGCGTCACTGTATTCGTGGCCGTCGTGATCTTGTTGTTCTCGGCATCGCGCACTTCGATGGTAGCGCCCAGCGGCTGCCCGGCCGTGGCCGTATGAGGTTGGCTCACAAACGACAGCTTGAACGCGGGCCCGGGAATCACCTTCACCGGATTCCCAAATTTATAAGCATTCGGGAGGTCGGCTGACGCGATGAGTTGATAGCCGCTGCCGACCCGTTTGATTCTCACATTGTGGAACGTTGCGACGCCGCCTGCAGCGTTCGTTGCCTTGTCGCCCGCAAGCACGCTCGGGGTGTAATCGGGCGTGAGGCTCAGCGCAACGGCCGTCGTCGCATCGGGCACCAGACGATCCTGGGAGTCCCGGACCTCCACCGTCACGTCATAAGACGTGGTTACCGCATCGATCGTCTCTGGCAGCTGCGCGGTGAATGCCAGCCGATTCGGAGTATTCTTCGTCGTGGCGCCGACCTGTGAAGGAGCGCCTATATTGTCCGAGTTGAAGGCGGTGACCCGATAGTCATAGTGCGTCCATTCCTGGAGCTGGGTGTCTTGGTAGGACCGCTGGTTGGGGTCGATGCCGGTCTGGATCCGCACCCACCCGGCGTTGTTGATGTTCCGATCGACGAAGAACGCCTCGCTCGGCCCGCCGCTCGCGGGAACGCTCCAGTTGATCGAGATCGAGTTCGCGGTCACGGTCCCAAGGCTCAGATTGGGAGCCGGCGGCGGCGCCTTGATCGTGTGAACGACGATGCGGAACGCGTCGACGTACAGGTCTTTGCCCGTTCCGTTGGAGCGCTGAACCCAGAGAGCGAGCGCCTTGATCGAGGCCTCATTGAATAGTCCGTTACTCTGGAGCTGCGAATCGATCGGCCAGTTCCCGAACCGCCACAAGTCGACGTTCACGTCCCCCGTTCCGCATGTCACGGAGTTCTCGCTCCAGGTGACCGTGTTCGTCGCGATCGTCGCCCCCGAGCTTCGGACCCGGAGGTTGAAGCCTTCCGCACCCGATGAACTCGGATTGGTCGCGCGATTCGTGCCGCCACGAACGTCGACCCATACGTGGTCGATGACCTCATCGGCCGGCACCGTGAAATTGTCGAACGAGCTCGCCTCCAGCCATTGATCCCTGCAGTTGGCGACCGAGCCACACGAGCCGGGCGTGCCATTGCTGAAGTTGGGAGGCTGCGACGCCATGCTGCCCGTCGAACAATTGGTGGGGGAGCCCTTCGCCTGATCAGGAAAGTTCCAGCCCACATTCTGCTCTTCTGCAATACTGCCCGCGTAGAGTGTGAAGGTGTGAGCCGCCTGTGCAGGCATTGCGCTGAGGGCCGTGCACAACAGCAGCGCCGCCAGCGCACAGCTGGCATCAAAGACTCGGCGGAGGAATCGCGCGCTCATCGCCCGCCGCCTCGCGCCACGAGGGCGCGCACCTGAGCGAGGAACCCGTCGAGCTGGAACCTCGGCACCGTGGTGCTCGCGCCGAGCGGACTCAACGATGCCAGGTCGGCGACGGCAAAACCTTCCGTCGCGCGCTGCACGGTCGCCGACTTCGCACGCGGATCGCCGGACCGCTCCACCTCGAACTTGCCCTGGGCCAGCCCCGTCATCTGCAAGTTGCCATCGCGGTCACGAGCGGCGAAGTACACCCCCTCTTCCCCCACGTGAAACGACGGGCACCCGTCGACATCGACGCGAACGTCACCGACCTGACCCCCGAGCTGCCGCAGCGTCATGTGCCCCCGCGCGCGTCCCTTCACGGCATCGAGCACATCGAGCGAAATCTCGGACACGATCGTCGTATGACGACTGTCCCAATGGCATGTCACGGCGCGAACACGGCCGTGTACGATGTCGGTCGATCGCCCGACCAGCTCCGGCAGATCGAAGTGGTGGAGCGTGGTGGCGAGGCTGCTCGACGCGCCGAGCGCGGCGAGTACGACGATGGCGAGTATGACAACCGTCCGCAGCAATGGCCGCGACCGCGCCAAACCACGGGCAATAGGGATCATCATGCGAGACATGGGGCGGCCTTTCACGGGCGAGAAGACGGCGGGACCCGACGATAGTACACCTTCGGCATAGACCGTCGATGCGGATCTGACCTGTGACGCCCGCCACATTGCGATGCACGTGCTACAGATCCGCGCATGAGGCGCCGTGTGCATGTCCGGCCCGTAGGCTGCAATCTGCTATCGTGTCGGCCATTCCCCGGTCGGTGCGATGTCACGCTCGTGCTGCGTCTCGACGATGAGAGCGGTCACACCTGTGGCGAAGTCGCAACGGCCTCCTTCACCCCGCGTGGACGGATGGCATGGCCGTAACGCCCTCGACCCGACGTGACCCACGGCGTGAGCTCGATTTCTTGCGAGCTCGCATGACGTCCATGGCCCGCGGCCGCTGGGCTTCCGATCTGGAGGACATCGCCATGGAAGCATGGATCGTCCTCGATCGGGTGCTGCGGCGGGAGCAGGCTCGCAACCTCGATGCGCTCATGACACGCATCGCGCGCTTCACGTTCATCGACGCGGTCCGTCGACTCGGGCACGATCCCATCGAACGGTCGCAACCCATTGACGACGAGGATGCTGCGATCGGCGATCCCTTGATCGGGTCGGGCATCGACCCCAGCGCGCTCGAGATGGTGCGATTCTGCACGCTCGAATACTTCACGCATCATCGTGCGAGCGAATGCATCGAGGTCGCTCGTCATTGGTTTGCGGGTCGCAACCATGCGGAGATCGGCCGGCTCCTCGGCGAGAAACGCGACGCGATCGCAAAGCGGTGGGAGCGCTGTCGGCGGCGCGTCGTCGAGGCGTTCCGCGCCGATCTGCCGGGTCCGCTGCGGCAGTTCGCGACCGAGCTGGAAGAGGTGCTCGCGTGACGTTCGGTGATAGTCACGATTGGGTCCGCGCACGCCTCGCTACATGGGCGAGCGGATTGCTGAAGCCAGACTCGACCGAACGGGTAGACCAACATCTGGCTGAATGTGAATCGTGTCGCCAGCTTGCCGGCGCGATGACATCGTCCGACCCCAAGGGGGACGATCGTGGTGAGCACATTCCCGCTTTCGGGCTCGCCCGCTGGGACCGCTGGTCGCGCGACCTGACCGGGTTGTCGCGATCGCTGGTGCTCGAGCATCTGCAACGCTGCGAACAATGTCGCTCACAGCTCGTCACCCTCGGCTACCGCGCCGAGTTGCCGTTGCTGGAAGGCGCGGAGAGCACTCATTCGCCCGATGCCGCCACACGGGCTGCTCCGCCTCGGTCCGTTCCCATCCGCTCGGCGCGCAAGTACGCGTGGCCTGCATGGGGCGCGCTTGCGGCAGCCGCGGGCGTCGCGATCGTCGCGTACATCGTGCTCCACCATCCGTCGTCGACGTCCGTGCCCGTGGCCGTTACGCCCAGTGCGGTGGACACCACGCCACCACGAGTGAATCCGCCGCCCGCAGGCACGTCCGATGAAGCGCTGCTCGCGCTCGGACCCGAGAGCTCCGATGCCGTTTCGCTCGCGTCCCTCGTCCGTAGCGGCGAGCCGGACACCACGATCACGCGACTCCAATTTGGCCCCGCGGGCCATGTCGCCTTCCAGGTCCCAATCGAGGTTGCCACGCTCGCCGGAAATCCGAACATCGACGTCATGCTCGTCGGCAAAGGCGGCGTGATCTTACGGCGCTTGAGTGCGCGCCGCTCGGAGCTTGCGCCACGGGACCAACGCCGCGACCTGCTGCTGCGCGCCGGCCAGCATCCGCTCGTTCCGGGGGACTACGCGGTGGTATTCGTCGCCAAAGGCGCGCCCCAACCGAATCGATTCGAATATCGCGTTCGCATCGAGACCGCCGGCCGACACGAGTAGCGCGTGATTCGCCGGCTCCGTTCGACCCATCACAGACGACCTGTGCAGGCGCGAGCGATCGCGGTGCTCGCGACGATTGGTCTCGTCGCCGTCGTCTGGAACGGTCCAACGGCCGCCACCGTGACGGCATCGGTCGATTCGCTCGTCAATGCTCCGGGGTTCGAGGACGGCTGGAACGCCCTGTTCGTGTCGGAGATCCGGGCCTCGCTGCGAGCCGACCCGGTCGCGAAAACGCTTCGCAAGCAAGAGCGGGAAATCGCTCGACGCGAGCTCACTCTCCGCGCGAGCCACATTGCGC